>Ga0206888_1087_pt1 | contig 26803 bp, 28 predicted proteins | sample Alteio_BWOrgHeat_90_FD_153258 | JGI IMG/M metagenome (GOLD analysis project Ga0206888, IMG submission 153258) | Enriched cells from forest soil in Barre Woods Harvard Forest LTER site, Petersham, Massachusetts, United States - Alteio_BWOrgHeat_Nextera4 ... | reverse complement strand
CAAACATAACCCATGTACGAACGTTTTTTAGTGGTAAGAACCCAGCGGTTTTCACCTAAAGGCTGAATAGTTCGAAACGTATACATGGATCTTACACAATAAAAACCATATAAAATCACTAGCAAAAGTAATAAAATTTTAATCATTCCATCTAATGTTAAAAAATAAATACTGGAAAAAGCACATAAACAAATGACACATATTCCCAGTAAATACATCTTAGAAAATTTAATATGAATGCCTACTTTCTGCATGTTTTCGAATCCTTTCAATCATTTTTTTTATATCTTCCTCTTTCGGAATTTCGTTTCCGGTAAGATATGCGAATAAATCTGGGTCCGGTAAATCTAACAGTCGAATGAAAATTTCTTTATCGTTTTCTTCAAGAGAAAAATAGGCCTCTTCGAGAAAATTCCCTAATAAAACATCAAGTTCAAGCATTCCTCGTCGACAAGCCCAACGTAATTCTGATGGTGTTTTCATGTGACCTCTTTCGTTTAAGTTATCATGTTAATATATATTTTCGTTGCGAAAAATAATATATATAGTTAAGCTAAATCATAGGATTAAGGTTTGTTTACAATTCGCTAGGATGCGTCCAAAAACCTTGATTTTCGAGAACCGCAGCGCAGCATACGTTGTAAGTATGTGAGCAGCGGACCGCAGAAAATTAAGGTTTTGGGACAGTCCTAGTAGAATTGTAAACATACCGTAGGACAAAACTTGTGAGAGAAGTGGCTATGGAAACGGAAATAAATAATATCAATGCAGGCAATAATTTAAAAGAACAATTGGTCACAACTTTAAAAAATTTAATACCAATTTGTAATCATCCCGCCTGGCTTAGAAAAGAAATTCAAACGATTGAAAATCGTGAATTAGAAGATAGTTATTGTTTGATGTCAGATATCGCAAGTGTTATCGCGCGTCAATGGATGCAAAAACAACCTGAAATTTTTCAAGAAAATTCTATTGAAACAAATGCGTTAAGAGAATTCATTCAACATTGTTATGCCAATATTGAAATTAATTTTGATGCAACAGAAACGATTGAAGAAACCACCAATAGAATTTTAAATGAAATGTATCAACATAAAAATAAACCCACAAGGTCAACTCGCTAACTTAAAAAATAATCGAAAACATATATCGAAAACACATGAGGAGTAATCATGAAGCAAGACTTTTTTCATTCGCTATCGAATGAAATTGAACAATTAAAACAAATGGGACTTTACAAAGGCGAACGTTTAATTACCTCCCCGCAAGACGCTGAAATTATCGTGAATCAAAAATCCGTTTTAAATTTTTGTGCGAACAATTATTTAGGTCTCGCGGATCATCCCGATGTCATTGCTGCTGCAAAAAATGCCGTGGAAGAATATGGTTTTGGCATGGCATCGGTGCGTTTCATTTGCGGTACGCAATCCATTCACAAAGAATTAGAAAAACGTATTAGCCACTTTTTAAAAATGGAAGATACCATTCTTTATTCTTCTTGTTTTGATGCGAACGGCGGTCTCTTCGAAACGATATTGGGCCCTGAAGATGCAGTCATCAGTGACGCATTAAATCATGCCAGCATTATCGACGGCATTCGTTTATGCAAAGCCACCAGACTTCGCTATCAAAATAACGATATGCAAGATCTCGAAGCAAAATTAATTGAAGCAAAAAATCATCGTTATCGATTAATTGCAACTGACGGTGTTTTTTCAATGGATGGTATCATCGCAGATCTTCCAAAAATTTGTGATTTAGCAGAAAAATACGATGCGTTAGTTATGGTTGATGATTCTCATGCGGTCGGTTTTATGGGGGAAAATGGTCGAGGCACGCCAGAATACCATCAAGTCATGGATCGCGTAGATATTTTAACGGGCACGTTAGGCAAAGCATTGGGCGGCGCATCTGGCGGATATATTAGTGGGAAAAAAGAAGTGATTGAATGGCTGAGACAACGCTCACGACCGTATTTATTTTCGAATACGCTTGCGCCAATGATTGTGAAAACTTCTATCGCGGTTTTAGACTTATTAGAAAAAAGTCATACGTTAATTCGAAAGCTTCATGAAAATAGCACGTATTTTCGAAAACACATGACAGCACTTGGATTCAAACTCGTTCCAGGTGAACATCCCATTATTCCCGTGATGTTAGGAGATGCGGCACTTTCCAAAAAATTTGCGGATAACATGTTAAAACATGGGATTTATGTCATTGGTTTTTCTTATCCTGTCGTGCCACACAACGCTGCACGTATTCGTACGCAAATGTCTGCTGCACATGAAAAAGAACATTTAGATAAAGCGATAGAAGCCTTTGCTAAAGTCGGACATGAGCTTGGAGTAATTTCCTAATGAAAGTATTACAAAAATTAAAACCCGAAAAAGGTTTGTGGTTAATGGATATTCCCGAATTTCCGGTTGGCCATAATGATGTTTGTATTAAAGTGAAAAAAACTGCTATTTGCGGCACTGATCTTCACATCTATGAATGGGATGCGTGGGCGAAAGAAACCATTCCACTTCCTTTAGTGATTGGTCACGAATTTGTAGGAGAAGTGGTTGCGATTGGACAAGATGTTCGTGGATTTAAAGTCGGTGATCGTGTGTCAGGTGAAGGGCATATTGCCTGTGGATTTTGTCGCAATTGTCGCGCGGGTCGTCGACATGTTTGTCGTAAAAACGAAAGTGTCGGTGTCACACGAAATGGTGCGTTCGCAGAATACATTGTGATTCCTGCAGTCAATGCATACCCAATCCCTGCTGATATTTCGGATTCCATTGCCTCCATTCTTGATCCATTAGGAAATGCAACGCATTGCGCTCTTTCCTTTAGTCTCGTCGGTGAAGATGTGTTAATCACCGGTGCAGGACCTGTTGGAATCATGGCGGCTGCCATTTCACGGCATATCGGCGCGCGACATATCGTCATTACGGATACCAATGAATATCGTTTAAATATCGCGAAAAAAATGGGCGCATCACTCGCCATTAATATCAAAGAACAATCGCTGAAAGATGCGATGACAACATTAGGCATGCGTGAAGGTTTCGATGTGGCGTTGGAGATGTCAGGCAATCCACATGCTTTTCGCGAAATGCTGTCTTGTATGAATCATGCAGGGAAAGTGGCACTTTTAGGTTTTTTACCGAAAGAAACCGAAATCGATTGGAATCATATCATCATGCGCGGCCTCATCGTCAAAGGAATTTACGGTCGCGAAATGTTTGAAACCTGGTACAAAATGATTTCTATGCTGCAGGGTGGATTAGATGTAACGCCTGTCATTACGCATGAATTTCATTATACGGAGTTTGAAAAAGCGTTTGAGACGATTTTAACCGGGAAAAGTGGGAAGGTGGTTTTGAGTTGGGAATAATTCTCGACCTTGCTGATAACCCGATAAATTTAATTGGGTACAACCTTCATTTTGCCAATTAATCGATCTGCATTGTTCTTGGGTAAGGTGTGCGCAACTCGTTAATGCGATCAATAATGGGATAAATAATGCTCGTTTCATGAGGCAACCCTCAATTTTGGATTATATTTTATACAGAATATATTAAATGTAGTCAATAGTGCATAATTCTAAATATATGTATAATCGCCAATAAATATTCTAAATAAAAACGATCATCGAGGAGTGGAGTTATGCGCGCGCGCGTGCGGGAAAATTATGAAGAAGTTATTCAAAAAGCTAATAATATTTTAAATATATTTAGCTTTATGTTTTCAGAAGGTAAAACATTACTAACACTTAAGGAAATAATTACTGAAATAAATAATCTTATTGAAAAATGTTCTCATCTTATTTCAAATATGGCGAGGATAAGCAAAGATGATTATGATGCAAATAATCTCCAAAGGCTAAGTGAATCAACGTATAGTATTTGCATTGCTTTAACCAAAAAACTAACCGATCTTAAAGCTGAAAAGGAAGAAAGTAAAGATAAAGACAAAGATTGTTCTGAGATTGTCATAATAAAAAAAGATAAAGCAAAACCTTCCCCCAATACAAACATTAGTTTTCACGAATGGTATGAAAATCAACGGAAGTGGAATGAGGAAAGAGGCCGAGTTCTTCATCCGGATCATATATCGGCTCCGATGAGAGGCCCGCGATAGTTTTTCTTGTCATCCCATCAAAGCTTCCCTTTGTCATTCTGAGCATAGCGAAGAATCATTGTAATATTACAATGATCCTTCACTTCGTTCAGGATGACAAATTTCAATTTTTAATTTTTACAAAACCGCGCCGATACATAATGAAACAATCCACGCAACGCCATCGCCTCGCCACCGGCTGGCTTGCCGGGTCGTGATTTCAAATTCCATGCCATCAAATCATAATGCAACCATGGAATATGATCGGGCACAAATTCTTTTAAAAATAATCCGGCAGTAATTGCGCCGCCGTAACCATCCGTAGAATTATTATTAATATCTGCAATCGCGCTATTTAGTGAATCGCGATACGGAGAAAACAAAGGTAAACGCCATATGGGCTCTGAAACTTCTGCAGATGCACGAATGACATCGTCTGCCAATTCATCTTGATTTGCGAATAACGCAGGTAATTCTGTGCCTAAAGCGACTCGGGCAGCGCCAGTCAATGTTGAAATATCAATAAGTAAATCAGGATTTTCGCTCGCGGCTTCGGTTAGCGCATCCGCTAAAATCACACGTCCTTCCGCATCGGTATTTCCCACTTCAATGGTTAATCCTTTACGACTCGTGATGACATCTCCCGGGCGATAAGAATTACCGGACACGGAATTTTCAACAATAGGAATGAGAACACGTAAACATACTGGCAGTTTGGCTTCAACAATCATACGTGTTAAACCTAACACGTGCGCAGCCCCCGCCATATCTTTTTTCATCAAAAGCATTGCGCTGGATGGCTTGATATCTAACCCACCCGTATCGAAACATACGCCTTTTCCGACTAAAGTTAGCTTACGATGTTTTTTATTTCCAAAACGTAAATCAATCAAACGTGGCGGATCATCACTCGCCCGCCCCACTGTGTAAATGGAAGCATAATTATTTTTTAATAAATCTTCGCCTACAATTTGTTTACATTGCATTTTGTATTTCTTGGCAAATTTTGCAATTTCTTTGGCAAATTCAGAAGGTCCTAAATCATCTGTCGGCGTATTAATTAAATCGCGCACCCAAAAAATGGATTCAACAATATTATTTATTTCTGCAGACTTCATTTTGGGAGGTAAAACTAAACGTGCAGGTTTTCGTTGTGGTTTTTTATATCGAGAAAATTGATAAGCACCCAGTCCCCACGCCAACACAAAATATTGATAATCTTTTACATCAAAATCGAAATAATAATCGCCTTCTGGTAGCGCGAAAGGTAAGCTGCCTGCAACCCAAAAATTTTTCATTTCCGTTGTGCAACTTAAAATTCGCGCGAGTTTTCCATTATTATCGGGAATGAGACGAACACTCCCACATTCGGGACGAAACCCGCTGGATTGCAACCAGGTTTGCGTAAATTCAGATTGTTTTGAAATCCATGTTGGATATTGATTTTGTGAAACAATCGTGATGGGAATAGCTTTTTTGGGATGGTCTTTTAGAAAAAATTCGAGCATGATTATTTCCTTCAAAATGTCATGCCAGCATGCTTTTAGCTGGCATCCAAGCAACTCCGCAAAATGCCGATTGGATGCCAGCTAAAAGCATGCTGGCATGACAGTAGATTTATTCTTACTGCAACACCGCCTCCGCAGGCACATATTCTTGCTTTAGCGCATGCGCAACCGCTTTATGTGTTAATTTTCCGTGAAAAACATTCAATCCATTCATTAAATGCGGATCTTGTAACAATGCAGTTTTATAACCTTTATCGGCGAGCGCTAAAACAAAGGGTAATGTTGCATTATTTAAAGCAAAAGTGGAAGTCCTGGGAACCGCACCCGGCATGTTTGATACACAATAATGGACGACGCCATCAACGATATAAGTCGGATTTTGATGAGTAGTGGGACGGCTCGTTTCAAAACATCCTCCTTGATCAATTGACACATCCACGATAACAGAGCCTGGACGCATGTGTTTTAACATCTCACGAGTGACTAACCGAGGTGCTGAATCACCCGGGACTAGCACAGCGCCTACGACTAAATCTGCCGTTAGCACATGGCGCTCAATCGCATCGGTGGTGGAATAAATGGTAATAATTTTAGAGCCAAATATTAAATCGAGTTGATTCAATCGATCTAACGATTTATCAATAACAATCACTCTCGCACCCAATCCCATCGCCATGCGAATGGCATTGGTTCCAACCACACCACCGCCTAGCACAACGACTTTCGCTGGTGCCACACCCGGGACCCCTCCTAATAAAATCCCGCTGCCCTTATTGGTAATTTCTAAACTGGTGGCACCCGCTTGTATCGCCATTCGACCGGCCACTTCACTCATAGGTGCGAGTAACGGAAGACCACCGAGTTTATTTGTCACCGTTTCATAAGCGATCGCAATACATCCTGATTCTTGCAATAATCGCGCTTGTTCAGGATCGGGAGCTAAATGCAAATAAGTAAAAAGAATTTGATCTTTGCGTAATTGACGACATTCGGATGCTTGCGGTTCTTTTACTTTAACAATGAGATCTGCTTCTTCAAAAATAGCCTCAGCAGATTTAACGATTGTCGCGCCGACCTCAACGAATGTTGCATCCTCTATTCCTATTCCTCTCCCTGCATCATGTTCAATCATGACTTGATGGCCATGATGAATCAACTCTCGAACACTACTTGGAACTAAACCTACACGATATTCATTATTTTTAATTTCTTTCGGAACGCCAATTAACATAAAATCCCTCTAGTTAGGTCCTTAACGGTCGCATTATAAGTTTATGAGAGGCCTGGTTGCAAATAAAGTAGAACAAAAATACAATAGATCACCATCACTTAAGAGCGGTCCTATGAACAAACTCAAAATTGCAGCTTTCATCCTTATGACGATTCATGTCGCAGGTTGTTCCATTTTTCATTCGGCAAATGGAAATCCGCAACCCGCAACCGTCAATGAACTCCCACCTGTTGAAACACCTCCACCCATACAAACTACTCCTCCTCCTCCAGCACAAGAAGGACCTGGCCCAAATACATTGAAACCCATTGACGTCAGCAATGTTAATACCAAAGATCCTTTAATTGGTGGGTCGATTGAAAGATCGATGGATGCGAATGATAAAGCTAAAATGTCAAAAGCCTTAGATAAAGCACCCGGCAAATCCACAGTGTGGACAAATGATCGAATGGGGATTACTTATACCGTTACACCGATTAAAAAAATCGTGATCAACAACAATCCTTTCTGTCGCGAATACGAAACCATGATTTCACGAAAATACAATAGCAACACCCAACATGGTACGGCATGTATTGGAGATGATGGGAATTGGCATAGTTTATAATAATTCATGCCGCACAATCACAGAACTCCGTCGTCCCGCGATTTATTCGCGGGATCCAGTGACAGCATATACGCAGCTCTGGATCCCTTAGGACAAGCCGCGGGACGACGGTTGTGTAGAGACCAGGGGGCAAATTTACACCAACTCCAAAAACAATTTATTCATCCTATTTACAAACATCGCTGGATCTTTTAATTGCCCACCTTCTGCTAATACCGCTTGATCAAATAAAATGTTTGACCATTCTTTAAAACGATCATCATTTTTTTCAACATGTAATAACTGAACGAGAGGGTGTTCCGGATTTAATTCAAAAATAGGCTTGATATCCTGCACTTCTTGACCCGCGGCTTTTAATAAACGTTGTAATTGAATGCCCATGTCATTTTCATCCGCCACCAAACAAGAAGGGGAATTCGTTAACCGATGAGAAATACGCACTTCTTTGACTTGATCACCTAAAGCATTTTTTACATTTTTAATCGTTTCATCAAATTCTTTTTTGATCGAATCTTCTTTTTGCTGTTGCGCTTCTTTATCTACTTTATTTTCTTCAGAAATAATTTCATCTAAATTCACATCACCTTTCGCGACAGATTGTAATGTTTTTCCTTCGAATTCTGTTAAGTGACTTACTAACCATTCATCCACGCGATCGGTCAGCAATAAGACTTCTACATTATTTTTTCTAAAAATTTCAAGATGCGGACTTGCTTTCGCTGCATTGAAATTTTCAGCCGTAATATAATAAATTTTCTTTTGCGAAGGTGTCATACGTTTGACATAGTCACTCAATGAAACGGTTTGTGCGGGTAAATCGGTATTCGTTGAGGAAAAACGTAATAATTTTGCAATACGATCGCGATTCGCAAAATCTTCCGCCGGACCTTCTTTGATGACATTACCAAATTCTTTCCAGAATAAAGCATATTTTTCAGGATCATCATTCGATAGTTTGTCTAACATATCAAGCACACGCTTCACTAATGCAGAACGTAATTTTGTAATCGTTGGATTATCTTGTAAAATTTCACGCGAAATATTTAATGGTAATGCATTTGTATCCACAATCCCACGCACAAAACGCAAATACATCGGCATGAATTGTTCGACTTTATCCATGATAAATACACGCTGAACATACAATTTTAATCCGCGCTGATGTTCAGGCTGCCAAAGATTATGCGGGGCATGTTTTGGAATATATAACAAACTAATGTAATCTAAATTCCCACCCTCGACTTGATTGTGTGCCCAAAGCATTGGATCTTCGAAATCATGTGCGATATGTTTGTAATGTTCTTTGTATTGCTCGTCTTTGATGGAATTTTTGGGTAATACCCATAAAGCCGTTGCACGATTGACCGCTTCCCATTCGATTGTTTTTTCCTGCTCTTTTTCATCGATGCCAGGTAATTTCTGCATCATAATAGGTAAATTAATATGATCGGAATATTTGGTAATAATGCTGCGTAAACGCCAATCATTTAAAAAATCGGATTCACCTTCTTTGATATGTAAAGTAATCTCTGTGCCACGCGAAGTTTTTTCGACGTTTTCTAACGTATAATTTCCTTCACCCGTTGACTCCCAACGAACGCCATGTTCTTGCGTTAAACCTGCGCGACGGGTCACCACCGTCACTTTATCTGCAACAATAAATGCGGAATAAAATCCAACACCAAACTGACCAATTAAATGCGCATCTTTCTTTTGATCGCCAGTCATTTTTGCCAAAAATTCTTTTGTGCCAGATTTAGCAATGGTGCCAATATTATCAATCACTTCTTGACGATTCATACCGATACCATTATCACTTAAGGTAATGGTCCGCGCTTTTTCATCAAAAGTGACATAAACCTTTAATTCGCCATCATTTTCATATAATGCGGGATCAGATAATGCCTCAAATCGTAGCTTATCCGCAGCATCGGAGGCATTCGAAATTAATTCTCGCAAAAAGATTTCTTTATTACTATAAAGTGAATGAATCACTAAATTTAATAATTGTTTAACTTCGGTTTGGAAACTTAAGGTTTCGGATTCATTATTTGTTGTCATAAATATTTATACTCCAAAAAAATACTTAGAGTTAAACATGGGGGCAAAAATCGAAATTTCAAGGGGGTTACCCCCCCTCTTTTTAGACTTTATGTAATTCCATTCTTTCTACGGTACCAACAACTGTCGTACCACCCATCGGGATGTTAACTGTGCCGGTAAAATTCACTTGTTTTCCGTCATTTGATAAAGTACCCGATAAGTTAGCCTCGTCGGATTCTAAAGAAATCATGCCGGTATTCCCATTACATATGCCTGGCATAATAAAATCTTCAGCGGCAGGACAAATGCCAGAAGTCAAATGTAAATGGATGTCGGCAGAAAAATCTTCAGCGCCAGTAATATAGGTGTCGCCGGCATAATCACACCTAATTTTAACCCCCATGAAGCGAGCAGTAACGGTGCCATTGCCTATCCATTGGCCTTGTATATCTGTGCAAAGATTTTGACTACTCGAGGATGAAAAAATTTTAACATTCGCATTGGCGGTCGCGGAAAAAAGCGATAAACTAGCGATCACGCTTACTAATACCCTTTTCAATTGCATAACTTATTTCCTTGTTAATGAAAAGGCAATCATAACCAAGCTTTTCGAATAAGTCATATGAATATTTTAGTTACGGGCGGTACTGGATTTATCGCTTCACAAATCGTTACCGATTTATTAGCTGCAGGACATGCGGTAACACTTGCGGTTCGGAATAAAGCGCGTGCTTTGGATCAGTTTCCGTCTGCAGATGTTATTATCTGTGATTTTATCAAGGATACGCATCCAGACATTTGGGTTCCTCGATTAAAGGATATCGATGTTGTCATCAATTGCGTCGGGATTCTGCATCACCCAAAAGAAAAAATAATATGGGCTATCCATTATGATACGCCGCGCGCATTATTTGATGCTTGTGTAAAAACTTCCATAAAAAAAATTATTCAAATTTCCGCCTTAGGCATTGACCATGTGGATGTTCCATACGCGAAAAGCAAAAAAGCAGCCGAAGATTATTTGTTAACCCTGTCTGTTCCTTCGGTGATTTTACGTCCTTCTCTCGTTTATGGGAGAGGCTCCTATGGCGGTACTTCACTTTTTAGGGGGTTATGTGGCTTACCTTTCATTATTCCCGTACCGGGGAAAGGCGATCAGCAATTTCAACCCGTTTTATTAAATGATTTATCAAAAGTGATTGTAAATTTAGTCAAAAAACCGCAAGATCAGCATCTTCGGTTCAGCGCAGTCGGGCCGCAACAAATTAGTTTACGACATGTGTTAACAAAATTACGTGCATGGTTAAATTTTAAAAAAGCTACGATAATTTCCATGCCTTTATTTTTCATCAAGCTTGGGAGTTTAATAGGAAACTTGTTACCGAATAGTTCATTAAATCGAAATTCTTATAATTTATTATTACAAAACAACATTGCGAGTGAGGAAGATGCAAAAACATTTCAAGAAAACATTGATTTTCCGTTAAAAAGTTATGATGAGGGTTTGTATAGCCAACCTAGCACTGTGCAAGATCATTGGCATGCGCGATTATATTTTTTGAAACCTTTATTGCAATATAGTATTGCTTTTGTTTGGATGTGGAGTGGTATCGCGAGTGCGTTTTTATATGCGAAAGAGGCCAGTTTTACATTGCTCTCTTCGATGGGTATTGAAAGTAGTCTCCAGCCTATTTTGCTTTATGGTGCGAGTGGGATAGATTTTTTACTTGGATTCCTCACTTTATTAGGTTTTCAACTCAAAAAAATCGGGATTTTACAGTGCGTTCTTATTTTGATTTATACGGCGATCATTACCATTGCACTACCACATTTATGGCTTGAACCTTTTATGCCAGTCGCAAAAAATCTCCCGCTCCTTGTTGCAACTTTCATTATGATTGCTTTGGAGTCTGATCGTTAATGAACCCCTTACCCGCCATTTATCAACACATGAGGCAACTTTCCGTTACCGTCACCATTTGGTATACTTTTCATCACTTATGCCAAATCAAACCTTACATTTAACTGGGTTTTCCTTTGCTGAATTATTTCAGCACCAAGGATTATACCGACTCGACGAAAAGTTTTTACATGAACTTAAGGCCATAAATGCTTCATTATACGCTGATTTAATGGCTTATCGTGACGATTCGCGAGAGTTTAGCGCGATCGAGGTCAGCGAATTATTATTAGCTGTCGCCCCTATTCTAGAAGACTTTCTTATTGAATTATTCAATATCCAAGATGCGGCTTTAAAAACGCAAACACAAACGTTAGGGCAAAACCCCGTTTCCGCTTTTAAAAAGTTTTTTGTGTTACGCCGTGCAAAAAAAGAATTACAAAAACTTGATCAATTTCCTGCATTTTCTGAATTAAATAATTGGTTAAACGAAAAAATTTCCGAGTCATCATTACACACAAGCGATCACGAACTTGGCACGAGTTTACTTGCAACCCAATACATGGCACATCCAGAAAAATTTACGTTAGAAATAGAAAAATTAACGCAATGGTGCGTGCATGCGCTAGCAACCCCCGATGCCAAACACATTGTGAAAAACTGGACGAGTTTTCGTATTCCTGAAAGATTGGATTATCAGCATCTCGTTTCCATCGATGCAAAAGAATATCGATATCGCGATGGATTTGCATTAACTGATCCCCGTTTTAATTCTCGCGAAGCACAAGATGAAGTAAATTACTGTATTTATTGTCATGATCATGACGGTGATTTTTGTTCAAAAGGTTTTCCGGTTAAAAAAAACGATCCCTCGCTTGGTTTTAAAAAAAACCCCCTCGATGTGACGTTAACAGGCTGTCCATTAGAAGAAAAAATTTCTGAAATGAACATCCTTAAACGCGATGGATTTACCATTGCAGCGCTTGCGATGGTCATGGTCGATAATCCGATGTGTCCTGCCACAGGTCATCGTATTTGCAACGACTGTATGAAGGCTTGCATTTATCAAAAACAAGAGCCCGTCAATGTTCCTCAAATTGAAACTCGCGTACTGGTTGATGTATTAAATCTCCCTTGGGGTGTCGAAATTTATGATTTACTTACTCGATTTAATCCACTGCGAAAAAAACAATGGATAATGAAACCGTATAATGGTTCGAAAATTATGATTGCGGGCATGGGGCCTGCCGGTTTTACCCTCGCGCATCATTTATTATTAGAAGGTTTTGCGGTCGTGGGTTTTGATGGTTTGAAAATCGAACCGCTTCCTGAAAAATATGTGCAAGAACCTATTTATGATTTTGCAAGTTTAAAAGAATCACTCGATTCACGATTGATGGCAGGTTTTGGTGGCGTTGCGGAATATGGAATCACCGTTCGCTGGGATAAAAATTTTCTTAAATTGATATATATCAGTTTAATGCGTAGACCTTATTTTCAAGTATTTGGTAGTACACGTTTTGGTGGCACCGTAAAAATCAACGATGCGTGGGAACTTGGTTTCGATCATTTTGTTATAGCAGTGGGAGCAGGATTGCCAAAAGCATTACCTATTCCCGGAAGTCTCGCGCCAGGCATGCGTCAAGCGAATGATTTTTTGATGGCGTTACAATTAGGAAATGCCGCAAAAAATGATAGCTTAACCAATTTACAAGTACGATTGCCCGCCGTGATTATTGGCGGTGGTTTAACAGGTGTCGATACCGCGACTGAAATTCAAGCCTATTACATTACTCAAGTTGAAAAAACGTTATCTCGATATGAAAAATTAGTTTCAGTTTTAGGCGAAAATAATATTCGTGAAAAAATGGATGTGGTATCGCGTGAAATTTTAGATGAATTTATTTCACATGGAAAAGCCGTTCGTGCCGAACGTGAACGCGCTAATCGAGCTTCCGTTAAACCAAATTTTATTAAACTCATTCATCAATGGGGCGGCGTTTCCATTATTTATCGACGGACAATGCAAGAATCCCCCGCCTACATTAATAATCATGAAGAATTAGCAAAAGCATTAGAAGAAGGCGTTTTTTATTTAGAATCTCTGCAACCGATACGCGCAGAATTAAATGCATTTGGTTTTGTTGAAACTTTAATTTGTCATAAAAAAATTAAAATCGACGAAAATACATGGGAAACTTCGCTTGATGAAATTCGAATTCCTGCGCGCGCGATATTAGTCGCAACGGGAACAAAACCAAATATTGCTTATGAATTCGAACATCGCGGGACTTTTGCACGCGTCGGATCGCAGTATCAACATTTTGAAGAAATTGATGGTGAATTATCATTAGCACATGGTGTTGCCAATAATAAAGATCCATTATTTGGGCCTTTTACTTCTTATCACAATCACGATAAACGCGTTAGTTTGATTGGTGATACACATCCCGTATTTCATGGTAGTGTTGTTAAAGCGATTGCCTCGGGTTTACGAACCTATCCCAAAATTGTAGAAATATTAAAAAATAAACTAAATTATTCTGCGGATGTTTCTGAATATTTACACTTTCGAGAACATATGCGTGAAATTTTTTCTGCAAAAATTGCGGAAATTAAGCGTTATACATCCAATGTCATTGAACTTACCGTGAAGGCGCCGTTGGCAGCCAAACATTTTGAGCCGGGACATTTTTATCGTTTACAAAATTATGAAACCTTTGCACCGAAATTGAATCATACTTCATTACAAATGGAACCTCTCGCATTAATCGCAGGAAATGTCGATAAAAATAAGGGTTTACTCACTTTCATGGTAATGGAAAATGGCGCAAGCTCAAAATTGTGCGCGACGCTCAAAATCAATGATCCTGTATCCTTAATGGGACCGACAGGCGTACGCGCGAAAATTTCCCATGAAAATGAAACGGTTCTCATTATTGGTAATGCTCTCAGCATTCCTTTACTCACGAGTTACGGAAAAGCATTACGAGAAATGGGAAATCGTGTGCTTTATTTCGGAATTTTTGAATCTAAAGAGGAAGTGTATTGCAAAGATGAATTAGAGAATTCTGCGGATGCGATTGTTTGGTCGGTGAAGAAAGGGCCGATGATAGATTCGGTTCGTGCGAGTGATTATTCGCTTAATGGTAATTTAGTTGAAATACTGGAACAAATCTGTCATTCCCACGAAGGTGGGAATCCATTACAAATGGATCCCCGTCTTCACGGGGATGACAGGCCATCTATAGCGGATGTCGACAGAATCTACGTCATTGGTGGTACTGACTTATTAAGAGAAGTGCAATCTTCACGCAATAACATTTTCAAAAAATATTTTTTAAAAGACCCTGTCATCTACGGCTCCGTTTTCAGCACGATGCAATGTATGCTAAAAGGTGTTTGTGCGCAGTGTTTGCAATGGCAGATTGATCCTGAAACCGGTCTTCGCACGAAAGCTGTTTTTGCGTGTTCCTGGCAAGAACAACCGCTCGAATTAATTGATTTCGATAACATTGATGAACGACAAATTCAAAATCGGATGCAGGAAACGTTAAGCAATTTGTGGGTTGATTATCTTTTTAAAGAATTTTCTATTGATAAGATATAAGGGCACCGACGTGTGTTTTTCAACATGTCGGGGGATTTATTAGCCGCCGACAAGAGTATTATGGGGTCAGGCTTGAATCAACAAGCATGATCCCCATCACTTTTGAGCTCTATTACGGTTGTGTGCAACTTCCTGAAACTGTACCATTATTAGTAATGTTACAGGTGAATGCAAAAGATTTAGAAGAGTCATAGTCAATTGGAGTTAAGACTAAATCGTAATATACGCCGTCAGTATTTTTCCAACAATTTTGTGCCATCAAATTATATGATCCAGCTTTAACACTACTCGAATCCACAGGAAAAGAAGCAGTTTGACCTGATGTAACACAATTAGATGGACCGCTCTGAAAATTAGCATTTTTAAGATAGTATTGTACAGCTTGCATATTACGATCTGTGATATTTTTGATTTGGATATTACCATCGGTGGCAAATGATTGAATTGAAAAAATCAACAACCCACAACCCACAACCCACAACCCACACTCGAATAATTTTTTCATGATCACCTTCTCCTATTCTATTATCCAACTGAAGTATCTTCAATATAATTATATCATTCGGTTTAATATTTTAATAAAAAGTTGACTTGCTATCTTGGTTAAATATTGATGCATTTATTTAATTATAAGAAATAATTAAGCAATTCTTAACGTTCAGGAGACGTCCCGCGGACAAGCCGCGGGGCGACGGTTGTGTAGAAACCTCTGTTTTTCAAAGAGGGTTATCAAAAGCACTTACTCCCCACTTCCCTCATCCGCCACAACTCGCGTGTTTTCACCATAAATAACCAGCACATGTTGCTTGTTTTTCAGCTTTAAATCTTCATCCTGCGCAACGGAAACAATATCTCCATTGCTTAATTTAACAACATATTCATATCCACGTGTGCGCTTCGTGTCACTAATCATCGTGGGTTTACCATCCACCGCGATTGCAGCATCAGACTTTTTGGTATCAATCAGAATGGGGCGCTTTGAAATAATGACCCCGGGGATCACTTTTTTTAATTTACCCACTTCTGCGGATTCATAATGGCTAGGTGGCAAATCTTTGGCACATGCGCTTAAAAATAACGCACTTAAAATAATCAATAATATTTTTGATTTCACTTTCACTCCTCAAATTATTTAATTTTAAAAATATTTTTTTTAATGCTCTCATGCCCTTCCTCAAACTTCATCTCTTTCTCTTCTACCTCTCTGGAAGGACAATCTTTTAAAAGCGCTTTTTTAGCCTGAGCTAATTTATGATTGAGATAAACCTCTCGTTCGTAAGGTTTAAAAATAAGACCACGAGTTCTAAACATTAAATAATCTCTCCTCTAAGTCAACCGATGGATAAAAATTGCGGCACGCTCTGTAACGATAGGCAAACTATTGAGTAAAATACTCTCTTTTTCTGAATGCATATCATATCCAACGGGCCCTAGCCCAATTAAATTTTGCGGGACAAACGCCGCAACATGCGAAATATCCCCCGCGCCTCTTGCTTCCGGACCAAGCGCATGTACCACGCCCTGCCCCAAATCGACGCTCACTTTACTATATTTTTTTAGTAATTGTAAATTTCCTTCCGTCACTTTCATGGACGGAATGCCAGGCTTAAAGGTGACTGAAGCGCTGGTTCCGGTTAAATGTTTTCCAACAATTGTTGCAATAGTCTTTTCAGCAGCCGTTCTTTGTTCTTCAGAAATGAATCGGAGATCACTATGGACCATGGCATTTTTTGCAACTATATTTTTTTTGCTCTGCACCGTTCCTTCGGTAAAATTCGGCACATAATGAATATTGGTTCCGCCTAAAATAATCGCAGGACTAAACACTAAATATTTTTCTTTCCTCAATTCTAGGCGAATGCCGTCGAGAATTCTCGCCAATTCATAAATCGCACCATCTCCTATTTCTTTAGAAAAAATAAGAGAAGAATGTGCGTCTTGACCTTTGGTTATAATAGTAAAACTACTGATACCACGTCGACCAACTGCCGCCGTATTTAAACTCGAAGCGGGCTCAAAATCAAGCGCAATAGCAGATTTTTTTCCGATATTAATAAGCGATTTTCGCGAAATGGAAGTAGGTTTTGCAGAATCTTCTTCATCTCCCACTAAAACGACGGTGATCGATGCATTTTTTAAAGCTTTTGCATGATGCAAGGCTTTTAATGCATAAAGTATCACCACCACGCCACCCTTATCATCAATAACCCCAGGACCCACTCCCACATTTCCTTTACGCGTAAATTTCCGAAATAAACTTTGTTTAGGAAATACAGTATCCAAATGACCAATGAGTAAAATATTTTTTCCTGTACCTTTGTGGATTGCAATCAATGACCCTGCATGTTTCATGTTTGCAGGGAGTGTTTCCCAATGTGTTTTAAATCCAATTTTTTCAAATTGTGGTCGGAGCAATTCACCAATTTTTTTGACACCAGAAACATTCGTGGTACCAGAATTAATATTCACTAATTTTTCTAAAACTTGAATTTGTGATTTTTTTTCGTGTTGTAAATATTTCACCACATTTTTTTCAGTCGGAGAAAGAGAATCAGCGCATGCATTATTTATTAAAAAAAATGAAAGGCATAACAAAAAAAATTTATTCATTTCACATAATATCCTTCACACGAATGATATGCACACCTTTTTCTTTCATCTCATCTATTGCACGAGCAATATTTCCCTCAATCAATTCAACGCCTCGACATGCATCTTCAATCAAATAAGTTTCGAAGCCGAGTGCAACTGCATCTAAACAACTATATTTCACACAATAATCGGTAGCGAGTCCCATGATAAATACTTTTCGAATATTTTTTTCTTGTAAATAATTTTTTAAATCGGTTTCACGTAAACGTGCATTATCGAAAAAAGCACTGTAACTATCGATATCTTTATCAGTACCTTTAAAAACAATTTTATTAATTTTATCTGTCGACAAATTACGATGGAACTCAGCGCCCGGAGTATTTTGCACACAATGAACGGGCCACAATACTTGCTGAACGCCATTAATGACAAGAATATCATTAATTTTTTTACCCAGATGACTTGATGCGAAACTAACATGATCTACAGGATGCCAATCTTTTGTTGCAACAATATTATCGAAAGATTCTTGCAATTGATTGGCGAGCGGGATCAGTACTTCAGCATCAGGAACTTCCAAACTCCCTCCGCGACAAAAATCCCTTTGAAGATCTATCAAGATAAGCGCGCTATCTTCTTTCATGTGATGTCCTTTTTATCTATGATATAATGAAGAATCTATTATAATCTATTGATAAATATGTTAAAAGAACCTCACATTATTGATGTTTCAACCCTTGGCCTCCTTGGCATTCATGGTGGAGGGGCCAAAGCTTTGCTTCAAGGTCAATTAACTTGCCATATGGATCATGTCAATGATCAAAGTTTAACATTAGCTGCACATTGTAACCCCAAAGGTCGCGTGATTAGTTTTGGGCGGTTATTTTTGTATGAAAATAGTTACTACTTCCAAATGCCTTTAGAAAGTGTAGCTATCGCAATGAATGCATTACAAAAATATGCGGTTTTTTTTAAGGCGACCCTTTCTGATGATAGCCAAAAATTTTCTCGTGTTATTGCGAAAGAAGCGCCGATTGGTTTTCATCAGGGCTTAATTCTGCCGTATTATGCGGGTTTTAAAGAATATATTAGTACACACCCCTTTGAAGGCGGGAATGATAGCTTCACTTGGAAACATTTGGATATCGCAGCGAATATCCCCAATATTTATCCTGAAACTACTGAAAAGTTTCTTCCACATGAGCTAAATTTACATGAAATAGGGGCAATTAGTTTCAATAAGGGCTGTTTCACTGGACAAGAAATTATTGCACGTATGCAATATAGAGGTAAGCTAAAAACTTCACTCCATCATGGCATTGTCCATGAAAAACCGTTGAAAGGTCAGGATATTTATGATGAATTAGGAAAACCGACAGGCATGATCGTGGATTTTTGTTCACATGAAAACGAATATGAAGTGCTTTTTACGAGTCAAAGTAAAGCGTCTTTTTTAGATAGTACAAAAACACATAGAATTCACAATAATATTTCATCTTAAAAAGAGTGAAAATATGGATTTATTAATATTTGGAATTTTACTCGGACTTGGTGCTGCCATTCCTATTGGTCCTGTCAATTTAGAAATGGTAAGACGAAATTTGCGTTATGGAACACCTTGTGGCGTTTCTCTAGGCTTAGGCGCATGCACTGCAGATGTCACTTATCTCGCTTTATTATGCTTAGGAGCATTATCGTTATTGCAATATCCTTTAGTATTGCGCGTGATTGGTTTCATCGGTTCACTTGTGTTGGCGTGGTTTGCGATTCAGACTTTCCGTGCAGCAATTCCAGATACGCCAGAACATCTTAAGCGTCATGCATTGTGGAGGCATACAGTAGAAGGATATTGCATGACGCTCATTAATCCCTTCACCATTTTATTTTGGGCATCTGTCACTTCACAAATTACACTTGCGGGAAGTCTGCACGGTAGTATTATTTTACTGGCGGGATGCGGTGTCATCATTGGCACAGTAAGTTGGGTTTTATTTTTGAATGGCATCGTACACTTTACTCGTCATCGTTTAAATCCAACGGTGATTAAATGGTTGAACTATTCTGGTGGTACCATTTTATTATGTTTTGCATGTGCGGGAATGTATAAAGCGATTTTTTAAAATAACATTATCTCTTTTACGATTTCACAAGGAGGGATGTATGTGCAAATATCAAGAAATTAAATCACTTCGCGTTGATGACTTTACTCCCCTATTTTATGCCATATCTCGACTCAGTCCACACGTCGGTGCGGCAACTTCTTTTTTAAATGCAGCGCATGATCTTTATGATTTTACTTTTCATATACTTAAACACGATGTTCGTGGACGATCCATTATTTTAAAAGCGGCATTTGGAAAATTTTGGTCTAATTCACTCATTGGATTAGCCAATATGACACCGATTATTTGCATTGCTGCGTTTTTATTAATAAATCCAATCGTTTTACCGATTATTGCATTGCATCCTATCAGCGTGGATTTTATAAAATTTACCACATTAGTGAAAAATGGGATTCGAGAAGTTCGTGAAAAAAAATTAAAATATTTAAGTCAACCTACCAAAAAAAATCTAGAAGATTTGTTGCTTGCCACAGATTATCTTTATCAAGTCAAACAAGAACTTGCCATCAGCACAGGTTTAATCATTGGCGGTCTGCTTTCTATTGCTGGTATTTTTTTTCCTCCGTTATTAATGGCAGGCATTATTTTTTCAATCTCCATTGCTGTCGTGGGTTTTATCGATAAACGCTATCAATATTCGAGAAAAATGTATCAATTTTTTTTTGGCAAAGAAGAATATATACCATATGCTCCCTCTATTATCCCTATGCCTACTATGTCTATTATGTCTACTACGCGCAACTAAGAAATAAAATTGTTGATTTTAACAGTAGTAATTCTATAATTCGTTATAGTTGTTTTTAGAATAATAAAAAAAAGGAATTATAATAATGAATATTCGGAAGAATACCGAAAAAATTGAACCAACTTTTCTTAAGGACTCTATCATTTGGTCACCCATCCTTAATCATGAATATCGAATTCAATATCAACAAAAAGAAATTTCTATTTATTTTCGTAGTGATAATAATATAAATTTTGAATATTTTGATTTTGCATCCGGGATGGGTAAAACTTTCAAAAATAAGACCGCTAATTTTAAATATTTCATTTCAAAAAAATCGCTACCACAAAGTTATCAGGCATTGTCTTTACCGCCTATTATGTTTATTAATAATGACTGTCGCCAAGATCAATTCCACACCATATTCTCGACAAAACGTATTGAGATAACATCTCGGATCAACAATAATTTTTCAATCAGCATGACATGTGACGCATCAAAATTTTCAATTAAATCAAACAATCAAGAAATTCAGCAACGGTATCAAAAAGTCGTACCGAAAATTCCTATTATCACGGGAAAATATCCAATTTTTCTTGATAGTAACAAACCAAATTTCTCCTATTTAGAAAAAATGTACAATGATTTGTTACGCTTTAATGAAGAAGATAAATTAAAGTTACAATATAATGATAGTGAAAGTCTTTGTCATGTCCGAGCACATGCACTACATCATTTGCTAGCTCTACCGGCTGTAAAAGTATATAAATTTTGGGATTTTTACGATTGGAAAAATTATGTCGATGATAAAGCATGGATTTTTCATTGCGCTATCATGTTCATTGATGAAAATAATCAAGGGTGGATTTGTGACCCTTGGGTAGGCTTAAATAAAAAATTATTAACCTTAAAGGAATGGGCATATCGCAATGATGAGCCAACGCCTACAAAAATAATGATAACGAGTCCTGCTATTATCAATGACATCATTGATGGTGAAGAAGCAGAAGCTTCACATTTTTTGAGAACATCTTCAAAAGATACGAGTGATGCGTTTCAAGCAATTGCTACGTCTATTTTTCCAAATAATCCTGAAAAACCTTTATCAATAAAAAGTTTTATTCATAGTTTTCTAAAAAAATCTTTGCAGGAGGGAGCTAAGAATAAATTGATTGGTTTCAACGATAATGGATTATTCAAATCAAAATCGTCTCAAAAAACAAAAGAGTCGAATGCTAAAAACTATAAAATGTGTGGGATATTATAGAAATACATGTCGTGGCAATCCAGAAGGCCGCTTGGATGCCACCTCTCGCTTACGCTCGGCTGACATGACAGATATCCCCAATGACAATCACTACATAGAATTATTATTCACTTTATCTCTAACATTACTTTGATCATCTGACTTCGACATAAAAAGTTTAATAAAATATGAAATAAAACCAGTATTTTCCTTATTCGTATTCGTTTCTACTTTTCTTCCTCTATTTTCATTTTTATTTTCTAATGGTAATTTATCCATTAAATTATTTTTAATAGTGGTTAATTTAGGTTTAGAACCTGGAAGATATCCAATTTCCACACCAAGAATATTTTCATCATTTAATACGGTATTGGGTTTTAATGAATAAAAATAATAACCACTGTGAGCCAATCTTGTCCAACCTACATTATCCGTATCGACTGAAAGCTTCACGAGGATAAAACCAACATTGGCATTTTTCCAGTAGTTATCTTGTGAAACAATTTGTTTTGCTTCACTCACCACTCGACCGACTTGGTATCCTTGATCACCACTTAAACTCGAATTATTTTTATACTTGGTAAAAGCAGAATTCAATATATTTTTTAACTCTGTAAAACGAGTGGTTTCAATGTTTTTGGTATTGATAGTAAGGGATAAATTTTTTTTGTCAGTAATAAATATAGGAAGATAAAAATCTTGTTTAAATTCCTCTGAAGGTAAAAGATTAGGCTTTCCAAAGAATGGATTTCTAATTCCATTTTCTTTTATCCCTTTATTGAATTCTACTTTTTGAAGCGTATTACAAAATTTAACGTCATTAAAATATTCATACTCAGGATAAATTTTATAAATATTTTCCGGTTTAATCTCCCTTTCAGATCCTATGCATTCCACGATACTTATTCGCCATGATCTATCTCCATTTGCCCAACTGCAAATCTCTTTTTGAACCCCCTCCATTGTGGAATGAGTGATTTCACGTCGTCCTTTAATTAATTGCTCTAAGACTGTATAAGTGGGATTAATAAGATGTTCCAAATGAATGCCGGATTGCATCACTTCAAAAAAACGATTACCTGCAGGGGGGTTGCTTTCGAGATCGGAATCTAAATCAGATAAGATGCTTTCATCAGTATATTTTTTTTCAAAATCTATAGAACTTTTCATAAATAATCCTTTTTATTTTTATTGTTATTATTTTAATCCAATAATTTTTATTATTGATAAACCGGAATTAAGTTAATTGAGTTAAACAGAAATGTCAAATAATACTTGATCAACTACGTCATGCCAGCATGCTTTTAGCTGGCATCCAAGAGGCTTCGCTACGTGCCCACTGGATGCCAGCTAAAAGCATGCTGGCATGACATGGTTGTTGACGAAGTGGCCCACCATATTTCTTAAATTTTTTCAGCTTTTTTCACATAATCAGAATCAGGGTAATTATACTTTAATACCGCATATGCATCATTCGCATTTTCCTGCAGTTTTAAAGCACGATAGGATTTTACCATTAAGACAAGCGCATCAGGTACAACCGGCGCACCTTCATAATGTCGCACCACCAAATTGGCATGATTGGCAGCCGCAACATAAGCACCACGACTATAGTAAAATTGACCCACTTGTAATTCATGTTCTGCAATAACGTTACGCAAATAAACCATGTATTGATGCGCAGGAGCGGCATAACGACTATTCGGATTTCTATCTACTAACTCAGCAAAATCATCGTAAGATTTTTTAATTTGACTTAAATCACGTGTTGCCAAGTCAACCATGAAAAATCGCTCGAAAACTCCCAAATTTTGATAATAATTCGAAAGTCCACGCATATAGAGCGCATAATCGACATGAGGACTTGCAGGATGTGCGTAAACAAATCGTGCGGCCGCCGCTTCTGCGAGCGCGAAATCACTCTTCATATAGTACGCATAAATAATATGAAGCTGAGCAATTTCAGTATTTCGACCAAAAGGATACTGCACATCTAGCGCTTCAAAACGTTTAATTGCTTCCGCATAACTTCGGTCTCGAAGATCTTCTTCACCGCGCGCAAAAATTTGTTCTGCCGATTCTCCTTTATAAGCTTCTGCAGGATCAATGGTTCCTGCGCATCCGGATAAAAATAAAGAAAAACCTGATGCAACAATGATAAATTTTATATAATTGATTAGCTTCATTTAGAAATCCATATTGCTGAAATATATAATGGCGTGCATTGTAAACGAAATTTTGTCATCATTCACGCATATTCACGAAGATAGAGAAAGACATGATAAAAAAAATTGAACAAATCTTGACGATACCGAACGAATTGGGAGGATTGCGATTAGATCAAGCATTAACAAAACTCTTAACGGAACATTCGCGTACTGAAATCCAACGTTGGATAAAGATGAAAGAAATCACGGTGGACGGTCGTGAACCCACTGCGAGAGAACAAGTATTGGGTGGCGAAAAAATTGTGATCTCAGCCACTCCGAAAGTGATGCCAAACTTTTCTGCACAACCTATCGATTTAAATATTGTTTATGAAGATGACGCACTACTTATCATTAATAAACCCATCGGCATGATTGTACATCCATCGCAAAGCGCAAAAGAAAATACATTACTAAACGCCTTACTTTTTCATCATCCTGCATTGGAAGCGTTGCCGCGCGCAGGAATTATCCATCGTCTCGATAAAGACACTTCGGGTTTACTGATGGTTGCAAAAACCGCTTTTTCTTTAAAATCTTTATCTCAACAATTAAAAAACCGCACTGTTTCGCGAATTTATCAAGCGATTGTTAGCGGAACGCTCGCGAGCGGTGGCACCATAGACGAACCGATGGCAAGACATCCTATTCAAAGAAAAAAAATGGCCGTGATTGAAACGGGCAAAACCGCCATCACGCATTATCGCGTGATTGAAAAATATCGTGATTTTACGCGAGTAAAAGTGCAATTAGAGACAGGTCGAACCCATCAAATTCGCGTACATTTCGCACACATTAAACATCCATTGCTAGGCGATCAGACTTATGGCGGACGTTTGCAGTTACCTAAAGGGGCTTCGAAAGAGATGGTGGAAATGCTTCGCAGTTTTAAGCACCAAGCGCTGCATGCCATCGAGCTGGGATTTATTCACCCTGTCACAAAAAAACCCATGCTTTTTGAAGCGCCATTACCTTCCGATATGCGTGAACTTATTGCCGTTTTAAAAAAAGATGTTCTTGATTTTTTATAGCGCTTCAGTTAACTTGGGCGGATGTTTATAAAACCAAATTGGCCTTTGCCCTCGAACATTCATAGCATCTCAACCACCCGACATGGTGGCGTTAGTTTAAAACCTTATGACTCATTTAACTTAGCAATGCATGTTGATGATAATAATGGAGATGTTTCGAAAAACCGGCAGATGTTAATTGATAAATTACAACTACCAGCTGACCCAATTTGGATAAATCAAATACATGGTAAAACCGTGTTAAAGGCTTCGGAGATTCATCGTGAAAAAGATGCCGATTCGACTTTCACAGATGAGCCCTATCAAGTCTGTGTAGTATTAACAGCGGATTGTTTACCTGTTTTGATTAGTGATAGGAATGGGAAAAAAGTTGCGGCGGTGCATTGTGGTTGGCGGGGTCTTCAGAAAAAAATTCTGACTGAAACCCTTTCAAAACTACAAATACCCGCCGATGAAACACTCGTGTGGTTCGGACCCGCGATTAGTGCAAAGGTTTATGAAGTTGGCACGGAAGTTCGTGAGAACTTTATGGATGATACGAATGCGTTTGTAGAAAATGGGCCGAAAAAGTGGTTATGCAATCTTTATCAGATTGCAAGAAATGAACTGCATCGCAATGGCATATCCGCGATTTTTGGTGGAGAGTATTGCACCTTTACACAAAAGGATCAGTTTTTTTCTTATCGTCGCGATGGTGCGGCGACTGGTCGAATGGCCACGTTAATTTGGTTTGATGAGTCTTAAAATAAATGAGGAATGCGTCATGATGCGTAAAATATTTTTATGCTTATTTTTGATTGGATGTTTATTTAATTTATCCGCTTTTGCAAGTACAACTCCCTTAAGTCTTGCGCCAATGATTGAAAAAGCATCGCCTGCTGTCGTTAATATCCGTGCACAAGTCAAAGTTTCTGACTTAGAAACCTATCTTCGTTTACAAAAGGAACGTCAACTTCCTGGCAATAAAAATATGCCGATTCCTCGTAAAATGGTTTCACAAGGATCGGGCGTTATTATAGATGCTTCAAAAGGATATATTATTACGAACGCGCATGTCATCGATGATGCACAAAATGTCATGGTAACCATGAGCGATGGTCGACATTTTAATGCAAAAATTCTTGGCCTCGATAAACCTTCCGATATTGCACTATTACAAATTCAAGCGAAAAACTTATCCCAGTTATCCATGAGCAATACCGATGATTTGAAAGTGGGCGATGTCGTCGTTGCGATTGGTAATCCATTCGGACTAAATCAATCCGTGACATCTGGTATTGTCAGCGCGCTAGGGCGAACTTCACTCGGCATTGAAAATTATGAAAACTTTATTCAAACCGACACCTCGATCAATCCCGGCAATTCAGGTGGCGCGTTAATCAATACTTCCGGACAATTGATTGGTATTAACACCGCCATTTTAGCGCCAAATCAAGGAAGTATCGGCATTGGTTTTGCGATTCCAGCAGATATGGCAAAAAGTGTCGTACAACAGTTGATTCAATATGGTGACGTGCGTCGCGGTGCGCTGGGTGTTGGAGCGCAAAATATTACGCCTGAACTTGCGAGTGCATTTCATTTAAATTCCACCAAAGGCGCTGTCGTGACTTTAGTAATGCCAAATTCACCTGCAGAACAAGCAGGAATGAAATCCGGTGATATTATTACTGCTGTCAATAATATACCTGTGAAAAATGCCAATGATGTTGTCAATTCGATTGCATTCTTACGTGTAAATACGGCAGCGACAGTTAATATCATGAGAACTGGAAAGTCCATCAGCTTTCATATTCCCATTACCGATCCTAAAAAACGTAAGGAAATGAATGAAAAAATGAATCCATTCTTATATGGTTTAGGACTTCGAGATA
>Ga0206888_1086_pt1 | contig 26873 bp, 29 predicted proteins | sample Alteio_BWOrgHeat_90_FD_153258 | JGI IMG/M metagenome (GOLD analysis project Ga0206888, IMG submission 153258) | Enriched cells from forest soil in Barre Woods Harvard Forest LTER site, Petersham, Massachusetts, United States - Alteio_BWOrgHeat_Nextera4 ... | reverse complement strand
ATAGTTAGATCTAAAAACGTGCATTTATTGAGACATATAACTATTTTTTCTCTTGTTTTTTCGCTTTTAATTTTAAACGTGTTTAGTGCTTATGCACAGCAAACTCAGCTTGCCTCATTCCATGAAGTGGCCCAAATTCTAATTGATAAAAAATTTCAAAATCAAACAACGGCATTCATAACGCTTTCATCTACTAGTCCATTAGAAATGCGTGTACCTGCAGGACTAGATCAAAAAATACGTAATAGTGCCAATGTTACATCTGTTACAATAACAAATGCACAGAATTGTGTCCTAGGAGTTCCAAAATATGATTCATGTGTTTTGGTTACTATACAAGACGAGTCACTAATAGAATCATACAACATTACGAAAATTCAGACAGAGTCTCGCGCGATAGGAGATAATCTGATAGGTGACATAAACAACGCATTTCACTTGAATTCCGAGTTTAACAATGTTTACATAAATCCAAAAGGGGAACTTGGTAAATCATTAGGGACCTCTGGCGCAGTTTCAGGAAACAGAACCATATCGGTAGTGTATACAATGTCAAGCTCAGATTCGTCTTATTTGTTTGATGGTTTTACTTCTGCATTGCTAGCTCCACAAATAAAAGATGCTGGAGGATTTTTGGTTGCGGCAAAAAAAATGGCAAGTAACTCTAATTCTTCTGTAACTTTTGCCATCATACCAAGAACTGATGTATCAATTTATCAACTCCAAGTTGCCCAACGTTTTCCTATTAAGAATGTTATAACTACCATAAATCCTCTAGATCTTTTTGGGATGGACAAGCTTGATAGATCAAGTTACTTTAACGCCGGATTTTTCCCATTAAATTCAATCCTTCAGATCACCCTATTGTCAAATCAATCTCTAGCAATTACTGGCCATGGAGCAAACCTTGTTCCAACCCAACAAAAAAACGGGCAGACCCTCCCATCAGACCTTACAAAAGCAGGATGGTTGTTTGACCCAAGTTCTGGAAACCAAATAACGGCGATCTATCTTTTTGGAACAACTTTCTCAGCTAGTAAGAATGATCTTACACTAACAATAGTAAATGGAACCGCTGGGCCCCCTCCGCCTCCACCACCCAAATCCACCAGTACAGACTATTCATCATATGCCTTAATCGGTATTGTTGCAGCTGCAGGTGCTGCAATTTACATATTTCTTAGAAAAAGATAGCTATAGAATTAAGACTGCTGCAGCAAAAACAGTAGTCCAACGTCCTTTGGGGTCTCCAACTGCACTCTGTGTAATGTTTCTTGTTTTGTAAATTTCACCTGATATTTTCCATTGTTTCCTTTTTTCGTCCCAGCTCTTGTCTATATCAAATTTTATCCCAAGCGATGATGCAAGCATTTGGGCAGCAATATCCTCAGCATAATCTCCTGCTTCCTTTTCTGTCTCTCCAAATGAATGGTATTCAGAAAGATAACCATACTTGGTCTTGTCAGCAGGTTCAGCAATACCAACAGAAGCTGCCATCAATCTGTGAGGCTCATTACTTTGTTGCCTAGCATAAATTACGAACTGAACGCTTCCTGGACGTATCAATTTCAACCCTTCTGCACGAGAGATTAGCTTTGCTCCAGGTGGAAAAATACTAGATATCAAAACCAAGTTTGTGCCTGCAATTCCAGCATCTCGTAGTGCATACTCAAAACTTGTAAGTTGATCCTGGTGAACTCCCTTACCTCTAGTAAGGAATAATTTTTTTGCTACTAAATCAAGCACGATCCAGTTCTGTTTACTGATCTTTAAATATTTATGGAATGATTAGATTGGAAAATTATTTTAGTGTCTTTAGAGCTTCAATAATCTCTTTACCATGAGATTCTACATCAATATCTCTAAAAATTTTTGCGATTTTCCCTTCTTTATTTATAACAAAGGTCGAACGTTTAGATAAACCCGCCAGATTAAGACCTGCATAAGCTTTACAGGCTTCTTTTTTTGGGTCACTTAGATGCAAGTATGGAATTTTGTATTCTTCAACGAATTTCTTTTGATCTTCAACAGTATCTATGGATATGGCAAACAAAACCGCGTTCATAATAATCTCTGAATATGCTGAAACTATTGTTTGAGCCATTTTGAAGACTTTTTTTGAAGGGCATGCAAATAAATGATTTTTAGGATAAAAACACAATACCACGTTTTTGCCTCTATGATAGCTTAGTTTTACTAAACTGTCATCATTTGCCTGAAGTTCAAAGTCAGGCGCTACATCTCCTTCTTGCATAAACATCATTTTCACATCCTGTTTAATACTATTTTGGAATAAGCAAAATCAAGAGTACTCTCCCAATTTTTTATTTTGTTTTACTAAATTTATCTATCCCTGTTCCAATGGCAATCACAGTTACATCCCTTTTGGCATTTCATCCGCTTACAATCAGAACAAGTGTTTTTCCACCAAAAATGATCAGAACTCATAAAATTGTTAGTAGCTGCAATTAAATAGATTTTGTGGGATGAAAACAAAGCAAAAAGGCAACCCTTCGTTTACTCATGAAAATTATTACTATAAATCATGATGGAATAAAACAGGGCATAAACAAAAATTAAGAGATGGGTTTTAGAAACATGATATGAAAGCAGTGTATGTAAGAGGTCCATCTGAGGTTGAAATTAGAACCGTAGAGAAACCAACTGCACAAAGTGGAGAAATTTTAGTTAGGATGCATGCATGTGGCGTATGTGGCTCTGACTTGGAAAAAATCTATGGGCAATACAGTCAACCTTCTATGAGACTAGGGCATGAGCCATCTGGTGTAATATCACAAGTAGGAGAAAATGTCAAAAATTTCAAAAAAGGCGATAGAGTATTTGTTCATCACCATGTCCCGTGTTATTCTTGCCATTTTTGTTTACACGGAAACGAGACCATGTGCCAAAAATATTCAGAAACAAATCTTTCTCCCTGTGGTCTTGCAGAAGAGTTTGTAGTACCAGAATGGAATGTTTCCCATGGTGGAGTCATAAAAATACCAGACACAATGAGCTTTGACGAAGCGGCGATGATTGAACCACTTGCATGCTGTGTCAGAGCATGGAACAAAATCAAAATAAAAAAGGGCGATTCAGTTGCAATTTTTGGCGCCGGTCCCACTGGCATGATGCATATAATGCTAAGCCAAGTTTACGAAATGAGTGAAATTTTTTGTTTTGATGTAAACGATTTTAGATTAAGTTTTGCAAAGAAATTTGGAATAACTGAATCTATAAAATCAACAGATTCAATGGCCTATGAAAAAATTTTTGCACAGACTCAAAATCGAGGAGTAGATATTGCAATTGTTGCAACAGGAAACCTTAGTGCAATAACTCAGACTATTGAATTTGTAAGAAAGGGAGGAACAGCTGTTTTGTTTGGGGTGCCCTCCAAAGGTGCAATATTACAACTTGATGTAAGCAAGGTCTATTCAAAAGAGATAACAATTGTTCCAAGCTATGCAGCGTCAGAGAGTGATACCCTAGCAGCATTCAGATTAATTCAAGATAATAAAGTCGAAGTAAAAAAGCTGATAACACATAGGTTTGATCTTGCAGAATCAAGAAAAGCACTAGAATACGCACACCAGAGAAACGACACTATGAAAATAATTATAACAAATTCAGAAACGCTTAACTAAGGCTTTTTTTGGAACTTTAAGACATGGACTGGGGATTAAAAAACAGACTCGCTCGTATCATCAGACCACATAGTGGCAGAGGAGTCATGTTAGCAGTAGACCACGGTTACTTCTTGGGTCCAACAGAACATCTTGAGGTACCACGAAAAACAATCCAGCCATTACTTCCTTATGCAGATTCTCTAATGCTGACACGTGGTGTTTTGAGGACTTCGGTTGATGAGAAGTATCCCATTCCTGTAGTACTCAGAGTCTCAGGAGGTTCTAGCATCATTGGAAAGGACCTCTCAAATGAAAAAATAACCACTTCGGTAAAAGAAGCAATCAGGCTCAACGCAACTGCACTTGCACTCTCAATCTTTGTTGGCGCACAACATGAGCACGACTCACTTGTCAATCTGGGAAAGCTTGTAGACGAGGGCGAGGAATACGGCATACCGGTTTTAGCAGTAACGGCAGTTGGAAAAGAGCTTGAAAAACGTGATGCAAGATATCTTGCACTTTCTTGTAGAATTGCAGCTGAGTTTGGTGCACATCTTGTCAAGACATACTATTGTGAAAACTTTGAAAAAGTTGTAAACAGCTGTCCTGTGCCTGTAATAATAGCTGGCGGACCAAAGTTAGCTTCTGAGCTTGATGCATTACAATTAACTTTTGACGCACTCCAAGCAGGCGCAGTAGGAGTAGACATGGGAAGAAACATCTGGCAGTCTGATTATCCTGTTGCAATGATAAAATCAGTACGTGCACTGGTACACCAGCACGTTACAGTTAAAGAAGCTCATGACATATTTACCAAAAATAAAGAAATTGACAAAGCTCCAAAGCATGTACCTGAAACAACTCAACTAATAAAATCCAAGACAAAATCTAAATCAAAAAAGAACGCAAAATAGCTACTCTGAGATCTTGGATAGATGGACGTGTACTATTTTCCATTTGATAGATTTAATCAAAACAAATGTTGCCCTGGATACCATAGAAAGATGTTGGCCCCTGAAGCTATAGTTATCAACTATCATTCCTGTTTGCTTTAATTGAAATGTAACAACAGCGCTGTTTTCAAAAAGATCTATTCGTGGATTAATTATTTCATATTCATAATCAGATATGCTTACAAACCTCAATGCCTGTAATGCAATTGTTGTTGCATAATCTTTTAGATCAAATGGAGGTATATCGCTATAACTTGAAAATCTTGTATCGTTTAGCTGTATTGCGCCAAGCGGTGCCAGATTTTTTGTTTTTCCTGCATCAAAAAAAATCTTGATAATTTCCATTATTTCTTCTCTGTCAGACAAAATCAATCTTGCTTGAGGAACAACGCGTTTAAGTTTTTGGAAACCCATCTAAAATCGTTATTGTTTGTCACATGAGACATAAGAGATAATGAAATAATTATGATATGCCTAGGGTGGTTTTGACAAATTTAGACGATTTTTCTAGTAATATTTATAAATTATTCTTGTTGCAAATCAATAGACTGAAATGAAGTTAGGAGGATCGGCGAGCATTTCTAGTATTCTGTTGCTAGTCGACCTTATGCTGTAAAAACGCAGCTTAGTTTCTGGTGAAAAAATTATGGAAAAAATGTCAGGTGCTAGATCATTAATGGTTGCCTTAGAAAAGGAGGGCGTGGAGCTAGTCTTCGGACTACCCGGCGGTGCAAACTTGCCAATCTACGATGAGCTATACAAGAGTAACATTCGCCACATCTTGGTAAGACATGAACAGTCTGCTGCACACATGGCAGATGGGTTTGGCAGAGTAAGCAGAAGACCAGGTGTCTGTTTTGCAACCTCTGGCCCTGGTGCAACAAATATTGTAACTGGAATTGCAACAGCTCAAGCTGATTCGGCTCCAATGATTGCAGTTACCGGACAGGTACCATCAAAGATGATTGGAAAGGATGCATTTCAAGAAAGTGACATTATAGGAATAACAAATCCAATTGTCAAATATGCCTTTCAACCAATGGATGCCGCTGAAATTCCAGAAGTGGTAAAAAAAGCATTTTACATTTCATCCACAGGAAGGCCCGGACCAGTATTAATAGACATTCCAAAAGACGTACAACAAAATGAAGCAGAAATGCACTTTCCAAACGAAGTTAAAATTAGAGGATATCACCCATGGGTAGACCCAGATATTCGAGAAATAGAACGTGCTATAGACATGCTTCTTTCAGCTGAAAGGCCAATAATTCTTGCAGGTGGTGGAGTAATAATTTCAGGGGCATTTGCAGAATTACAATCAATAGCAGAACTTCTTATGATTCCAGTAGTGACAACTTTCAAGGGAAAAGGATCATTTCCAGAAAATCATCCATTATCACTTGGTCCTATTGGAATGCATGGACATGCTGAGGCAAACAAAATGATGGTAGAGGCAGATTGTGTTCTTGCAGCAGGTTCCAGATTTTCAGATAGATCCGTTGGAACATTTGAGGAATTTGAAAAGAGATTAAAAATAATACACATGGATGTAGACCCGGCAGAGATTGGCAAAAACCAAACTACCACTGTTGCTGTAGTTGGAGACATCAAGGCATCGTTAAGAATAATGGTAAAGATGCTAGTTCAAAAAGCAATCAAGCGTGGTGATGACAACTCTTGGCTAAAGAAAGTAAATGAAACCAAAGAATACTTTAGAGAAAATTTGAAGCTTCATCCACATCCACTTGGTGCAGCTAAAATTTTACGCAAGCTACGTGAAGTGCTTCCACACCAATCAATTGTTACAACAGAAGTTGGTCAACATCAAATGTGGGCATCATTATTTTTTGATGTTATACAACCTGGAACATTCTTTAGCTCAACAGGTCTTGGAACCATGGGCTGGGGATTTCCTGCAGCGATTGGTGCAAAGGCTGCAAAACCAGGTGTTCCGGTGGTAGACATAGCAGGAGAGGGAAGCTTTAACATGACAGAAAATTCTCTAGCTGTTTCCGTTTTAGATAATTTACCTGTCATCGTGTTATTGATGAATAACTTTTCACTTGGAATGGTTGCACAATGGCAGAGGACATTCTACGACAAAAGAATGATTGGAATTGATCTCAAAAATTGTCCAGACTATGTAAAAATAGCAGAAGCATATGGAGCACAAGGAATTAGGGCTGAATCAATTGACGAGGTTGGCAGGGCTGTTCAAACAGCTCTCAAAAGTGATGTGGCAACCGTAATTGACATACCAATTGATCCAGAAGAAGATGTTTTACCATTTGTAGCACCAGGAACGCCGCTCAAGGACATGATCCTACCATCATAGGGATTTTCATGTGGTCTATAATTTCAGTAATGGTAGAGAACAAGCCAGGAGTCTTGTTTAAGGTGACAAATCTTTTCAGATCAAGAAATTACAACATCGATAGCATCTCAGTAGGGGTAACTGAAAATCCAGAATTTTCCAGGATGACAATTACCACATCGGCTGATGAAAAACAACTCAACCAGATAATAAAACAGCTTGACAAGTTGATTGATACCGTTGAGGTAAAACATTTAGAAGAGAAGATGAGCGTGTATAGAGAACTTGTGCTTATGAAAATAAAGGTAAGTAAGCCGTCTGACAGCATGGAAATAATGAACCTTGCCAATGCCTTCAAATGCCAAGTTCATGATGTGAGAAAAACATCAATCATTATTGAAATTACAGCCACACCAGATAGGATCAATGCATTTGAGGATCTGGTTAGAGGGTATGGAATTTTAGAAATAGCAAGAACTGGTCTTTGTGCGCTTCCAAGGGGTGGAGTCAATGAAAATTAGAATTTTTGATACAACACTAAGAGACGGAGAACAAACACCCGGAGTTGCCCTAACTCCAGAACAAAAACTAGGCATTGCAGAAAAACTTGATGCGCTTGGAGTTGATGCAATAGAGGCTGGCTTTCCAATAATCTCTGAAGGAGAGATGCAAGGAATCAGGCTGATATCTAGTGCAAACTTGAATGCTGAAATTTGTGGTTTGGCAAGAACTGAAAAAAAAGACATTGATGCAGCTGTATCTGCAGGCCTCAAGTACATTCATACATTTATTGCAACATCAGACATTCACCTGAAGTACAAACTAAAACTAACACGAGATCAAGCATTAGCAAAAGCAATTGAGGCAGTACAATATGGAAAATCACTTGGTTTGAGAGTAGAGTTCTCAGCAGAAGATGCGACAAGAACAGAAAGGGAATTTCTCAAAAAAGTTTTCAGGGAGGTTGCACAAGCTGGTGCAGACAGAATAGACATCCCAGATACTGTAGGATATGCTACACCCGGATACATTGCTGAAATTACTAAAGATGCTATAGAAGCATCGCATCTACCAATTAGTGTACACTGCCATAATGATTTTGGCCTAGCAGTAGCAAATTCTATATCAGCAATACAGGCAGGTGCAAAGTGTGCCCATGTTACAATAAACGGCATTGGGGAAAGAGCTGGCAATGCGTCCCTTGAAGAACTAGTAATGGCGCTCCAATGCTTACAGTTTGACGAAAAATATGAGACAAATATCAACACAAAACTACTTTATGAGACATCGAGATACGTATCCAGTGTAGTTGGCATACATGTACAACCAAACAAAGCAATAGTAGGAGAAAATGCCTTTGGGCATGAGTCTGGTATACACACTCATGGAGTTTTGAACAATCCATTAACCTATGAACCAATCAGTCCTGAATTAGTTGGAAGAACAAGATGGTTCCAAGTAGGAAAGCATGCAGGAGCTCATGGAGTTTCAGCAATGCTAGAAGAATATGGAATCCAGCCAACACGGGAGCAGACTCATGAAATCTTGGAGAGGATAAAAAAACTTGGAGATCAGGGAAAACATGTCACCGATGTTGAATTGCTTTCAATAACAGGAGAGGTCATGCAGTCTCCAGGTCTTAAAAGATTGGTACACCTTATTGGTTTTTCCGTATCTACCGGAATTGGCAACATGCCATATGCCTTTGTCAAATTAAATATAGAAGGCAAGGACTTTATCGGAACGGATTATGGAGTTGGTCCAGTAGATGCATCGATAAATGCAATTCAAAAAATAACTGGCGAAATTGCAAAGGTGAGAATCAAGGATTACAAATTAGATTCCATTGCTGGCGGTTCTGATGCCCTGTGTGAAGTTACAATAAAAGTCGAAGACGCATATGGAAATCTAGCATCAGCAAAATCAGTTGGAGAAGATATCGTGATTACAAGTGTGCAGGCAATGATTGATGGAATAAACAGGATAATGCTCAAAAAAATTCTAAAACAGAAAAGTTTGGGAAAATAAAATTATCAAACTATTTGAAAAAGTACCCTTGTTTTTAATTTTCACTCTGTTCATGCCTAGAGATGTCAAAACCATTAGTCAAGTTCAAATGAAGGTCTAAATTGCACATCAAATCCGGGGCAGTATGCTGCAAATTCTTTTATTGTTATAACCTCACATATTTTATTTTGTAATTCCGAATGTTCTGAAAACTTTTTTCTACATATTGGGCAGTGTTGGGGCAAATCCAGCAAGTACAAAGGAATTACAATTATTAAAAGATGATTAGTACTGAGAATCTTATTAAATACTTGGACTGAAAATTACAAAAAATTAGGTTCAGAATTTGCATCTAAAAATTAGATCATTTGAATCAGAATGCATTACTGAGTATATATAATGGACATATATCGAACCAGATATGGCCAAAACTAAGCCAATGGTAAGTATTGAAAATGTTGTGGCTTCGGCATCTGTTGATCAAAGGCTTGATCTCATTGAAATCACAAAAAAATTTCCCGATACAGAATATCATCCTGAACAATTTCCAGGACTAGTATTCAGAATAAAATTGCCAAAGACTGCAACGCTCATCTTTAGTTCTGGAAAGATGGTTTGTACGGGTGCAAAATCTACAGAACAGTCAATTAGTGCAGTAAGAAGTGTGGTACAAAAGCTCCGAAAGGGCAAAATAAAAGTAAAAAATGATCCTGTCATAACAATCCAAAACATTGTAGCTTCTGTAAACCTTGGTGGAAAAGTTCACCTAGAGAGAGCAGCAAGAAGTCTACCACGAAGCATGTATGAACCAGAACAGTTTCCTGGATTAATACACAGAATGCTTGATCCAAAAACGGTAATTCTGATTTTTGCCTCAGGAAAGCTCGTTTGTACGGGTGCAAAAAAAGAATCAGATGTTTACAGATCAGTGCACAACCTGCACACAATGCTTGAGGAAAAAGAATTAATGATATATGAGTGATGATCTTTTTTCTTAAGTTTTTTATAAATTTTTGCCACCTAGCCCTTGTTTTTTAGTTGAGATTACATTGTGATGTGTTATTACAACATTTTTCATTTTAGAAAAATGGCCATTTACATCTGATTCTTTTGAAAAGACACCTACTGTAGCATTTCTTATCATTTTTTGTAGATATTTCCAAAAAACAACAAAGCGTAATTTTATTTAACAAGCAATGACATCCATACCTGATGTATCAAATCGCACTCATAACAGGAGACGGCATAGGACCAGAGATATCAGAATCCGTTATCAAGGTACTAGAAACAGTAAACGACAAGCTTGATTTAAAAATAAAAATAGAAAGACTTGAAGCTGGCGATAATGCACTAGTAAAAACTGGCAAAGCATTGCCCGAATCAACTTTAGATTATATAAAAAAATCAAATGCATGCTTGAAGGCTCCAGTAGGGGAAAGTGCAGCTGACGTAATCGTAGTCTTAAGAAGAATACTAAACCTCTACGCAAACATCAGGCCTGCAAAATCATACCCTAACATGCCAGCACTAAAAGAGAATATTGACTTGGTTATAGTAAGGGAAAATACTGAAGACCTTTACACCGGCATGGAGTTTGAAATAGGAGATATAGCAATAGCACTACGTACTATATCAAAAGACGCATCAAAAAAAATAGCAGGATACGCATTTTTAATGGCAACCCAACGAAATCAGAAAAAAAAAGTCACTTGTGTTCACAAATCTAATGTAATGAGAAAAACGGATGGCCTTTTTGCTAAATCCTGCCGAGAAGTCGCAGGAGATTTTCAAGGCATACAGTTTGAGAATATGTATGTAGATGCGTGTGCAATGAATCTCATTAGACAACCAGAAGCATTTGATGTAATTGTAACAACCAATCTATTTGGAGATATTTTATCAGATGAGGCAGCACAAGTAGTAGGTGGTTTAGGTATGGCACCGGCTGCAAATATTGGAGATGATTTTGCGTTATTTGAACCAGTCCATGGAGCAGCATTTGATATTGCAGGAAAACAATCAGCAAATCCTTCATCGTTTATCCTTTCTGCAAAGATGATGTTTGAATGGCTCGGTATGAAAAACCAAGATCAAGTGTGTTTTGACGTAGCAAAAAAAATAGAATCAGCTGTATATGGCGTTGTTAAACAAGGAATAAAAACCAAAGACATTGGCGGCACCATGACAACTGATGAATTTACGAATCACGTAATATCTAATATCGCCTAAGATCAGATGCTGGAGGTTCTCTTGACCAGAAAAAGATTGCAAAACCTATTGGAATCATTATTGTAACAGCAACACCAAACGAGACCCAATAAAACATGGGATCAATTCCTGGAATGAAAGGTATTGGAAATACTGTATATGCCCATATGAATCCTATAAATCCAAGAAGAATTTTATTTCTTTTAAAAATTTTCCATCCCAGTTTTCTTTTTGTTATGTAGCAACGTTTGCATCTTGTTCTGTCATCTGTCATGCATGATGTACAGCAACGTTTTTCACAAAAGTAGCATTTACGATCTCCAAACTCGGAACCACAGAAATCGCATTGTTGCATCTATATTTATCGTAGAAATTAGATTTATCTTTTTAGGGAGAAAGCCTTTCTGGGTCACGCGGATACAAGACCACTTCTCTGACATTATCTATCTTTGTTAATACGGACATCAATCTATCAAGACCCAAGCCCCAGCCCGAATGCGGAGGCATACCCCAGTCAAAGGACCTAAGATGATCTACAAACTGGGCAGGGTCGAGTCCTTGGTCCTCAAGCCTTGAGCGTAGTTTTTTTGGATCATGTAATCTAGCGCCTCCTGACGATAATTCCAGATATCCATACTGAAGGTCAAATGAACGTGATAACGTAGTGTCATCGTCTTTTTCATGGATGTAAAATGGTTTTAGCATCATCGGCCAATCAATTATAAAATAAAAGCTTGGATGTCTTTCGCCTAGCGTTCGTAGGTGCGAGTCCAGCAAATCATCACCGATTTCAAGTTTTATTCCATCTCTCCCTAATTCTTCAATTACTTTTTTGTAAGTAAGACGCTCAAATGGAACAGATGGTTTTTTGATCTCAATGTCTAGTATCTTTTGCTCTGTAACACAATTCTTTTTAGTATATTCAAAAACATTCGCTACAACCAATTCCAGAACATCCATCACATCTGTATAATCCATAAATGCTGCTTCTATATCCACACTGGTAAATTCTGTTAAATGTCGTACGGTGTGTGATTTTTCCGCTCTATAGTATGACGCAATTTCAAAAACTCGTTCTAGTCCAATTGTTAGTTGTTCCTTGTAGAGTTGCGGGCTCTGAGCAAGATATGCTTGTTTATCAAAATATTTTAGTGAAAAAAGATTTGCCCCACCTTCACTTGCACTGCCAATTATTTTTGGTGTGTTTACTTCGATGAAATTATTTTCTGTTAGTGTTTTTCTAATGGAATAAAGGACATGATGTCTTAGTTTGAAAATAGATGCAGTTTTTTGGTTGCGGAGATCTAGTGCCCTTGCATTTAGTCTGTTGTCAATATTACTTTCCAGTCTCCCAATAGGATCAATTGGCAAGGGATGCACAGCCAAAGTCAGGATATCTATTTTCTCAGATTTTATTTCAAATGCAAAATCTCGCGCTTTGGATTCTTGAACAGATCCAGTAACTCGAACTACGCTTTGTCGGTTTAGCCCCTTTGTCTGGCTCAAGGCTTCACCTACAAGAACAATTTGGGCTACACCTGTAACATCACGCAGTGTCAAAAATGCGAGCTTACCAAGCTCCCTAATATCCTCTATCCAGCCTCCCACTACTACCTGCTTTCCTATCATGGAGGAGTCAAGGTGTCCGATGTAGTGAGTTCTTTTGAAATCCATATGATTACTCTTATTTTCTTTCGAACTCGACAGCAAGTTCAATTCTACGAAGGTTTTTGGTTATGGAAATTACCTTATCAGTGTCAATTGGAAACCTAGGAGTTCTTTTTCCATATACGATCACCTTTGTTTTTTGAATGTCCCCTCTCATATACAGTACATAATTACCAGAAGATTCTTGGAATGAATTGAGAGTAAATTTTCCGATCTGCGGTATTTTTTGTGAAAGTTGGGCAAGTTTTATAGATACTTCAACATCGACCTTTGTTAATTTCCCAGAATCCAGTTTTGACTCACATTGTGAACAAAGAATACCATTCATTGCGTCAAAATTACAAATTGGTGTTCTCAATTAAATCTTTTTTTTACTTGAATCAGAAGATGAACCTTGACTTTGGTGAATTATACAGCTACGATCAAAAAACTAACGAAATACCAAAGTCGGAGGACCTGTGTTTTAGTGGCATTTACTGGCTTGCATATTTACGTAATAGTAAAAAAGAGAGTTAAATTAGAACTAATCCCCTTCACAGCCATTTTAGCTTAATGAGACAAGATAGGTATAATCTTTCTCCAAAACCCACATTTAGATCAATGATCTAAAATGATCGTTGTCTTTCCTTTCTGTAACTGATCTTAAAACTCAATACAAAACACAAGATGGTATAGTTCATGCAGTAGATGATGTGGGTTTTGTTTTAGAAAAAGGCGAATCAATCGGAATTGCTGGCGAAAGCGCATGTGGAAAAAGCACTCTTGGGCTTTCCCTAATGAGAGCGCTACAAGGCGGCAAAGTTGTATCAGGGGATATAATATTTGATGGTAAATCAATCGTCAAGATGCCAGAATCCGAATTTACAAAAAATTACCGATGGAAAGAGATCTCCATGATATTTCAGGGAGCAATGAACTCACTTGATCCTGTTTTTATGGTAGAACAGCAGTTCCATGAGATATTAAAACAACACGGTTACAAAGGAGACTCTGATAAAAAAATTCCAGAAATATTGAATTCAGTTGGTCTGGATATTTCTGTTCTTAAAAAATTTCCACATGAGCTTAGTGGTGGGATGAAACAACGAATCGTTATTGCCATGGCACTTGTTTTGAATCCAAAATTTGTCATTGCTGATGAACCAACCACTGCACTGGATGTACTTGTACAAGCACAGATTATCAGTCTGCTCAAAAAACTAAAAAAAGACGGCTTGACCATCATGTTGATAACGCATGATCTGGCAGTAATATCTGAAATTGCTGAGAAAATCGGTATCATGTATGGCGGCAAAATGGTTGAATTTGGCAGTTCATCTGATATTTACAAGGACCCAAAACATCCCTATACCCAAGGTCTTCTCCAATCCATCCCGTCTATAAAAGAAAACAAGAAACCACAATATATCAAAGGAAATCCTCCCACTTTGCTAAATCCAACTCAAGGATGCCGATTTTACGATAGGTGCCCACACGTGATGGAAAAATGTAAACAAGATCCCCCTAAAATTAAAACAAATTCTGGATATGTTCTGTGTTGGCTCTACGAATAATTTTCTAAAATTTAGTTATAATAATCTCTGATAACAAATTAAATTTTTAATTTGTTAAAAATATTAAATTATTTTTTTAAAACACTACGGTGCGTATTGTGCGTAGTTTGCACCGCTAGTTATAGAACATGTTGTTGGATGCTCTGCATCATAACAGCCTACTAATTTTTGATCAACTGTCTGGATTCCTTGTTGAATCATTACATTTCTGTCTCTTCCATTGCTATCAGTTGTTACTGTATTATCAATGCCAACATAATGCGCTCCCATGGGTACGTTCATTTCGTCAAGTAGTGCTATAGCTCTTGCCTCAGAGTCTGCAAGAGTTTTTTCAATGTATGCTTGTCTATTCATCCCATTCTCATCAGTTGAGATGCTTACTAATCCAGCATAATTGGTACTCAGACTTGCCAGTTGTGCTGCCAAGTCTTGGTTCTCTTGTTCGAGTTTTGCAATTCCTTGCTGTATCAGTACATTTCTGTCTCTTCCATTGCTATCAGTTGTTACTGTATTATCAATGCCAACATAATGTGGACTAAGACTTGCCAATGCTTCTGCTATTTTGAGGTTGTTTTTATCCATCTGTGCCATTGCCATTGCAATCTGGGTGTTCCTGTCAATGTGAACTGTCTCATCTGTGGAAGTGCTTGTCAAGCCAGCATAACCTGTTGAAAATTTATCTAAACCAAGGATATGAATCTCACTAAAGATCGTCATGCCTTTGGCTGCAGCATACACTTGCCCGTTGGCAATGTTAACATTTCTATCGACTAGAACGGTTTCATCAGTTGGAGTATTGGTCAATTTTGCATAGTGTGTACTTTGATCTAATGGCAAAATATGGGTATTAGCATATTTCTGTAAAGCCCTCGCTGCGCCATTTGCTGCTGCCTGTTGGATATTGCTCCAGCTATCATCAGCAGATGCCAAGTTGATAAGGTATTGACCGCTAAAACCAAACATCAAAATCGCCATTAAACCGGCTACTATCTTTAGTTGCACGTTTTGTATCACATTTCATGGGTTTTAAAACCTTGCGATGAAAGGATTTTGCGTTAATGATCGCTTGATATAATTCTAATTTCTTAGTATTACATTGGAAGAGATCCTTTCAGTACTAAATTTGACCAAGTACTTTGTTGCAAAAAAAGGAATTTTTTCTACATCTAAAAACGTAATCAAGGCTGTTGATGGGATATCCTTTTCTTTAAAAAAAGGCGAGGTCTTTGTTCTTGCCGGAGAATCAGGGTCTGGCAAAACAACCATTGCACGACTTATTTTACGGGCAATAGAGCCAGATTCTGGAAAAGTTTTTTTTGACGGCGTAGAAGTTGGAAAAGAAAGTAAAAATCTAGATAATCTAAGAATGCAGTGTCAGATAATACACCAGGACCCTTATGCAGCTATAAACCCCCGGATGAAGATATCTGATATAATAATGGAGCCACTTGAAATACACAAAATTGGTACTAAACAAGAAAGAAAGAAAAATGTAATCGACGCACTACATGAAGTTAGGCTTGAGCCTGCAGAGGAGATATATGACAAATATCCTCATATGCTTTCTGGCGGTCAAAGGCAAAGGATCGTTCTTGCAAGAGCATTTGTAACAAAGCCCAAAGTAATCATTGCAGACGAACCAGTTTCAATGCTTGATGTTTCAGTAAGAGCCGAAGTTTTAGAATTGATGAGAGAGCTTCAAGAAAAGCATGGAATCTCTTACATTTACATAACACATGATTTATCCACAGCAAGATATCTTGGGCAAAGGATTGCCATTATGTATCTAGGAAAAATTGTTGAAACAGGACCCATTGATGAAGTACTTTTGCATCCACGACATCCATACACCCAAGCCCTTATTGACGCCATATCAGATGCTGATCCGGAAAATCTCAGGCGAGACAAGAAAATCAGAATTAACGAACCTCTAGATATAGATACCTATCAAGGGTGTAGATTCCGTTCAAGATGCCCCTATGCGATTGAAAAATGCAAAGAAGAACCACCGCTTGATCAAGTTGGAAAAGATAGGTTCGCTGCGTGTTTTGTTAAAATAGATTAATTAGCAATTTGTGGAGTATTTGAAATCTTGTGCGAGACTACTTGTGAAGCTCCATTCTTTGGGAAGACGCCATAAATCAAGTTGGCTTTTTGCACAGTAGAATCCTTCAGGGAAACCATAATTATCTGACTTCCTCTAGAACGTTCCTCTAATATCTTTGAAAGTCGTTCTGTGTTTAACGCGTCAAGGTGAGCATCAACTTCGTCAAGTAAATAAAATGGGGATGGTTTCAATGTTTGCAATGCTAAAAGAAATGTTATTGCCGCAAGTGTTTTTTCACCGCCACTAATTGATGTGGATTCTCTTTTTTGCTTGTCTGGGAACTGTACAAGAAATGATAGCCCGGATGCAAATATGTCATCTTCGTTTTGTATTTCTAGCCAGGCATTTCCGCCCGTCATTTTATGAAAGACTTCACGGATATCTTTGTCTACCTTATCATAAGATTCCAAAAATGTTTGTCTCTTGTCTTTATCAATCTCTTCAATGAATTTTACGATTGAATTTCTTTCTTCTTCAAGTTCGTTTTTGCGAGTTGACATTGAGCGATACCCCTCCGAGATCTCAACATATGTTTCAGGAGCTTTTGTATTAAGTAAACCACTCAATCCTTTTCTTTCTGATTCTAGTGACGTCAGTATTTGATCTACGTCAAAAGTTTCCAAGATTTCGTCATATCCAAATGAAGAAAGTGCGTCCCGTATCTTTATTTCATTTTCAGTAAGATCCTTTATGTCGCGTGAGATAGAATCGGACTGCCTTTCAAAATTGTTAACCTCCTTTGTAATCGTCTTTTCATCATCATACAAGTTCTTTAGCTTGGCATCAAATTCTTTGAGTGCAAAAACCGATGTTCCAGAGTTCGAGATTAATTGCTGTTCTTTTTCTCTCAAAGATATTAATGTTATATCCACCTTTTCCTTTTCTTTTGCAAATGATCTCGAATCTACTTCAAGGTCATGCTTTTCATGATTAAGCGAGGATTGTTCCTGTGAAAGTAATCGCGTATTAGATTTAAGTGAGGTTTCTTCGTTTGTTAATAACGTCACCTGGGTGTTTTGTTCTCGGTATTGTGCAGATATTGAATTCAGTGTGCTTAGGAGAGTAGATTTTTTTTCATTAAATAACGTAAGAGAGTTTGCTATCCGTACCTGATCTTCATCTGCATAGTTTTCTAGTGTCATCGAAATTCGTTCATCTAGTGAACCAATATAGGATTCTAGTTTAGCTCCATTTGTTTTCAGGCTTTCCTCACGTCTTTTAAGCTGTGAAATTCTTGATGTGAGTTGTTCTTCTGATAATGAAATTGATTTTAGTTTTGCTTTAGCGTCTGTAAAGCTTAGATCTACGTTTGCAAGTCCTGTCTCAGAGGCATTATATCTATTATCCAGGCTTTTTGCGATTCTTTCAATTTTTTTAAGTTGGAGATTCTTGTTTTGAATGAATTTTTTTAAAAGATCTAATGATTGAATTAAGCCATCAACTGAGGTACTAAGAAGAATTATTTTTGTAAGATTAGAAATTTTTGAATTTACATCTACTACAATAGCATTTGCGTCTGCCTCAAAGAATTGGCCATCAATGGTTACTGCTTTGAATCCTTTTTTGGAGAGAGTGTATGCCGATTCTTTAGAATCAACTAGAATAATATTTCCAAAAATAAAATTCTTCAAAGCAACAAGTTTTTCATCACATTTTATATAGTCAGATAATACTCCAACTATTCCTTGTTCTTGTGGAAGAGAGATTTTTGAATTAGGAATTGCATCAAGCGGGATGATACAAATCTTGGGAAGTTTCTTTTCTTGTGCAAACTCTGCAAGCCCAAGCAGAGTAGCAAAATCATTTACAACAAGCGCCTTTAGCCAATCAGAGCCAACAGCAAGTATAGGTCTTTCAAATTGTTTGTCCCATGAAAGCATCTCATAAACAAGACCCTGTATCCCTAGTCTTTTAGAATCTTCTTTGAGTTTTGCTATGGAATAATCTTCATGCATGACTTCTTTGACGACACGAATTTTAGCCTCGTATTGTGCAGCCGCTTTGCCTGCCTTTTCTAGAATTAAAGTGGTGTCCTCAATGTCTTTTTCAATTTTTGTTTTCTTTTCAGACATGTTTGCTAGTCTTGATTTTAATTCTTTTATGGTTGCATCGTGTCCAGCCCAAATTATTTTTAATTTCTGCTCAAGACTAAGGAGATTTTCTTTTTCCATCAAAAGTGATCTTATTTTTACCGAATTCTGTTCGATTTTATTTTTAATATCGGTTCGTTCTTGTTCTATCTTTGAAAGAGAAAGTTTTGCATCATGAAGGGAATTTTTAAGAATTTTTATTTTCTCATCCACTTTGAGTTTGCTTGTTGCAGCTTGCGATTGCTGCCTTAATACTTGATTTATTTCAGAATCAATTGAGGAAAGATCTGCATTTGCAGTTTTTTTGGTTTCGTTAATTGAGGCAATTGATTCTTTTAGTTGTTGAATATTAACTTCTAGTTGAGATCTTTTCTCATGTAAATTATTTAATTCTGATTCGATTTCAGGAAGGCGTGAATCTATTTGACCTAGTCTCCTTGTGTTAGTTGCGATCTTGCTGTTTGCTGCCTCTGACTGGTGCATGGCAGTACTAAGTTCAGTATCTATTGCAGCTTTTGCAACATTGTATGCGTTTACCTCCTCTAGGAACTTTTGTTTTTCTTCTTCAAGTTTTTTAATTTCATCTTTTAATTGTATACGCTGTTCATCAAGTTTTTTCGTTTCAGACTGGATTGCGTTCAGGTTTCTTTCTTTTGAGATTTTTTGGGTTTCAATATCTTTTAATTTGTTAGAGGCCTGGATGGCACGGAATCTTTTGAGTTCTCGTTCCAAAAGATCATATCTTAATTGATGGTTTCGTTCTTCTTCAAGCTCATCTATGCGTTTTTTTATCTCATCCATTCTAGCAAGCGCAATTTCAAGTCGCCTGTCAGATTCATCCAATTGTTTTAGCGCTTCGATCTTTTTTTCATCAAAATACGCCAGTCCAATAATGTCTTCAATTATCCTTCGTCTCTCTTCAGCATTATATTCTGAAATTCGGGTAATCGTTCCCTGCTGTACTATGTTCAATTTGTGAATACCCGCGTTTGCAACTTCTAATATGTCAAGGATATGATTTCGCTGCATCTTTTTTTGATTTAGATAGTAAATGTTCTCGCCAACCTCGTCCATCTCCCTTGTTATAGTCACAACGTTAGAATCAATAGGAATCTTCCTGTCGGTGTTATCAAAATGGCAACTAACACGAGCAATTTTTGCACCATGTCGGCTACCATCGATGTCATGAAGTAGTGAGCGTAATTTGTCAACTCTCATTGTCTTTGGTGCATTCTCACCAAGTGCAAAAGATATAGCATCAAGTATGTTGCTCTTACCAGAACCATTTGCCCCTGAAATAGCCACAAGCCCAGGTTCTAGATTAACAATAGTGTTTTTATAACCAAATGATTTGAAGCCAAAAATCTCTAGCTTTCGAATATGGACCAATGTTTCCGGTGGCCTTAAAGACGAATTAACAGAATATTGACAAGTTTCCTTGACTAGGCTAACAACAATTACAATGTGGATTTATCAGAATCAAAGCCATACCAAAATCATGATTCGTGGTTTGGTAGATTTTAATTTATCAAATACAAGAAAAGGGGAAGAAAGCGGTTTGCAGGTTTTAGAAAATTTCTAGTTACCTGTCTCTTTTTCCTTCTACGAATTCTTTAAAGGCCAATTTTGCCTCAGTATATGGCATCTGTATTGGAGGATGTTTAAAACAATACGATGAGATGCTAGTCATTGGACCTGTGAGTTTTCTGTCAAGTGCGATTTTTAGCCCTCTGATTGCATCAATCATAATTCCTGCGCTGTTATATGCGTCAATTACTTTGAGTTTTAAATCAAGTTTGATTGGAATTTTACCAAAATATTTCCCCTCAATGTTTATGTAGCAAATTTTTTCATTATCAATAAATTCTACAAAGTCACTAGGTCCTATTCTCATTGGAATGTCATAATCAGCCATTGCTTTTACAGCACTTGTCTTGCTTATCCTCTTGTCTTCTAGTCTTTCTTCATCAAGCATGTTGTAAAAGTCCATGTCACCGCCGATGTTAAGCTGATACGTACCATCAATAAGCACTCCCCTATCTACGAAAAGCTTTACCAAAGTCTTGTGAACTACTGTGGCTCCAAGCTGACTCATAACATCGTCTCCTGCTACTGGAAGTTTTTTTTCTGCAAAGGCTTGTTGCCATTTTGGTTCAGATGCAATAAAGACCGGTATTGCGTTTAGAAAACCAATTCCTGCCTCAAGGGCTTGCGTAGCATAGTATCTTACGGCATTTGTACTCCCTACCGGTAAATAATTAACAAGCATTTCAGCCCCTGTATCACGCAGGACTTTTTTGACATCCACGTCTGGATCTTTTGAAGATGTTACAATTTGACCCAAATGTCTGCCTATTCCATCAAGAGTTGGGCCTTTTTGTACTGCTATACCCATGTGAGGTACATCAGCTACAGTAACTGTATTGTTGGGTTTTGCATAGATTGCTTCTGAAACATCTCTTCCTACTTTGGTGTCAGCAACATCAAATGCAGAAACAACCTCAATATCACCTGGTTCATAGCCTGCAATGTTGTAGGCTGTAAGCCCTATGGTATCTTGAGGGTTTTTAGAATAATAATGAGCACCTTGTATTAGCGCAGAAGCACAATTTCCAATGCCTGCAATTGCTATACGAATCTTTTTTCCCAAATTATATCGTCAAGTACGCAAATTATTCTATCATATTAATTACTTGTGTTTAACGTTGGGCAATCCTGTGTGCAGAAGATTTTATAACCCAATTTTGATTTGACGTTTGTGATAAAACCTGGCAGATCTGTTAGAGACATTTCAATAAAAAAAGGCGACCACATACTAGATATTTTTGATGAAATGTCAAAGTCAGGTGGATTTGAATCAAGAAATTTAGTTGAAGGGCTAGACATTCTTTCTTCCATGATTGAGGACAAAAAATGTTTGAAATTTCTGTCATTTGTTGGGGCTATTACATCTACAGGTCTTCGTGGAATAATTGCAGACATGGTAAAAAACAAAATGTTTGATGTGGTTATTACAACCTGTGGAGCTTTGGATCATGATATTGCAAGATACTTTTCAAATTATCTGGAAGGTTCATTCACACTTGACGACAACGAGCTTGCTGACAAACACATTCACAGATTGGGAAATGTGCTTGTTCCAATGGAAAGCTATGGGCCATTAATTGAAGAAAAGATGCAGTCATTTTTAGAAAAGGCCTACAAAGACGGCAAAAAAGAAATGTCTACAGCTGATATTACAAAGATGATAGGGCAAAATCTTGGGGAGGGCTCCTTTCTTTACTGGGCACACAAAAACAACATACCGGTAGTAGTTCCTGGAATAATGGATGGTGCAGTAGGCAGCCAAATTTGGCTTTTCACACAAAAACACAATGACTTTAAGCTTAGCGTATCTGCAGACGGGGATCTTTTATCTGGGTTGATATTCAAGGCAAAAAAATCAGGAGCTCTCATGATTGGAGGAGGGATATCAAAGCACCACACTTTGTGGTGGAATCAATATAGAAATGGCCTAGACTATGCAGTCAATATCACAACAGCACAAGAGTTTGACGGGAGTCTTAGTGGTGCACTAGTAAGAGAAGCAATATCATGGGGCAAAGTAACACAAAAAGCAAAACAGACTACCATCCATGCTGAAGCTACAACCATCTTGCCCTTTCTTTATTCTGCGTTACTTGCAAAACTCAAATAGTGTAAATTTTTTTTTCGTATAATTTCACAAAGCCTAACTTTGAGTAAAACTCTAAAAGATCATCTTTTTGATATGTTTCAAGCATAAGAAAATCCAACTTTCTTGTTTTAACTTTATTTAGTGCATAATTAATTAACAATTTAGCAAGGCCTTTTTTCCTTTTTTCAGGTAAAGTTCCAAGACAATACAACCCTAAAATAGAATTTTTCTCATATAATGCAACACATGATGCATTATATTCTTCATCCACAAGATACTCTACTTTAGAATATGAATTTCTAACAATCCTATTTACTTCATCAACCCATTCACAACAATCATATGATTTGCAAAAGATCTTCGCCCATAGAAGTGAGTCATTTTTCTCTATTTTGTGAATTGGGAAATTTTTGCTGTGCTGAAGAGTGTGTTTTTTTAAAACATGCTGAGTATCATAAAATTTAAAATTTTTTTTTAATAATAATTCTTCAAGCTTCTGGTTATTCAATGCATAAACATAAGGTGGCATGTTGTTTTCATGAAAAATTTCAACCACTTTATCAATCATCTTTTCGCTCAGACACGTTATGTTTGTAATCTTGTCAAAGAACAAATCGTTGGGAAGATTTGGATTTATAAACAAAGTACCGCATTCAAGTGTGGCCTTTTTACTCCAGATTGCTGTAAATTCAAGATCGTTTTCTTCTATTTTATTAATCATACAGATAAACCCAACACACCTGTGATTTTCTCAAAGTCTTGAAGGCTTATCTTCTCACCTTGTAAAACTAATGTGCAGATTTTATCTATTATCTCAAGGGCTTTTGGTGAATTAAAATCATCCTCAAAGGATATCAAAAATTCATTTATCAAATTAGAAATTACAGATGATGTGTTATCAGAAGTCTTGTTTCTGGTATTGTAAATTTTTTCAAGCAGTGATTTTTTATCTCTCAGATCATCTTCTTTGTAGTTTATTTCGTTCCTATAATGCGTTGAAAAAATATACAGTCGTAATAAATTCTGGCCATATTTTTCAACTACCTCTCTTGAAAGAACCATGTTTCCAAGTGATTTGGACATCTTTTCACCGTTGGAAAGTACAAGACCCACATGCATCCAGAGTTTTACTGGATTTTCTAATCCTGTGAGTGCCTTGTATTGAGCAAGGTGTGCTTCGTGGTGTGGATATACAAGCTCTTTTGCACCTCCATGGATGTCATAATGAGTACCAAAATTTTCAAAAGCTACTGTGGTGTCTTGGATATGCCACCATGGAACTCCTTCTCCAAAATCTCCTTGCCATGAAAATCCAAAATCTTCGGAACAATTCCATAACATTATATCCTCTTGATTTTTTTTATTTGGTCCAATATCCAGTCTATGCAGGTTCAATTGTTGCGGTGATTGTTTGGAAATTACGCCATAATCATTTACAGTTTTGGTGTCAAAATAGATATTGCCATTTGCAGAATATGCGTTCTTGTGTTCCATAAAAAAAATGGATATGCTCAGTTATCTTCTTTACGTAGTCGGAAACATGGGCAAGCCGTGTGATAGTGGTTATGTTTAACAATTCTAGGTCTTTGACGAATTGACCAGAATAGAATCGTGTTAAGGTGTGATAATCAGTAGTTTGTTCTATGGCCTTGTTAAAGACATTCTGATTAATGTCAGTCATGTTTACAAGGACATCTGTCTTGAAGCCTTTTGCTTGCAGATATCTACAAAGCAGGTCATATGTAAGAAAAATTCTTGCATGGCCCAGATGAGTATAATCGTATAATGTTGGGCCACAGATGAATATCTTCACGTGAGGTTTATCAAATGGCTCAAAATCTTCTTTCTTTAAAGAAAAAGAATTGAATAGCTTGAGCATTTTTTGGACCTATCGTCCACCTTGTGCTAGAATTGGAGTCAGGGTTACTGTGGAACGGATTTTTGTTATCCTTCTAACCTTATGGGTTATGATATTTTCCAAAGTTGCACTTGAATCACCTTGCAGTTTAACAAAGATGTCATAAACACCATATGTTCCTCTTACTTCCTTTACCTCTGGAATTTTCATTAACTCATTTATGATATCAACTTCTGAACCTAGGTCACAGTTTAGGAGTATGTATAATGTTTCCACAAGAAATGGTTCATTTTAACCAAATAAAACGATATCCATGATTTAAAAGGATGTAATTGATAGTCAAGACGTTGGGCTCCGAAATAACGGTAAGAGAAATCAAGCCAATCAATATCGATGGAGGTTATCTGATAGATGGATTTCCATATGCGGGCCTAGCAAATGCAATAGCAACCGAATCTCTGACTAGTACAATAGATTTTGAATTAGCCGGAGTGTTAGATTCAGATCTTTTCCCACCAATAAGCATAATCAAAGATGAAGTTCCTAATTTTCCTACAAGAATATTTGTAAATACTAACCTCAAGGTGGCAGTTTTCTCATCATATCTTACACCGCATGAATCTCTTCATAGAGAAGTAGCTAAAACAATGCTTAATTGGGCAAATCAACACAAATGTTCTTTAATTCTAAGTAGCTCACTGATTAAACCTGGAAACAAAAATCCAACTATTATGGGCATAGGCAGCACAGTGGAAGCTAAGAATAAATTAAATGATGCAAGCATACCCATTTTACGAGATGGTACAGTTCCAGGAATCCCAGGCATTTTATTAAATGAAGGGTCTTTATCAAAAACAAATGTAATTGTGCTTTTAGTAAACGGACAAGAACCTGGACCTGACTTTAGATCTGGTGCTGAAATTTGCATGGCATTATCCAAATTGGTACCAGGCGTAGCTTGTGATTTACCTACACTTTTACATGAAGCTAAAATAATAGAGCAGAGTCTCAAGCAAACTGAGGAAGAAGCAGCCTCTCTAAAGGATGCAATGTATGGATGACCTACCAAGAGAGAGAAATATCAACAAATCAATTTGAGAAAATCCTTAAAACTCTTGATCTAGATGAGGGAATCAGAATAGAAAACAAATCTAATATGATCTTCCTTAATAGATCAGCAAAACGATATTGTATAAACATATCCACTCAAGGTAATGAGGAATTTTTCTACCATAATAGTGTAAAAGATGTTCTTGATTTTCTAAACGGAAAGTTAGAACAGGCATCAAGAATATTTTCCTACTAATGCTTAAATCAAAAATTAATGCTTGATGTAAAATGGTAACACTTACAGAATTTGCATTAACAGTAATCACAATTTCTGTATCAGGAGCGATGTCACCAGGCCCCCTTTTTGCAGCTAATGTCTCATACGGGCTAAAAGGAGGAATTAAGACAGGACTGAAAATGGCTTATGGCCATACTATTGTTGAATTACCACTAGTAATTCTACTTGGGATTGGTGCAATATCACTTGCAACATTACCACAGTTCAGAGAAATAATAGCAATTCTTGGTGCAATCAGCCTTTTTGTTTTTGCTGGAATTCAAATAAAATCAGCTATTAAAAAGCCATCAGCCATTTTTGAAAGAAAACACGGTCCTTTTCTTGCTGGAATAATTCTTAGTGGATTAAATCCATTTTTTCTCATATGGTGGTTTACAATTGGATTCAAGTTGATCACAGATGCGTTACTCCTTTACTCTTTATTAGGAATTGGCATCATGTTTGCATTTCATATATGGATGGATTATGCATGGCTTTGCTCAGTTGCATACTTGTCATCAAAGGGCAAGAAGTTAATCTCAAATCGAAACTACACCATTTTCATGATTGCAATTAGCGGTATTTTAGTATATTTTGGAATTGTTTTTCTTTTACAAGCAAGACATTAACCGCAATCAAGAATTTCCATTTCTATTCCACATTGGTTATTTAGTTGAATTATCCTATTGTTGATACCATCACAAAGTTCTGGATTCTTTGTTATTTCATATTTTTTTATATCATTTAGAACATCAATTTGTTTTATAGAACATTTGCCTGTAACTGCAAAACTAAAAAAAATCACAATTGCTACAATTCCTGATTTTACTCCATAGTTTCTTGCAATATAATTAGCGGTAGCTATTGCACCACTATCGCCTCCACGGTCGGAAAAAACGCAAACAGCTACGGGCTTTGTTTTAAGCTCTGGATTTCTTAATTCCTCACATTGGGCATAGAAATAGTCAAAATCTACATGAAATATAACTCGTTTCTCCATGTTTTATTTGAATACAAAAATGCTTATTACATTATCGAAAACCAATTGTCTAAATATCTTCTAAGGATTATCATGTCATGGATTATCCTGTTGTTGCAGAAGTCGAGGGCATTAAAATCAAACCTGAATTGATGGAGACTGAAAAATTGTATTATTGCATATTTCAAGACAAGGTGATGCTTTTTTTTAAAGATCAAAACGAGCTATTAAATTGTTATGAAATTGAAGAAAAAGAAATTGTTGAAACTATAAAAACGTCGTCTTCCACAGAAGACATTGAAAACATTCTCCAGAAATTTATAGATAAAGAAAATCTTAACCATTAAATAAAACACTACGTCAGAGGCGTCTGTGAGTCGGCCTCCAAACATAATTTTCATAGGAAAAAAGCCGATTATGACTTATGTTAATGCTACATTGACTCTTCTCTCAAATGAGCCAATTGTAACTATCAAGGCTCGTGGAAAAAGCATCACTACTGCA
>Ga0206888_1085_pt1 | contig 27234 bp, 28 predicted proteins | sample Alteio_BWOrgHeat_90_FD_153258 | JGI IMG/M metagenome (GOLD analysis project Ga0206888, IMG submission 153258) | Enriched cells from forest soil in Barre Woods Harvard Forest LTER site, Petersham, Massachusetts, United States - Alteio_BWOrgHeat_Nextera4 ... | reverse complement strand
TCGGTCCATCCTGCAATAGTTCGATTTTATTGCCGATGGTCAGCGGACTGCCGACGATGGCTTGTTCGAGCGCCAAATGACGGCCGAAAATATTCGTCTGTGCGCCACCGCTACTCAGTTCATCAATGATGGCCTTGCTATGTTCGGCCGATAGCGGTCCATGCGCATCATCCACCTGGACCGGCTTGGCGTGACGGCGCGCCATGTCGGGCACGATGACCGGCAAGGAGCTGCACGCTGCAAGCAGCACCAGACACAGTGCCGGCGTAAGACGTGCGCAGCGATGCGCAAGTGGCCGCGAATCTGGCAAGTTTATTCGGCGTTTGCCGAGAATATAAGGAAGAACACAGCGCAATCGAATAGGCATTGGGTGCCTTAGCCTGAATGGCACTTATTTAAGAAGAGGTTGCTAGGACTACGCAAATACAAGAATGCCGCGCAGTTCCATAATAGAACTGCACGGCAGCAACGATGCGATTACTTCATCGTTAAACCCTTCGAATGCACGCTCTTCACGCCGCGCACATTCTGTGCAAGTTCGATCGCCAGTGCACGCTCAGCGCCACTGTCTACCATGCCGCTCAATGTGACGACGCCGCCATTGGTGGTGACCGAGATATCGGAGCCGTCAACATTGGTGGAGTACGCATAGGTGGACTTCACCTTGGTGGTAATCCAACTGTCGGCGACTTCCTGTTTAGCTTCATGCGCAGAGTTCTTAGCGCTGTCCGCCATGGTTGCCTTCGCGCCGTTGACGATCAATTGATTGTCCACTGAGCGAACGCCGCGTGTATTCATCGCCAAATGGCTGGCGAGACTCTTAGCCGCCGCACTGTCGGCAGTACCCGCCAAGGTTACCTTGCCCGACTTGGTATCCACATCCGTAGACAGACCGTTGGTATCTTTGCTCCATAACAGCTTCGACTTCACCGCTGCGGTAATGGTGGCATCGTCAATGACTTCGCCATAACTACGTTCGGCAGTCGCCTTGGCGGGAACAAAGTCCGGTTGAATGACAATCTGATTGTCTACTTCTTTAATGCCATTGACGCCCAATGCAATCTGCTTGGCCAAATCTTTGTTGACGCCTTCTTCGACTTTGCCGCTCAACGTGGCCTTGCCGTTATGCACGGACACTTTGAGGTCACTGGCGCGCAGATAAGGACTCAGAGCATAAGTAGTCCAGATCTGTGTTTCCTGCCGTGCATCGGTCACTTCTTGCGATACCGTATCTACAATGACGGGGCTGCTGATCGTAACCAATGCCAATGCGATGCTTGACGCAAGTATTGATTTGTTAAATTTCATATTCATATTAAAAATCTCCCATTCCTAAACAGTTGCTGCGGTGTGAGCGCTGCGGATCGCCGTTCGCGATATCGTGAACATTCGATCCGAAGAACTCGAATTAGATCTAGAATTAAATTCAGCATCCGACCACGATGGTAGCCGGGGTCGCGGTTTATTTAAGCGCGTGTATTCCGAAGAAACTCGCGCCTTCTCTGAGCGCATCCTCATATGCGATGGCATGGCATTCTTGGATTAGACGCGCTTGCTTTTGTTCATGCACTGGTGAATTTCGTGCGAGTTTCGGTAATTCTTGCTCGCTATAACTATCTAATGGCATATCGATGAGGTTGTTAACCACATTGTGTTCGCATCCCTTATTCATCGTAACCTCCCGTATCTCGCGACCCCTTGTAGGAAGGCATCACGTTAGATGTAATCATTACAAGGCTGGCGTGAACTGAACGCAATGTCTGTTCGCTAACGAACTTATGTCACTAGCGGCTCGACAATCCTCGCACCGGAAAACCTCGACAGACCTCAAACTAGTAAACGTGTTACCGCCCAACTCAACATGAGGCGCGTGACCACCACATCGGCCACGCGCACCCAAACAACACTATTTCGAGGGTTGGCTGTTATCGATGATCACTTCCACACGCCGGTTCTGCTGACGTCCGGTAGCAGAGCCATTGTCGCCTATCGGCGCGCTCTTGCCCTTTCCGGAAGCGGTCAGTCGAGCGGAGCCTACGCCTTGCGATACAAGATAGGACTTCACTGCCTCAGCACGACGCTGCGACAAGCCCTGGTTGTAGTCTTCACCGCCGACGCTGTCGGTATGCCCTTCAATGATCGCCGTGCGTTCGGGATGTGCATCGAGAAAGCCGGCCAATTTGCCGAGATTGCCGCTGCTACCGACGTTCAACTGTGCGGTACCGCTGGTGAACAACACATCGCCCAGCGTCAGCACTAAGCCACGGTCGGTGACCTTGGCTTGTAGATCATCAATTTGCTTCTGCAATTCCTGTGCATTGCGTTGTGCATCGGCCGTGGCATCACGCGCCATATCGGCTTGACTACGCGCGACATCCGCCGCCAGCTTCTCGTTACTCGCGTTAGCTTGCGCGATGGCTGTCCGACGGTTAGCGGAATCCGCTTCCTGAGTACGCGATTGCAATCGCATGGCCTCGCGTTGTTCACCGAGTTCCTTGCGTTGATCTACGGCGACATGACTTTGCGCCTGAGCCTGAGCAATCGATATCTTGCGATCGGCCATGAAGACTAAATGAGCGGCCAACGCTTTATCGGTCTGCGGTCGTTCCGCCGCGGTTACTGCAACGTCTGCTTCCTTCATCGCAAGTGGTGCAGCGCTGCCTAGCTGTGGATCGGATTGCAACTGAGTGAGTCTACTGCGCAAGCTATCAGCGCCATCAGGCTTGGTCGGTGCGGCGGCGCATGCAGCCAAGAGCGCACAGGTCACGCCAACGGCCACTAAGGTATGACGAGGTGAGGTAGAGATGTTCATGGCTTGACTCCTGAGTTGCGCTGCATTTCCAGCCGCAATGTGTCGGTGCTACTAACGATTTCGTCATTCACGGCCCTTGATTTGGCCGCTTCGATATTCGCCGATGCCAACTCCGCATCGACGCGTGATTCCAATGCAAGGCGCTCGCCCACCACCATTTGCTTGTCTTGCACTGCGGTATGAGCTGCGGTTAATTTTTCGCGCGCCTCACTCAGCTCAGGTGACGCTGCATCGGCAACGCGGGTGCGATCGGCGGTAGCAATCGCTTGCTCAGCGGCTTTCAACGCCACTGTGGGTTCGGCGGGTGTAGAGGCACAGGCAGCGAGCAACAGCACGCCTCCCAAGCCAACGATGGTCGCTGCATGGGTATGCACGCGACTGTTGCGATTCAATATCTGAGTCATGCTGGATTCTCCTAGCAAATCGACGTGGCTAAGGTTTAGCGGCGTTTCGACAAGACGGTGAGTGTCCACTGTCAACCTCACACAGATCGGTACGCTAGCGAACTTATGTCGCGCTGTTACACGCTGACACGCGAACATCGTCAGCGCACTGACGCACACAGTGCCGGTCTAATACTTAATTTCAACGCTGAAGTTGGGTATGAAGTCCCTTTCTTTGTCTGTGCTTATTTGCATGAGCTTCGTGGACGTTACTCTTTAATGCAGCTATGCAGAGAATCGGTGCCCGCCAGTCGTCACCGTAGGTGTTTTCACCATTTTCTATGTTCGATATCGCACAGAATGTGGCGCTAAAGGTTTGCTTGAATAACGATCCAGAAACTTTTTGCACGCTGATTGACTAACTATTGCGTGTCATATCTTTGTCATGCAAGTAACGTCTCGTAGCGCCTGGAGCGAATCATGAATGTCGATGTACGCGATCGAAAATCCGTCGAGGAGGCGCTAGCAAAGCTAGTCGTACGTGCGCAAGTCGAACGTGCAACGGAGCTGGAGATGCTTTCCGCCAAAAGCGAGGAAGACATCAGCATACTCAACGCCACGCTGACGATGAGTAATCAACAACTGAGCGCTGCCAACGCCGACCTAGAGTCATTTTCTTATAGCGTCGCGCACGATTTGCGCAGTCCGATTCGTCAGATAGTCGGTTTTTCCAAGATTCTATTTGAAGAATACGGCCCACAGTTGCCCAGCGATGCGCAACGCTATCTGCATAAAGTTGAACAAGGTGCGCAGCAGATGGGCGCCCTAATCGATGACTTGCTGCACTTGGCACAGGTGGGCCGACAGGCGCTGTTAGTGCAACCTAATTCGCTTAATTCAATCGTCGCAGCAGCGATCGAATCACTACAACCAAACTATCCGGGTCGCACCATTGAATGGCGCATCGCCACGCTGTGCACCGTGGACTGCGATTGGAGTTTGATGAAGCAGGTGTTCGTGAACCTGTTCGACAACGCGCTCAAATACACACAGCTACGCGATACTGCCGTAGTTGAAGTGGGTCAGATGAATCTGAATAACGAGCTGGTCATTTTCGTACGCGACAACGGTGTCGGTTTCGACATGCGCTATGTAGGCAAGTTGTTCAAAGCATTTCAACGGCTTCACTCGGCCAGTGAATATGAAGGCACCGGCATTGGGCTCGCCACAGCGGAACGCATCATTCGCAAGCACGGCGGCCGGATCTGGGTGCATGCCGAGCTGGATCAGGGCGCAACGTTTTTCTTCACCATTCCGCCGTGTGCGCCGTAGCGCGCATCACGCCATTGTATCTGCAGGCAAGAAGTCAATATGGAAACCGAAATCGAAATACTGTTGATCGAAGATAATCCATCGGACGCGGAGTTAGCGATTCGCGAGCTGCGTCGTCACAAATTTGCCAACCGCATTCACCTAATCGGCGATGGCGCGGAAGCACTGGATTTTATTTTTTGTCGCGGCGCTTATCAGCATCGCTCTTTCTACCGTCCTCCAAAATTAATCTTGCTCGACATGAAACTACCCAAAGTGGATGGGCTGCAAATCCTCGCAGCCATCAAACAGGACGTGCGCACCCAAGCCATCCCCGTGGTGATCATGACTTCTTCCAGCGAACAGCGGGATCTGATCGAGAGTTACAAGTTAGGTGCCAATGCCTACATTCAGAAACCCGTAGATTTCGATGAATTCCGCCGCGTCATCGAACACATCGGTATGTTTTGGTTGGCAGTGAATCGGTCGCCGCCGCCTGAGGTCTTTGGTGTGACTGAGCCCAACGTGATTCCTAGCGCCGTGCCTATTGTCACGCAGCAGGTGCCGCGACGCGGAACACAGACTATTGAAGGATGATGGAAGGATGGCGGGTTAGCGTCAATGTGTACCGTACAACATCACAATTGCTTGGACTCGATTGGAAACGCTTCTAACAAGTCCGATAACTCGTCAGCGTGTTCTTCCTCTACTGCCAGAATGCCTTCCAACATGCGGCGCGTAGTCGGATCAGTGTCGCCGAGATACTGAATGAAGTCGCGATAGCTATCGATGGCAATGCGCTCCGCCACCAAATCTTCTCTAATCATGCTCGCGAGCGTGTCACCTTCGACATACTCGGCATGACTGCGGCTCACCAATCCAGCGGGCGCGAAATCCGGCGCACCACCTAACTGCACGATGCGCTCCGCGAGCAGGTCGGCATGACCCAACTCTTCGTTCGAGTGATCGAGGAATTCCTGCGCAACACTCTGCGAATGAATACCGCGCGCCATGAAGTGATGGCGGCGATAGCGTAGTACGCATATCAGCTCAGTCGCCAACGAATCATTCAACAACTTAAGGACAGTGGTGCGATCGGCGGTATAGCCGGCAGTGACCGCACCTTGGTCGATATGTGCACGCGCGCGGGCGCGCAAGGTTTGAACATCAGTCAGCAAAGATTTGTCGTGCATGGCGTTCCTTTGATTCGACACTGCAAAGCGTTATATGCGCCCCATCACCAGCAACACGACGACGATTAGAACCAAAAGCCCGACGCCGCCGCTTGGGCCATAACCCCAGGAGCGTGCGTGTGGCCAGGTAGGCAGGGCACCCACCAACGCTAGGATAAGAATGATCAATAGAATGGTGCCGATGCTCATGCCGTATTCCTCGGTTAGTTCTTGCGCCGTAGTCGTCTACGTGACACGGGGTTAAGCGCACACCTTGATGGTTGTTGGGCGCGCTGTCTGTACGCTGACGCACCGATTAACTGTCGGACACAACCGCATAAGTGCTGACCAAACCGGTCACAGCATCACCAAACGCTTACCGTTTGACGTTTCGTAATTTTCTGCGCGCGCAACGTACGCTACCGGACATAACATCAGCATTGGACCGTGTACAGTGAGGTAGCAGGAAGTTAGTTCAGCGCCCGACATCAGATCGTGCCGCTCTCTTCCACGACGTCGGATTGTCAACCCATCACCAGAAGGACTCCATGAATGCTTCAAAACAAGCCGCACCGGCAAATCGTTTGCTGGCGGCGTTGCCTGCTCAAAGTCGCCAGCAGTTTCTAGCGAACTGCGAACAAGTCGAGCTTGAGTTTGGCCAGGTGCTATGCGAGGCAGGTGGACGGATTCGTTACGTTTATTTTCCGCTCGACAGTTTCATCTCCTTAATCACCACACTCGATGATGGTGCCCGCTTGGAAATCGGGATGATTGGTGACGAAGGCATGTTAGGCATGTCGCTTATCCTGGGCGTCAATATTTCATCGCAGCACGCCGTGGTGCAGGGCGCGGGGTCTGCATTGCGCATAAGTGCAACGGCATTTAGTCGTCATTGCAAAGCGAGCGCGGCACTACAACTAGGAATGAGCCGGTATGTTTATGTATTGATGTGTCAACGCGCGCAAACGGCAGCGTGCAGTCATTACCATCGCGTTGAGGCGCGCCTCGCACGCTGGCTGCTCATGACGCGAGATCGAGCCCACTCCAATCGGTTTCGTCTTACTCATGAGTTTCTAGCGTACATGCTCGGTGTACGACGCGTGGGCATCACCGCAGCCGCAAGCTCATTACATGCACTCGGCCTGATCAATTACAGCCGCGGTGAAATCGTCATTCTCAATAACGCGGGTTTAGAGAAAGCATCGTGCAATTGTTATCGCGACGGTGAAGCTATGTACGCGCAAACGCTGGGGCTGCGGCCGCGCGCCTCGCCGCGCACCGTCGCCAAGCAGACTTCACAGTGAACTCGTTATTGCGCCGTATCTTGCTGTTTGAATCGCCTGCTTCACCCTGGCATGCCGATAGGTGGAACACCGACAAAATTATTCGTGAAGAATTATTCAGCGTTGAGCGCCTCGAACAACATGAGGCAAGCTTGGCGCAAGCACAGGAGGTCACGCGTAAACCGCAGGCGCGCCGCGCACTGAATGCCCGCTTAAGCGATGGCCTAGCGTTGTTGTTCACTCCGCCGTTCGATAAAACGCCATTGGATCCCGGTTACATCAAGGAGTATCCGCCGGGCATCCCCCAGCACTGGCCGCGCTTGGAGATCATGTATAAGCATGCATCGGCACGCTATGAAATTCTGGTGGAAAATCCAAAAGCGGTCAGTCGCGGCGTGACCAGCGTGGTGCTGGATGGTGCGTCATTGCCGGAGGGCGCAACTCGAATTCCGTTGCTGGACGACGGCGCCACCCATCAGGTGCGGATCATGATGGGGTGAGCTGCGCAGATTTCTCACGAAATCAAGAACGGCCGTCAATCACATCGCCACGAAATCCTATTAAGATGCGCCCATTCAGGCGACCGAACCGGTCACTGACGTACTGACGTCGATCACATGCTATTTAAGGGGAGATACACATGATTCACGTACTCGCTCGCATCACAGTATTACCCAACGCAGCCGACAAGGCGCGCGCCATACTGCAGGAACTTGTCGTACAGTCGCGCCGAGAGCCTGGCTGCCTTGCTTATGAGCTGTACCAACAATCGCGACAACCGCATGTGTTCCAGACAGTAGAACGTTGGCAGGATCAAGCCGCTGCTGATGCGCATCTACTCAGTCCACACGTGGCTGCGGTCTTTGTTGTGGCAATGCCCCTGCTTGCAGCGGAACCGGAAATAGAGGCTTACGTGCTAGCAAGCGGCTAATCGACCTAAGACCTTAACTAGTCAGAGTTGATCCTTCCATAAACCACTCGCCGTCTATGACTTACGTACCCGCAATGGTCATCGACTCCAGCAAAATCGATCCGGTGCGAATGCCGCCACGCGCATCGACATCGCTGCCGACGGCCACCACGTGTTGATACATGTCCTTTAAATTCCCGGCGATGGTGATTTCGTGTACCGGATACACGGCTTCACCGTTCTCCACCCAGAAGCCCGCTGCACCACGTGAATAATCGCCGGTCACACCGTTGATGCCCTGCCCCATCAATTCAGTGACCACCAACCCGCGATGCATTTTCTTTAGCAATGCGGCGTAGTCATCTTGACCCGGTTCGATGATCAAGTTGTGCACGCCACCGGCATTACCGGTGGTTTTAAGTCCCAACTTGCGGGCCGAATACGTGCTCAGCACATAACCGGTGAGCACGCCTTGATCCACTAACTTGCGATCATGAGTTGCCACGCCTTCCGAATCGAAGGGCGCACTGCCCAATGCTTTCAGTAGATGAGGACGTTCGACACAACTAAACCAACTGGGAAAAACTTGCTGACCCGCTGCGTCCAATAAAAACGAGGCGCGACGATATTGGCTACCGCCGCGTATTGCGCCTAAGAAATGCCCAATGAAGCCGCGCGCCAATTCCGGCACAAACAATACCGGCGCAACGCATGTGGCCACGCGTTGCGCACCTAAACGTTCCAGCGTGCGCTTGGCCGCGCGTTCGCCGATGCTGACGGCGCTGTCGAGATCGCGGTAATCGCGTGTCGAGCTGTACCAGTAGTCGCGCTGCATATCGCCGTTCTGTTGCCCGATCACCGCGCAGCTCAGGCTATGCATGGTGCTGGCATAGCCGGCGATGAACCCCAAACTGTTGCCGAACATGCGCAAGCCTTGGTGACTCGACAGCGTTGCGCCTTCCGAATTGTTAATGCGCGGGTCCACCGCTAAAGCTGCACCTTCACACGTCACCGCCAATTCACGCGCCGCTTCCGGTTCGATGTCCCAGGGATGATTGAGATCGAGATCTGGAATATCGCGCGCCAACTCATCGGCGTCCGGCAAGCCCGCGCAGGGATCTTCCGCGGTGAACCCGGCGATGCTGTACGCCTTAGCAACCGACTCACGGATGGCTTGTACGCTCAAGTCTGCAGTGCTTGCCGAGCCTTTGCGCTTGCCGCGATAGACGGTCACGCCCATGCCGCGATCGCGGTGATATTCCAGCGTTTCCACTTCACGCATGCGGGCCGTGACCGCCAAGCCAATGTCCATGCTGACCCCGACCTCGGCTTCGCTCGCACCCAGTTTTTTTGCTTCAGCGAGCGCTAATTCGACGCAGGACCGAAGATCGGATTCCGTCAGGCTTAAAACGGTAGTGGACATGCGCATTCCGTGAGTGGCAATTGGACAGAAGCGGCAGTTTAGCAGCGCGGCCCGTGCACAGTGATAGCATGTCGCGTATGAGAAACCACGACCCTGATGGCTTGAATAAAACTCCGGATGAAGATGAGTTCGACGGGCCCAGCAAAAGCGCGCTCAAGCGGCAAAGTACCGAGTTGCAGCGGCTTGGCGAAGCCCTGATCGACATGCCCGCCACTGAGCTGGATGGCTTGGATTTGCCCGAGAAACTTCGCGATGCGGTTGACCTCGCCAAACGCATTACGGCGCACGGCGGCCTCTATCGGCAAAAACAGTTCATCGGCAAGTTGATGCGCAAGATCGATGTCGAACCGATTCGCCATGCGCTGGAGGCCAAGCACCTGCAACAACGCACCGAGCTGCTGCGCATGCGCCGCGTCGAGCATTGGCGCGATCGTTTGTTAAGTGACGAAACCGCGCTTGCGGCCCTGCTAGCCGAACAACCCGCCGCCGATGGCAAGCAACTGCAACGGCTGATCGCACAGGCGCGGCACGAACGTGAGCACCAGCAAGCACCCACCGCCGCGCGTGAAATATTTCGCGTGCTACGCGGTTTGCTCGACCCGCTCGCTGAGTGAATGACAGTGATTTACCGGCGTTTTACCGCAGGCTGCTGCTAGAATTCGCGCAATGAATACACCTTTGGTCGGCATCATTATGGGCTCGAGCTCCGATTGGGAGACGATGCAGCCTGCGGCGGATACGCTTACACAACTTGGCGTTGCGTATGAAGTGCGCGTGGTATCCGCGCATCGCACTCCGGATTTACTGTTCGACTATGCGGCAACGGCCCGCGAACGGGGTCTGGAGGTCATCATTGCCGGTGCGGGCGGCGCGGCGCATTTGCCGGGGATGACCGCCGCGAAGACCACCTTGCCGGTGCTTGGCGTACCGGTGCAATCGAAAGCGCTCAATGGCATGGACTCGTTGTTATCCATTGCGCAAATGCCCGCGGGTATCCCGGTAGGAACGTTGGCCATCGGCAAGGCAGGCGCAACGAATGCAGCCCTATTGGCCGCCGCAATGTTGGGCAATAAATATCCAGCCATTCACCAAGCGCTTGCCGCGTTTCGCGCCGCACAAACTGAAAGGGTGTTAACTCAACCCGATCCGCGCACCGCCGCGCCGCACTCGTAAGCATGTATTTATAAGCGTGCTTTCATAAACGTATATTCAGTGACTTTCGCGACATGAACATCGGCATCATCGGCGCCGGTCAGCTCGGACGCATGCTGGCCTTGGCGGGCTATCCATTGGGGCTGCGCTTTACCTTGCTTGATCCAGCAGCGGATGCATCCGGCGCACGCGTTGGCAAGTGCATTCAAGGCGCGTATGACGATCCAGTGAAACTGCGAGAACTTGCCGCTGCTGTCGATGTGATCACATTCGATGTGGAGAATGTGCCCGTTGCGGCGGTGGCGCCGATCGCCGAACTCAAACCATTTTATCCACAAATAACCGCGCTGGGCGTATCGCAGGATCGTCTCAGCGAAAAGACATTGTTCCGCGAACTGCGCATCCCCACACCGGAATTCCACGCAGTGGATAGCCTGGACGATTTGCAACGCGCGATCGCAACGATTGGTCTGCCCGGAGTGTTGAAAACACGTCGTCTTGGTTATGACGGTCGCGGCCAATATCGCCTGCGCAACGCGGCAGACTGCGACGCGGCGTGGCAAGCACTGGGCGGCGTGCCATTGATTTACGAAGCATGGGTACCTTTCTCCCGTGAAGTATCGCTGATCGGCGCACGCAGCATTCACGGTGAAGTAGCGATTTATCCGCTGGCCGCAAACAGCCACGAACACGGCATTTTGCATCACACCATCGCGCCCTATCGCAACAGCGACCTACAACAACAGGCTGAGACCTACCTCAAGCGCGTGTTCAAGCACTTTGGCTATGTGGGCATCCTGACCATAGAATTTTTCGTGCTGCGCGGTAAGTTGATCGCCAACGAAATGGCGCCACGTGTGCATAACTCCGGTCATTGGACCATCGAAGGCGCGTGTACCAGTCAATTTGAAAATCATCTGCGCGCCATTTGTGGCTTGCCGCTGGGCAGCACCGCGCCGCTCGGCCATGCGGCCATGGTGAATTTTATCGGTACGATTCCCGCGCGCGACGCGGCGCTTAAGTTAACCGGCCTGCATCTTCACGATTACGATAAACAGCCACGCCCGGCCCGCAAGCTGGGCCATGCAACCGCCGTGTTACCCAGTCCGGCAGCGCGTGATCAAACCTTGAAGAAAATGCTTAAACTAGCGCGCCAATGAGGGACAACGTTCGCCGCGAACACAATGGACGAGTTGCGATGCAAGCCCATAAATTGCCACAACAGGTTTTACTGTAAGCCTCCGACGTTTAGACTCGACTTAAGGAACTCGCTTTTGTCCCTGCGATCAATGTCCGCACCGGTATTAAAACCGTTCGCCATTGAGTACTCCTAACGGAAACGAACCGCGCATGTATCTCGAACTTTTCAAGCTTAATGAACTACCGTTTCGGCTATCGCCCGATCCGACGTTTCTATTTTTATCTCGCCACCATGCGCGCGCCAAAGCGTACATGGAATCGACCATTTGGTTTACCGATGGCTTTGTGATCATTACCGGCGAGATTGGCGCGGGTAAAACCACCCTGATCGAAACCTTCCTAAAGGAATTGGAAAAGGACGTCGTCGTCGCATTGATCAATCAAACGCTGTTGTCGCCGGTTGAGTTTCTGCAAACGGTTTTGGTGCAATTTGGCTTTCAACCTTTTCAGATGAAAAAGGTCGAGTTGCTGGCCACCTTGAATAAATATTTAATCGATCAATACACCCAAGGACGGCGCATCGTTCTGATCATCGACGAAGCGCAAAATTTATCGACCAAGGTGCTGGAAGAAGTTCGATTGCTGTCGGGCATAGAAACCACCAGCGAACGAATCTTGCGCATCATTCTGGTCGGTCAACCGGAGCTCAATCACAAACTCGATCTGCCCGAACTGGCGCAGCTCACGCAGCGTGTACGGCTGCGGTTTCATTTGACGCCGCTGTCGCGCGAAGACACAGAGAACTATATCCAACATCGTCTGGAAGTTGCCGGATCAAACGGTCGGCAGATCTTCGCGCCCGACACCTTCGCTTTGATTTATCGCTATACCGGCGGCGTGCCGCGATTGGTCAACACCTTGTGTGACACTGCGATGATGTCGGCATTCGCGCTGGATCGCGATGTAGTCACGGCGGCCGAGGTACAAATGGCCATTGATGAACTACGTTGGATTGAGTACAGCGCTCGGTCGATGCCTGCATCTAAATCTGCATCGGCCTCTGCGGCCAACTTTGGTAACCAGGCCAAAGTACCCAACACCGCGCGACGCCTGCCGCCCTCGCCAGAACAAACGCAGGCGCGAATATTATTGTCGCGGCAAGGCAATACCTTGGCCGAACTGCTGCTAACACCCGGTCGCGCCATCATTGGACGCACTGCGGAAAATGACTTGCAGATCGACAGCAAATTCATCAGCCGTCATCACGCCCAAATCATTACCACTAGCAATAGCTGTTTCGTTGAAGATCTCAACAGCACCAACGGCATTAGCTATAACGGCAAGCGCATTCGTCGCCGCGTATTAAATGATGGCGATGTATTGCAAATAGGTGAACACGATCTGGTGTATGTAGATGATCGTCAGCCACGCCAGCGTGCACCAGGTGACGAAGTGGACGACTCGGTGCCCATGTCAGAAACCATGCATTTGTCGGGGTCCGACTCCGCTGCAGAGATCAACCATGAGTCGAGCCATGAATCCACAATGGCGAGCGACGATCCGGATGGTCCCGTGGAGCAGTCCGCTCCCTAGAACTAGTAGAAGGCGGGTCAGCTACTCATCCAATGAATGGCGGTTGTATTCCAACTGCGCCTTGCGATAGTCGCGACGCTTAAGCCATAACACCAGACCTATTAGCAGCGCGACAATGCCCGCGCCCAATAGCCACGACGACCAGCGCGCGGTATCGACCCAGAACGATCCGCCAATTAACACCAGTCCCAGCAGCATGTAGATGTACGGCAGTAATTCGTACAGCGGACGCGCGAGCCACATCGTTATCGCTCCCTAAGTCGTGTATGCACTTTGGCTTTATTCCGTTGCAGTGCCGCCAACGGTAATGCCATCAATGCGCAACGTGGGTTGTCCGACGCCGACCGGCACATCTTGGCCTTCCTTGCCGCAGGTACCCACGCCTTCATCGAGCTTAAGATCGTTACCCACCATCGATACTCGCGTGAGCACATCCGGGCCGTTACCGATCAAGGTTGCGCCGCGCACCGGCGCAGTCAACTTACCGTCTTCAATTAAGTAAGCCTCACTCGCGGAGAACACAAACTTACCCGAGGTGATATCCACTTGGCCGCCGCCAAAGTTGCGGCAATACAAGCCTTTTTTCACCGACCGGATAATTTCGTCCGGATCATGCGGGCCCGCCAACATGTAGGTGTTGGTCATACGCGGCAACGTCATATGTGCGAACGATTCACGCCTGCCATTGCCGGTGGGCTTCACGCCCATCAGACGTGCGTTAAGTTTGTCGTGCATGTAGCCACGCAACACTCCATTCTCAATTAGAGTCGTGCATTGCGTGGGCGTGCCTTCGTCATCAACATTGAGCGAGCCACGGCGATAACTCAATGTGCCATCGTCTACGACGGTGCACAGCGGCGATGCCACTTGCTGGCCGATGCGGCCGGAAAATGCCGACGTGCCCTTGCGATTGAAATCGCCTTCCAAACCGTGGCCGATAGCTTCATGCAACAGGATGCCTGGCCAACCGGAACCCAATACCACTGTCATCGTACCCGCTGGCGCTGGGATCGCGTCAAGATTCACCAACGCACTGCGCACTGCTTCTTCCACCAAACTTTGCCAGCGGCGGTTGCGTAAAAACTCACTCAACGAATAACGACCGCCGGCGCCGCAGTAACCCTGCTCGCGGCGACCATTGTGTTCGACGATCACCGATACATTCATGCGCACCAGAGGACGCACGTCTGCGGCAAACGTGCCGTCGCTGGACGTTACCAACACGACTTCATGCACTGCCGCGACACTTGCCATGACCTGACTGACGCGCGAATCCAACTTACGTGCAGCCACATCCACTTCGCCCAATAGCGCAACTTTTTGTTGATCGGTTAAGCCATCGAACGGATCGGCCACGGAATACAAACGATGCGCATCTTGTGCATGCCACGCTTGTACGCTGCCCGTCCCTTTGTCACGCGCGATAGCGCGCGCAGCCTTCGATGCCGCGGTTAAAGCCGGCAACACGATTTCATCGGAATACGCAAAGCCGGTTTTGTCGCCGGCCAGTGCACGCACGCCCACGCCTTGTTCGATGCTGTATGCACCCTCTTTGACAATGCCGTCTTCCAATGCCCAGGACTCTTCGCGCGACTGCTGAAAATATAGATCCGCATAATCGACGGCAGCGCCCATAACATTGCCAAGCACCGTCGATAATTTGTTTTCATCGAGTCCGAAAGGACTCAACAAACTATTGCGCGCGACATTGAGTGCCGGCACACCGACCAGATTCGTATGGGCAGGCTGTAAATTCAGCGCCGATAACACAAAGGGCGATTCACCGGCTGCTGGGGAGGATTCCGTAGTCATGTGGCTCCGTTAGAGAAATCCGCAAGAAAAAGCGTGAACGCGAGCTTAGCTTATAAACGCCGGTGCGACAGGGCCGGAAAGCGCCGACGCAGCGCCGCTTGGCGCTCTAGATCAATATCCGCAATCACAATGCCGGGTTCGGCCGGGCGCGCCGCAAGCACTTCACCCCACGGATCGACGATCATTGAATGTCCATAGGTCTCGCGCGCGCTGGCATGCAACCCTGTTTGTGCGGACGCCAACAGAAAACTCAAGTTCTCGATGGCTCGCGCACGCAACAATACATCCCAATGCGCTGTGCCGGTGGGCACCGTAAAAGCGGCTGGTAGCGTGAAGAGTTGCGCGCCGCGCGCATTGAGCGCGCGAAACAGCTCGGGAAACCGTATGTCATAACAAATAGCCAGTCCCAACCGCCCAATGGGTGTATCAACGACTACAGGCTCATTGCCCGGCGCCATCGTGGCCGATTCGCGATAGCTGCCGGTCGCATCGTCGACATCTACATCAAACAAATGCATTTTGTCATAGCGCGCAACACAGTCGCCTTGCGCGTTGATCACCAAACATGCAGCCGCCACCCGCGTGTCATGCGGTAACTTCAACGGGATGGTACCCGCGACAATCCACAGCTTTAACTCACGTGCGGTGTTTGCCAACCAAGATTGAATCGGACCGACGCCCGCAGATTCTGCTACTACAAATTTGTCGGTTTCATGCTGACCCATCAACACAAAGTTTTCCGGCAAAACAGCAAGCTGTGCGCCCGCTGCGGCTGCTTGACGCAGCAAATCAGAAGCAACTGCAAGATTGTCGTTCACCGTTGTGCTCGACGTCATTTGAATTACGGCTGCGCGACTCATGCGGTACTCACATCAAAAAATCGTATTTTTATTTTAAAGGATAGGGGGTGACATGTCGGCACCATCACATGCTCGCACAGGCTTGTTTTGGGGGAATGCCAAAACCATCCTGTTCGCGCAGAGACATAGCTTGCGTGCAGCGACGCGGCAAAGGGCGGAAAAACTCCGCTTTCAACACCTGCTAAGGCTCCACCAGCAAAGAGTGAAATTCTTTGTGACGCTTAATGTAAATGGCAACGAACGGACAGCGCGGAATCACCTTTTCAGATTGGCTGCGCACCAACTCAAGTGCGCCCTGCACCAACGCCGAACCAACTCCGCGCCCTTCTAACGCTCGCGGCACTTCGGCGTGCGTCATGGTTACCACTCCGTCAGCGCGCCGATATCTGATAAACGCCGTGCCCGCCTCGGTCGGCATTTCAAAACGCTTTTGCGCGACATTATCAGTAACTGTGTAGATGACAGAACTCATACTTGTTTACCAAATGAGTTATTGGTCGAGCCCTATTTGTCGAGTAGTTGGCTTATATCACTTTCAATGTCTTCTGGTCTGTCGGCAGGCGCATAACGCTTTAATACCTGGCCTTTTTGATCGACTAGAAACTTAGTGAAATTCCATTTGACGGCTTCAGTGCCCAACACCCCAGGCTGTGCTTTCTTTAGCAATTGATACAGCGGATGCGCCTTCGCGCCATTCACCTCAAGCTTAGCAAACAGCGGGAAACTGACGTCATAGTTCAACGTGCAGAACTGCTTGATTTCTGCGTCATCGCCGGGCTCTTGATGGCCAAACTGATCGCAAGGAAAGCCCAACACTGCCACACCGCGCGCGTGAAACTTGCGATACAAGGATTCCAGTCCGGCATATTGCGGCGTGAAGCCGCATTTACTCGCCACGTTAACGATCAGTAACACTTGGCCTTGATAGGCTGCGAGCGTTTGTTGCTGACCATCAATCGATTTCACCGCGATATCGTAAATGCTCATGGCAAACCTCGACATGGATGCTGGTCTAAAACGTAAGTTTAACATGCGCCAGTTACGATGCTCTTCGGGAAACATCGTGTCGTATTTGCCATCGCTTAAATCGCAGGTGCAGTGGGCTGATGCCAGGCTCGGTTGAGTGATTGATCAAACGTGCCTGCTCGACACATTTGTAAGCCCTTGCTACGCTCGCTTTAAACCACGCCATTCGAATCAACCGGCAATTGCAGCGCTTGGTTAACACCATGCGGTGGTAGAAAACGTGGTCTCGCCAATCAAGACCGCTCTTGGAGAGCGGCACAGGATGTCTCGGTACATGAACACCGTTAATCGGCGTTGGGATCGCATTCAGCAGTTGTTTACCCGTGCGGCCGATTTGCCGGCGGGGCAACGCGATGTGTTTCTCAGCACCGAGTGCGGCAGCGATCAGGCCTTGCGTGAAGAGATCAATCGGTTGTTGCTGTTGGAGACCCATCGTCGGCTGCGCAAGGATGCCTCGCCGGGGCCGGTCACACATGCGGTGAACCTGGCTCTGGAGCAATCCAGCCATCAGCGGCGTGAAATGCTCATCGGTGCGGTGCTGGGTGATTATCGGCTCACTGCCCTGCTCGGTCAGGGTGGCGCCGGTACTGTGTACTTGGGCGAGCGTGCCGATCGGCAGTATTCCGCGCAAGTGGCAATCAAGGTGGTGGCCAATGCGCCGTTGAACCACGAAGTGCAACGTCGCTTTCAGGCAGAGCGACAAATTCTCGCCAATCTCAATCATCCTTATATTGCTCGCTTGCTGGATGCCGGCGAGACCTTCGATGACGAACCGTTTCTGGTGATGGAATATGTGCATGGGGAAGCCATCGATCGCTATTGCGATCGACAACAGCTGACGGTGATGCAACGGGTGCAGCTGTTTCTCAAAGTCTGCGACGCGGTGCAGTACGCGCATCGTAATCTGGTGGTGCACCGTGACTTAAAGCCCAGCAACATTTTAGTCACGGCAGAGGGCACGCCTAAATTGCTGGACTTCGGCATTGCCAAGCTACTGGATGAAAGTGCCCAAATCGTATTGGTTGAAGGCCACTTACTGCTGACCCGTTTACACGATCGCGTGCTGACCCCCGAGTACGCCAGCCCCGAACAAATTCGCGGTCAGGCCGTGACCACCACCAGCGATGTCTATGCCTTAGGCATCGTGCTCTATGAACTGCTGACCGGGGTGCGGCCGTATCACGTCAATGCCATCAATCAATTGGAGTTGGAACGTTCCATCTGCTTTGCCGATCCGATCCGGCCGAGTCAGCGGCTGGACGTGCTGAGCAACTCAACGAACGGCACAACACCGAACGCAAATTCGGCTTCCGCTATCGACACCCTTGCCACCGCCCGCAGCACCACGCCGAAACGGCTGCACCATCAACTGCGCGGCGATCTCGATGCCATTATCCTGCGTACCTTGCGCAAGGAACCCGAGCGTCGCTACGACTCCGTCGAACAATTGGTGGAGGACCTGCAGCGTCATCTCAGTCAACAGCCGGTACTCGCGCATCAAGGCAACCGCTGGTACTACACCCAACGCTTCGTGCGCCGTCATACCTTCGGTGTGGTCATCAGTACGGTGGCTCTGCTGACCTTGATGGGCGTCACGATTGCCCTATCCATTCAAGCCAAGGCCATCGCCGACCAACGTAACCGTGCCCAACAAGCCAGCCAACGCGCCATCCAAGAGAGTGCACGCGCCGAGAGTGTGTCGAACTTCATGCTGGGCATCTTCACGGCTGCCGATCCCTTTACGAGTCAAGACACCGTTGTCACCGCCAAGGACTTACTCGACAACGCCGCGCAACGCATCGAAAGCGATTTGCAGCAGCAGCCTGAAGTGCGGGCACGTTTGTTGGAAGCCATAGGTCGCTCCTATCGGCGTCAACTTCAAACCGATTCCGCGCTGAAGTATTTGCAAGAAGCGTTGCAACTACAACGTACGCTACCCGTGCAGGACGATATTCACTTGGCAAACGTGCTGCATAACCTCGGCTGTGCATTGACGGACAATGGCAACTTTCCCGAGGCTGACCATGCCTTGAGTGAGGCACGTAGCTTGATGGAAAAGAATCGCCGCACCCAAACGGCTGAATACCTGCAATTGCTGTCAGACAGCTCGTCGTTAGAGCACTTTCGCAGTAATGTAACTGCCGCACAAACCTATGGCGAACGCGCGCTAACCCTAGCGCGTCAGTTGTACGGCAATGCGCATCCTGAAACCGCCGCAATTTTGATGGACTTAGCTCACGCCATGGTGTGGCAGGCAAAATATGAAGCGGCAGAAAAGCTATATCGTGAAGCCGACCATATTTATCACCTGACGCTCCCGCAAAAGCACCCGGATCGCGTGGTAGCCGATCTTAGCTTGGGTGAAATATTGAGCCGACGCGGGAAACTTGACGAAGCGACCAATCTGGTAAATAACGCCTTAGCAACACAAAAAGCGTTATTCGGTTCCAATAATATTCGTTTGGCATACACACTGGACTTGTTGTCGACCATTCAACTGAGCCAGCACAACTCGGAGGCCGCTGAAAGTAGCGAGCGACAAGCACTGGCCATCGCTGAAACCGCACAAGGTAAAAACAACTTCTACACCGGCTACATACATAGCTCCATGGCCGATGTACTCATCAGACGTAGAAAATATATCGAAGCCGAAAAAGAAGCCCGTGCCTCGCTGAAAATTCTTCAAGCAACGACTACGCCTGATCATCAGTACATCTCATCTGCAGAATATTTGTTGGCTGAAGTTTTGGTAGCAACCCATCGGGCTAAAGAAGCCGAGCCATTGTTACAGGCCAACATCGCACGCTGGAATCGAGCGAATGCACCCGCGTGGCGAACCGCACGTTCTGAAAGTCTGTTAGGTGCTGCACTATTACAGTTGCATAAGCGAGATGAAGCCGGTCAGTTACTGACTCACGCCTATCAAGTTTTGTCTGCGACGGGCAGTGGAGCAGATTCCTACGCTGTCACGGCCGCACAGGAACGCCTACAGCAATACCAAAGTTTGCACTAGCGCCGCACAGAGTATTGGTTGGTTTGCCCACCTTGTGGCTATTGCTGGAATGGCGGTGAGGCTGGTTTTTAAGTGGTTTTCCGTAGTCATGTCGGCGCCTTCGAAAGCCGCGTAGCGGTTCAAGTTTCCCCAACTTCTGCCGTCATGTGCCGTACCCGCATGGCGTTATCGAACAGCCAGCAATGGGGCGCGAGCGCCCACAGCGCCTTACGTTAATTGGAGCGGTGATGAAACAGCTGATGTTGAGTCCATGTGCATCGTTTCGCTTGATGCGTCGTAGCGTTGCAGTCTGCAGTCTTGGGCTCTGCGCATTTCTCGTTGCCATATCGGCAAGCGCCGCCAGTTTCGACTACTCTGGATTTGCCTCCATCGTCGCCGGCAAGACTTTTGGGGCCTGCGCCCAAAACGTGACCGTCAGCGACTTCTACAGCTCACCATGCACAAGATATGTCGCCGATTGGGCGCATGGTGGCGTGTATACACCAGACATCAGCCTCAAACCGGACAGCAAGGTTGGCTTGCAAGGTTCGTTGACGTTTTCCAACCATTTTTCTGCGACCGCTCAAGTTGTGGGACGACTGGCAGACGGCGCGGCCGTGGACTTGGAGTGGGCCTACGTGACTTACGATGCAAGCCCCGCATGGACATTCCAAGTAGGACGCAAACGCTTGCCACTTTATTACTTCTCCGCATCGCAAGACGTGGGCTACACCTACCCGTGGGTGAGATTGCCGCCGGACATCTACGGCTGGGATGCAGTCAACTACAACGGCGTGAATGCCACCTATAGAAAACAGCTGGGCGAATGGTCGCTTAAATCGAATTTGTTTGCCGGCGACGAAACCACGCGTAACAGCAGCTACGCGAAACTGAGTTACAACGAGCCTAAAGATGTGAAATGGGAAAACATTCGCGGTGCGGATTTGGAACTCGCTAGAGAGTGGTTCACGACTCGACTCACCTACATCGTGTCCGACTACCAACAAATCGATCACACAAGCGGAGAACCGGACGTATTGCCATCAGGCAATACCAAGGGTAAACAAATCATCTATGGCATCGCCGTCAACTTAGACATCAATGCATGGCTAGTGCGCTCCGAATACAGCGTATTCGATCGCAGCAATTTTCTGGAGAAGTCTAAGGCGTGGATGATTGGTGTCGGTAGACGTTTCGGCAAATTCACACCGATGGTGACGGCATCAAGCTACGCCGAAACCACACCGTTCCCGGACAATTACACGCCAGTGAATTGGACCACACAAGCATTATCCCTACGCTACGAGCTCACGTCGTCGAGCGCGCTCAAGTTTGAGATCGATCGCCTACGCGACGGACCGAATACCTATGCGGGTGATGCGAACGTGATAGCGATGTCTTACGACGTGATTTTCTGACTCATGACATTCCGCCATGACAATCTTCACACGTAACGTTAGTAGCTTTCGAAAATTAGTCGGCGTCGTATTGTTCTACACGCTACTGGCGCCTTGCTGTGCGCAAGCGGAAATCATTGTGATCGTCAATGCCGCCAATAAGGCGGAAATTGACGATATTGCCATTGCGCGTATCTATCTCGCTGAAGTCAAAACCTTTCCGGGTGGTAGCGAAGCCGCTGCCGTCGAACCGGAGGACGGCTCTGTCCGCGCCGAGTTCAGTGACAAGCTGCTGAAGCGTGCCCCAGCGTACATTAAGTCGTACTGGGCTCGGCAGAAATTCACCGGCGGTTTAAAACCACTGCCGCAATTGAGCGACGATGACGCCGTGATTAAATATGTGATGGAAACACCCAATGCCATCGGCTACGTGGACTCATCCAAACTTCGCGACGGTATACGGGTTGTGATGCGGCTTTAGTGTGCCTTTAGTGAGATTGGGGATCGCGTAAAAACCAAATCGCTCCGCCGCAGCGCACGCGTCCACACGCACCACCGAGCTTGGGTATCGCGCGCGTCATTTCCAGTTTCGACGTATAAGAAAAATAAACACTCTCCTCTTGTAAGCCAGCCTTGCTAACAGAGCCTTCACGATCACCGTGAATGACAGTGTCCAACTGTCACCGGCCGAAATCATCTTGTTTCTACTGACTCCTGACTGCGTTCTGACACAAGTCGGTGCGTAGACTATGTGATAATCCCAGCGTTTATCTGCCAGCAGTCCATCTGCACTACTAATACCTGCAACACCGTGATCGCTCAGCTTCAATCTCGACTGGCCCGCCATGCCCTGCTGCTTGCGTTTATCGCAGGCGCCATACTCTCGCTCGCCTTCGCACCCTATGGCGTATGGCCATTGGCGATCCTGTGTCCCGCGTATTTGTTTTTTGCCTGGCAAGGAGCGTCCGCGCGGCACGCGGCCGCAGTAGGTTTCTGGTTCAGTGCGGGCACCTTCGGCGCCGGCACGTATTGGCTGTATCACAGTATTCACACCATTGGTGGCGCGCCAATTTGGGTGGCGTTGTTTCTGATGGTGGCGCTGGTGGCCATCATGGGGTTGTATCTGGCCTTGCTTGGTTATGTTCAAGCACGCTTACTACCAACCGTGGGGGCACTGCGCTGGCTGGTTGGTTTGCCCGCCATGTGGCTATTGCTGGAATGGTGGCGAGGCTGGTTTTTAAGTGGTTTTCCGTGGTTGTCGCTGGGCTATGCGCAAATCGATTCGCCGCTTGCCGCGCTTGCGCCATTACTCGGCGTATATGGCATCAGCTTCGCCTGCGTGTTATGTGCCGGCGCATTGCTGACTTTAATAATCGGTAGCAAACGCGAGCGCGTGCTTGCACTAGCGGCATTGTTGTTGCCCTGGCTATGTGCATGGCCACTATGGAAGCATGAGTGGACTCAAATCGCGGGACCGCCGTTGACGGTGGCAGTGGTACAAGGGGCTATTCCACAAGACGAGAAATGGAGCCCAGAATGGCGCGATAAAACCTTGGCGCTTTATCGCGAATTGGCCGAACCACATTTCGGCGCGCGCTTAATTGTTTGGCCCGAAGCGGCGTTACCCGATCTGGCGCATGAACTCACCGATTATCTAAGTTCGCTATGGAGCGATGCCCATGCCAAGGATTCCGACATCATCATGGGACTACTGCATTACGATCCGCAAAAAGATGCGTACTACAATGGTGTGCTGGCTTTAAGCGATCGCGTTGAGTGGTATCACAAGCGGCATCTGGTGCCGTTTGCAGAATACTTTCCGGTGCCGTCGTTCATTCGCAGTTGGCTCAAATTGATGAGCTTGCCGCACAGCGATTTCGATTCGGGCGCTGTGGAGCAGGCGCCTTTAGATGCAGCCGGACAAAAAATCGGCACGACCATTTGTTATGAAGACGGCTTTGGTGCCGAACAACTTGGCGTGTTGCGTCAAGCGACCTTGCTGGTGAATGTTACCAACGATGCCTGGTTCGGCGACACCAGCGCGCCGCATCAACATCTTGAAATCAGCCGCATGCGCGCGCTTGAATCGGGCCGTGTCATGATTCGTGCGGCGAACGATGGCATCTCAGCCATCATTGCCGCCGACGGTAAAATACAAGCGACGTTACCGCGTTTTAAAGCGGCGGTGCTGACCGGCACTGTGCAACCGCGCACCGGGCTAACGCCCTATGCACGCATGGGTAACTGGCCGATCATCGTCTTTAGTTTATTGTGTGCGATTGCGGTCGTGGCCAGAACAGCACGACAACGCATCACACAGCGGGCCGTTGTCGAACTTAATCAAACGTGAGTAAGCCATGTACCTATTATTGCAAACCGTTCTGCTCGGTATCGTCGAAGGCATTACCGAGTTTTTGCCGATTTCCAGTACCGGACATTTATTGATCGCGGAAAGACTTGGCCTGGGCGCACGCTCGGATGTCTTCAACGTTGTCATTCAAGCGGGCGCGATTCTGGCCGTGACGGTGATTTATTGGCCGCGTTTATGGAGCCTACTGCTGGGCTTCAAGCAACCAGAAAATCGCGACTACGCGCTTAAACTCATCGTTGCATTTGGCATTACAGCGGTACTGGGTTTGATCGTGACGAAGGCGGGCTTCAAGCTGCCGACGGAACTAAGCCCCGTTGCCTGGGCATTGATCATCGGCGGCGTGTGGATGCTAGTTGCCGAATGGTTGGCCGCTAAGCGCCCCGACCATGCACGCATCACCTGGGCCGGAGCCATAGTGGTTGGCGTGGCGCAAATTGTGGCTGGCGTTTTTCCCGGCACCTCACGTTCGGCCGCGACCATCTTTTCAGCCATGTTAGTCGGCGGCAGCAGTCGTATTGCGGCAACGGAGTTTGCCTTCTTAGTCGGCATCCCCACCATGTATGCGGCCAGCGCCAATGAACTTTACAAGGCGATGAAAGCGGGCGCAGGCGGCGAGAATTGGACGCAATTGGCCGTGGGCTTTGTGGTCTCCGCAGTAGTAGCGTTTATTGCAGTGAAATGGCTGCTGCATTACATTCAATCACATCGCTTCACGGTCTTTGCCTGGTATCGCATCGTGCTCGGTGCAGCATTGCTGTTATTGATGCCATTGTTGGTGTAATGAATGGCCACGCGAATTGTCACCGTTGCCGCTACGCAATTTGCTTGCGGACCGGACCGCATCGTTAATCTTGCCAACGCCGAACGGCTGGTTCGTGAAGCGCACGCGCGTGGCGCGCAGGTCGTGTTGTTGCAGGAATTATTCGAGACGCCTTACTTCTGCAAAGACCACGATTTAAAGCACTTTGCGTTAGCCATGCCGATTGCCGACAATCCCGCAGTGCAGCGCATGCGCGAGCTGGCTGCGGAATTGCAAGTGGTGTTGCCGGTTAGCGTATTCGAACGGAGCGGCAATGCCTATTTCAACAGCGTTGCGATGATCGATGCCGATGGCACATTACTCGGCGTGTATCGCAAGTCGCATATTCCCGAGAGCCCGGGTTATCACGAAAAGTTTTTCTTTTCTCCCGGTGATACCGGCTTTCGCGTGTGGCACACAAAGTATGGTGTGATCGGTGTGGCTATTTGTTGGGATCAATGGTTTCCCGAAAGCGCACGCATCATGGCGCTGCAAGGCGCCGAGTTATTACTGTATCCCACGGCGATCGGCAGTGAACCACAGGACCTCAGCATCGATTCGCAACCGCATTGGCAACGCACTATGCAAGGCCACGCGGCGGCCAACATCATGCCGTTAATTGCATCCAATCGAATCGGAATGGAACACGGTGCGAACTGGCAGGTGCAATACTATGGTTCTTCATTCATTGCCGACCATACCGGCGCAATGGTGACGCAAGCTGATCGCACCAGCGAACGTGTTTTAACTGCAAGTTTTGATCTCGACGCGATTCGCACTTATCGTCAATCGTGGGGTGTATTCCGCGATCGGCGACCCGACTTATACGGAGCGTTGTTAACGCTCGACGGCAACACGCCTACATAAACTAATATGACTACTGCATCGCGTTTCTTTGCCACCTGTCCGTTGGGTGTGGCTGATTTGCTGGCGGCTGAATTAAAAGCTTGCGGCGCCGTGCGCACGCGTGAAATGAAGGCCGGCGTGGAATTTGAAGGCAGCTTAGAGACCGCCTATCGCGCCTGTTTGTGGTCGCGCATCGCCAGCCGCATCTTAATGCCGATTGCGCAAGTGAGTGCACACGACGCGAATGCGATGTATGACGGCTTGCGGCGTATCGATTGGTCGTTGCACATTGCGTCGAGCGGTACATTGGCAGTGGATTTTCAAGGCAGCTCGCTCGGTATCAAGCACACGCAATTCGGTGCGCTGAAAACCAAGGACGCCATTGTCGATCAATTGCGCGAAAAATTTGGCGAGCGCCCTTCAGTGGATTTAGACAACCCTGATGTGCGCATCAATGTGCACGTACACCGCGAGCAAGCCACGGTCAGCATCGACTTATGCGGTGAAAGTTTGCATCGTCGCGGCTATCGGGCGCGCGGTGTGGCTGCGCCACTTAAGGAGAATCTTGCTGCCGCGATTCTGTTGCGTTCCGGCTGGCCCGCGCTGGCGGAAAACCATGCAAGCCTGATCGATCCCATGTGCGGCTCCGGCACCTTGGTGATTGAAGCCGCGCTCATGGCCTGCGATATCGCGCCGGGTTGGCTGCGCACTCAAGCTAAAGTGCATTGGGGTGTGAGCAAATGGCGAGGGCACGATGCGACTTTATGGCAACGCTTACTTGAAGAAGCGACGCAGCGCGCCACCGTGGGCAAACAACGCAAATTGCTGTTGCATGGTTACGATCAAGATGCCTTTGCGATTCGTGCGGCGTTAGAAAACGCCGACAATGCCGGCTTACGCGGCATCGTGCATTTCGAGAAGCGGACGTTGGCCGATCTGAAGCGGCAAGGCGACGTGAATGGTTTGTTGATTACCAATCCACCCTACGGCGAACGCATTGGCGATCAAGACAACTTGCGCAAGCTATACGCACTGCTCGGCGAAAAACTGCGCGACGAGTTTACCGGCTGGAAGGCCGCAGTGCTCACCGGCAATCCACCGCTGGCGAAAGAAATCGGTATCAATGCCAAGCGCAGTCATACCTTGTTTAATGGCACGCTGGAATGTCGCTTACTGCGCTTTGAAATCGACGCGACTCACTTCAACACACTGGAATCTCGTCCTTCATTCGAAGAAAAGCTGGTCGAAGTACGTCACCAACCCGGCGCGGAAATGTTCGCCAACCGGCTGCGCAAGAACTTTAAACAATACGGCAGTTGGGCGCGCAAGAACGATATTCAATGTTATCGCGTGTATGACGCAGACATGCCGGAGTATTCCTTCGCCATTGATCTGTATGGCGCCGCAGACGATCCCACACTGCATTGGGCCTATGTGCAAGAGTATGCCGCGCCCGACACGGTGAATCGCGATGCCGCGCGCGCACGACGCATGCAAGTGTTGTCTGTATTGCCGGAGGTGTTGAATTTACCGCGTGAACGGATTCATGTGCGCATGCGTAAGCAACAAAGCGATCATAGTCAGTATGAGAAACTCGATACCCAACGTGAGTTTCAAATCGTCGGCGAAAGCGGTTATCGCTTTTACGTCAATTTCACCGATTACCTGGACACGGGTTTGTTTTTGGATCATCGCAGCACGCGCCGCAAGCTAAGTGAGCTTGCAACAGGTAAGCGCTTTCTGAACTTGTTCGCTTATACCGGCACCGCCAGTGTGTATGCCGCAGGTGGAGGCGCAAGCGCTTCAACCACCGTTGACATGTCGAACACCTATCTTGATTGGGCAGAGCGCAATTTGGCGCTTAATAAACTTGCCGGACCCCAGCACGAGTTGATCCAAGCAGATTGTCTGCAATGGTTAGCAGCGGAAGCGCAGGCGAAGCGTCGTCAATA
>Ga0206888_1083_pt1 | contig 27583 bp, 25 predicted proteins | sample Alteio_BWOrgHeat_90_FD_153258 | JGI IMG/M metagenome (GOLD analysis project Ga0206888, IMG submission 153258) | Enriched cells from forest soil in Barre Woods Harvard Forest LTER site, Petersham, Massachusetts, United States - Alteio_BWOrgHeat_Nextera4 ... | reverse complement strand
CGAGTCCTGATTCCTTGGCGTTCGAGAGATTGATGCAAATGGTTTGTTTGGTGGGGAGGCTGAACGGAATGTTGGCCGGGTTGTCGCCGCGCATTACGCGGGTGACAATGGCGGCTGTCGCTAGACCGGCGTCGTGATAATCAATGGACAGCGAAAGCCCCGCGCCTTGCAATATCATCGGAGACTGAAAAGTTATGAGCGGTAGGTGGCGGCTTTTTGCGGCGCGGGCTATATTAGGAAATCCGGCTGCGCTGAGGTTGTCAGCAATCTGGACAATGGCGTCTATGTCCTTTTGCGCGAGAGCGAGAGAAGCGTCGGGCAGGTCGCTGCTGGCGTTTGCAGGGACGGGGACGACAGTGAGACCGACCTTGGCGGCCGCCTCGGTCCATGCCTTGAGGTTTATCTGTGAATTGATTTCGTTGGGGCAATAAATCGTGCCAAGGCGTTTCAACGTCGGAAAATTTGTTTTGATGAGCGCGGCCATTTCATTGCCAGGTGCGAGGGTGGATATGCCTGTGAAATTGGGCAGATGGTCGGTTGTTGATTTTCCAGCACCAGCGGCGACGGCATCGGCGACAAAGGTGAATACAACGGGGCGATTGGTGACTTTGCGAACGGCGGCCTGTAGAGTGGGGGTGGAGAGGGTTAGAAAGAGATCACCGCCTTCAGCGGATGCAGCATCGAAGAGAGTATTAAGCGAGGACATATCGCTTTGGGCTGAGCGCTGGGTGATGGTGTAATCACGATTTTCGACGAATCCAGAATTGCGAAGACCTTCAAGCACACCACCGAGGCATTCTTCCGCGGGCGCGGATTCGACATAGAGGAGGATTTTGAGGTGCCATGGCAGACTGCCATTGGACGGCGTGGCTAGGGGACGGTTATCATTGCCTGGTGTCGTTTGGGCGAGCGAAGGTGGGGGGAGGTTGGTGGGTGTCTTGTCATGGGCTTCGCCTTTGGCATCCACGATGTAGTTGGCACGTTCGAGTTGAGAGGGCGTGAAGTTCCATGCATCAGTGAGTGTGGCGCGGGCCTTTTCATTCAGGCCAATACCCTTGGGGTCGTAGTCGTTAATTGGTGTGGTGGCTGTCGTTGATTTGCCATCGAGAATATCCGCAGCGAGAAGGCCAGCCTGATAGCCGACCTGATAGTAGTTGGCGCCGAGATCGAGAAGTGCGCCTTTTTTAGCATGACCAAAAATGTTCGAGAGGATGGGTATCTTGGCATTGTCAGCAGCTTGTTGCAGAACATCATAAGCGTTGAGCATCGTGGCGTCACCGCCAGTCCAAAACGCCTGGGCGCCACGGGAAACAAGCGAGGCGGCGGCTTCCTTGGCGTCCTTTGTGCCCTCGATGGGTGCCTCGAGAAGTGTGATGCCGAGTTCTTTGGAAATTGTGCGCGCGCGCTCCGTGCAAAAAAGAGAATTGACCTCGGAGGGATTCCAAACGACGCCCACGGTTTTAAGGCTTGGATTGGAGGCGATGGCTTCGCGAAAAATGGCCTCAACAGGCTGGGCGGTACCGATGCCTGTTATGTGAGGAGGTTTGTCGAGAGTTCCCATGGACTGTATCCCGATGTTGGCAATGACGGGATTGCTGACGCCACACAGGACAATTGGAATCTTGCCGTCGCGGTCAGCATTGGCAAGGGACTGGAGGGCGAGTGTGGAAATGCTGATGCTGAGGTCATAGCCGTCGCTGACAATCTGTTTGGCCATGATGTTGGCTGTGGGGAGGTCGCCTTCAGGATTGAACGTTTTTTCGGCGAGACGACCACCGTCGGTATAGCCACGCGAGGCAAGGGCAGCCATGACACCGTCGTGAAGCTGCTCCATGACGGGGCTGCTATTGATCTGGAAGATTGCGACGCGGGCGGGTTTTGCTGGTGTAAAGGCGGCGCGCTGGACGGCGGTGGTCGAGAGACCCTTGCGCGAGCGGAGGTCGGAAAGGAGCAGCCCGGCAGCCGCAGCAATGATGAGAAGCATGCCGGGAAGGAAATGGCGGAGAAAGGAGCGCATCGGACGAATTCCCGAATTATGAATCAGACAATATGAATGGGAAAGGATGAAGTGGGGGCTACTTTCCGTCAGCATCCTTGTTGAGTTGTCTGACACTTACCCTGAAAAGGACGTAGACAAAGCCTATCCAGCGAATTTTTGAATATTCCGGAAAATTGGCACGCTAGGACGACAGTTAACGAACGCGGAATAGAATTGATTTTCAGAAAATCAAATGCGGGTGAGTCACCATGCAGACCGCTAGGACATGACACAGACACTGAGACAGCACTCGCAGGCTGACCGTGATTTGATTTCGGCTGCCACCGGCAATTAAGCGCGGTGGAGCGTACCATCCTCAGGCCCGACTCTGGTAGGTGCCGTCCTCGGTACTGACCTTAATGATATCGCCGGTTTTGATGAAAAGCGGAACGCGGACGGTCATGCCGGTTTCTACGGTGCAGGACTTTTGGACGTTGCCCGAGGTATCGCCACGGATGCCTTCGGGGGCGTCAGTGACCTTCATGGCGACGGAGGCGCCGAGGTTAACGGTCATGGGTTTGCCGTCAACGAAGAGAATGTCGTAGGTCTGGTTCGGTACGAGGTAGTTGAGGGCGTCTTCGATGATTTCCTTGTTGAAGGTGATTTCCTCAAAAGTCTCGGGATCCATGAAGGTGTAAATGCCGCCGTTTTCGTAGGACAGCTCGAGTTTGCGCACATCGGTGGAAAGGATGTCGTAAGACTCACCCACGTTAACGCGCAGCGGAGTGACCTTGCCGGTGCGGAGGTTGCGCAGGGTCATCTGGCAGAACGAGCGCATGTTGGGAGGCGTGCGGATGGCATGGTCGAGCACGAGGCAGGGCTCGTTGTTGTACGAGATGACGTTCTTTTTGCGGATATGGGCGACGACGGGCATGGCTGAAGCAGTTAAGAATGTGCGCCGGAAACGGCGGAAACGGTTAATCGTAGGGAATCGGTCGGAATTGTCAACCCTTCGACGGGGAGGTCAGAGGGGTGGTTTCCTATTAAGCTGCCTGACTGGGAGCGGCTTAAATTGAAACTGACCAGCTACCGTTGACATTGTGAATGAAGGGAAGGTGTTTTCGGGTTTGCGTTGGCGGGGTGGGGCGGTTTTAAGCAGGGCAGCACAATGCCGCCGAAGCATGCCCATGGAGGCATGCCACGCATTTAATCCATGACGCCAGCGCCAACTTCAACACCGCTCTCCCCCGAGGCGGAACAGGAACTGCGGGAACAACTCAAGCGCTGTTCGCCCGAAACACTGCAAGCAGCCATCCGCTACCGCATCACGCGCGATGCGGACGGAGTAAGCGTCATTGTGCTCGGAATTATAGAACGCTTTCTCGATCCGGAATTGCGCCCGCGGTTGCGCGATGGCGGGGATGATTTGCGCATTTTTGACGATCTGGGGATTGATTCGCTGACGATGGTCGAGGTGGTGATGCTCGTCGAGGAAGTGCTCCAGATTAAAATTAATAACGATGAGTTGCGCGATCTGCGCACGATTGGCGACATAAAGACGTATATTGACTGCAGGCTGAAAGGCTTGCCACTGCCCGAGCGCCCAGTGCATGTGCATGTGGCGGAAATTCTCACACTGATGCCACAGCAACCGCCGTTTTTGTTTGTTCAAGAGGCGACGCTGCGCTCCGATGAGGCGCGCGGTACGTACAAGATTGCGGGCAATGAATTTTTCCTCGAAGGCCATTTCAAGAACAACCCGGTATTCCCGGCCTCCATCATGATTGAGGCGCTTGGACAGCTTGCGGTGTTGTTTTTGCTGAAGGCGAAGCGGCCTGAGTTGACATCGTCAGTGTCATCTGCCCGGATTTTCTTCACTTCATGCGATGGTGTAAGGTGCAGCCGCGTATGCCGTCCACAGGATGTGCTAACGCTCGTCGTGAAGCCCAAGCGCATCAAGCATCCTCTGGCGCTGTTCTCCGGACACATCATGTGCGCGAACGAACGCGTGGCTTTTGCCGAGGAGATTTCGCTCACCTTTGATTACATGCAACCCGGCGAAACCAACGGCAATGGAGGTAACGGCAATTCGGCGGGGCACGGTGCTCCAACCCCCATATCTACCACCAACCCGTGACGTGACCTTGGGCGAATTTGATGGCGAAGACGCCGAGGTTTTTTACGAGGTGGGCGGCAATGCAAGGGATGATTGACCGTTTAGGATTGAGGGGCAAAAAACGCGAGGTGTACATCCATAGCGAAAAGGCAAAGACCATCGCAGTGCTCCACCAGGCTTTCAGGGAAAAATCGAAAATGAGACCGCCATCTTTCCAAATCCACACAAACTCGTGAGATAGCGCAAAGAGCGCGGAGAATCCAAGAATACTCAAGAGCAAGCCCGCTCGCCCTCGGCTGGTGACGACGAGGAAGCCGCGAAAAATGAGTTCCTCTCCGAACGCCGCCGCGATCATCGCAAGCAAATAGAAAGCCGAAATATCCTTTTGTTGTTGGGATACCCCTAGGGCATATTCACCCGCGGTCTCGAGCATGAGTAGCGTAAGGGCTCCTGAGACCGCCAGCCAGACGGCCAAGCCGGAGCAGGTTGTGGCACCGGGAAAGCCGCCGGGTTTTGGAGTCCCGGCGCGGGTATGGCGCAAATCATCGAGCCAGAGCCAGAACACATACGCTGTCACGCCCACGACGATGGCTTCCAGCCCGAAGTCGCCCAGGCTCGCCGAAGAGGCAGCAGAGGGGGGTAGAGGGGTGTCTTGACTCACAGGCATTCGTGCGTTTGGTTAAAGCGTGGGCAGCGTCTCGCCAACTGGGTTTTGCGGTTTGGGCGGGTATTGTCCAACCAAATTCAACGCAAACACTGCCTATCATGCCTGCCACCACTGAATTGCAACCGGCAGCCGGGACGACCATCGTTTCCGCAGGTAGCGCGAGTTTGCTTAAAGAGGCGCGGCAGCATCTTGAGGCACTCGACCATTTTCTGGAGGAACAGATGGCGGGCTTCGAGCCGCAATTGCGCGATGTTGCGCGTTATGCACTGGCGAGTCGCGGCAAACGTATTCGGCCCACACTCGTATTTTTCAGTGGATGGCCCGAAGACGGGCGCGTGCTGATGGATCATGTGCGCGCGGCGGCGGTGGTCGAACTCATCCATCTTGCCACATTGGTCCATGACGATGTGCTGGATGGTGCATCGCTTCGGCATCAATCGCCAACGGTCGTGCGTAAATTCAGCGCGCATGTGGCGGTTCTTCTTGGCGACGCACTTTTTGCACAGGCATTGAAACTGGCGTCGGATTTCCCGACGGTTGAGATGTGCCGGGCGGTATCGCTTTCGACACGCCGCGTGTGCGCGGGCGAAATCCACCAGACCCTCGAGCGCGGTAATCCTGAATTCTCGCCTGCAGAGTATTACGAGGTCATTTCACTCAAGACCGGCGAGCTTTTCGCAGTGTCGTGTTTGCTCGGGGCGCGCTTGGGTGGTTATCCCGATGCCTTTGCACAGGCGGCGCGGCATTTCGGGCTGCAACTCGGCATCGCCTACCAGATTTTTGACGACATGGCCGATTTTTACGGCGACGAGGAAAAAATCGGCAAGACTCTTGGCACCGATCTTGCGAGCGGAAAATTCACGCTGCCGCTATTGTTACTTCTTGAACGGCTGCCTGAGCCGGAGGCAGCCGCATTGCGTCGCGAAGTGACGGAGGGCAAGGCGAATTTTCGCGATGTGGTCGCGCGCATGGCATCGGTGGGTGTTTTCCAGACCGTGCGTGCACGCTTTGAAGCCGAGTTACACACCGGCGAGATTTTGCTGGCCGAATGGGAATCGTTGCCGCCTGTGCGGCGCCTTCAGGGTCTCGCGGGTTATGTGCGCGGGCAGATGGCGCGCATCGCGGAGTAAACACTCACCAATAATGGTGAACGAGTGGACGAATGCTGTCGTCGTAAATATCGTGTATGGCAGCCATTGTTGCTTTCGGAATCGGCGGCAGATCAGCGGCGAGTGCGTTTTCCTCGACTTGTGAGGGGCGTTTTGCGCCCGGAATGGAGCAGGTGACCTCGGGGAACATTTGAATCCAACGCAGAGCCATTTGCGCCATTGTCATGCCACGCGGGACGAGACGGCGCAATTCATTGACAGTTTGCAGACCGACGTTGTAATCAACGCCGGAAAAGGTTTCGCCGCGATCGAAGGCCTCCCCATGGCGATTGAAGGCGCGGTGGTCGTTTTTTGCAAAACGACTCTGCAGAGTCATTTTTCCCGAAAGCATTCCTGATGAGAGAGGCAGACGCGCGAGTATGCCGACGCCGCGCTTTTTCGCCTGCGCGAAAAACAATTCCGCCGGTCGCTGGCGGAAAATATTGAAAATGATTTGCACCGACTGAACGCCGGGGTACTCAATAGCCTTCAGCGCGTCCTCCACTTTTTCGACGCTTACGCCGTAGTGGCGTAACTTGCCTTCCTTCACCATTTCATCGAGCACGCCAAAAACCTCTGGGCGGTAGAAAACTTCCGTCGGCGGGCAGTGCAACTGGAGCAGGTCAATTGTCTCCACCTGGAGGTTCTTGAGGCTGCGGGCTACAAAGGCGCGGAGATTTTTGCGGTTATAGCCGCCAGAGGTGTGCGGGTCGAGTCGGCGCCCCGCCTTGGTGGCAATGAAGAAAGGTTCGCGTCTTTCGTTGCGAAGTTTTGCAAGCAGGCGTTCACTGTGGCCGTCGCCATAGACGTCGGCGGTGTCGAAAAAATTTACGCCCAAGTCGAGGGCGCGGTGCAAAGCGGCGAGGGATTCATCATCGCTCACGTCGCCCCAGGAGCTGCCGATGGCCCAGGCGCCGAAGCTTACAGTCGAGATTTTCCAGCCAGTGCGGCCCAATTCGCGGTATTTCATAGCGTATCGGGAGCTTGCGTAAGCCAGCTTTTTCCGCAAGACTCAAAACCCACGCAGAACATAACTCCAACTCCCGATCACCATGCGCATGATGCTTACTGTCACGTTTCCCAACAAGCCGTTCAATGAGCTCGTAAGAAAGGGAAAAGCCGGCCAGAAAATCCAGAAAATACTGGACGAACTCAAGCCCTCAGCGGCGTATTTTACTGATAGATGTGGGAACCGAAGCGTGGTTTTGATTGTCGAAGTGTCCGATATGAAACAGATTCCCGCCATGTCGGAGCCGTGGTTTCTGCAATTCAATGCGGAACTGCACTGGGGTATCGCGATGACACCCAAAGACTTGGCAAAGGCCGACTTGGAAAAACTCGGCAAAAAATGGGGCTGAGGTAAGCGAGGTATAAGATGCACGCGGGGGACAACAGAAGCATTAGGGATTCGTGGGCGCCTGGGATAATAAGGCGTTCAATGCTCGTTTTTTTTGTTTTTGTGATGGTGGTGTTTTCGGCGGCTGCCCTGGTCGTGGATATGATGCGGACGAAATCAAAGACCCTGCAGAGCATCCATGTTGTTTCGGCCAGAATTCTTGATTACGCCCGCAACCATGGGGCATTACCTCCAAATCTCGACGTATTGTCCGCGAAGGACAAAACACTGGACACACTCACCAAAGACGAATGGGGATGGCCCTTGTTCTATCGCGTGGATGACAACGGGACGGTCACCTTGATAAGTTTCGGTCGCAACGGCATTCCCGGTGGAAGGGGCGAAGACACGGATATTTCCGGTTCGTTCCCAACGCACGATGCCACCGGGCGCTGGTATGAAGTTCCGCTTGTTGCCGTAAACGAGGGCAAAACCCTGCCGTGATGATTTTGGTTTGATGGATCAGAGGGCTATTTAAGCACGCATCAACCCATCACGATGCGTTGATATATTTACTTGCGCTGGACTTGGCGTCTGTGTAGGGTCAGGGTTTCATCATGCCCGACCGCTTCATCTTCTCCTCCGAGTCCGTCGGCGAAGGCCATCCGGACAAAGTAGCCGACTTCATTTCTGACAGTATTCTCGACGCCTGTCTCGCTGTGGATCGCCACAGCCGCGTGGCGTGCGAGACGCTCGTCAAGTCCAACGCCGTCGTGGTGGCGGGCGAGATTACCGTGCCGAAGACTGGCGCGGCGCCGCTGGAGAATTTCATCAGCATCGGCAAGGTCGTCCGCGCGGCCATCCGCGAGATCGGCTATGTCAATGAGGACGATGTTTTTCATGCCGACAAGGTTTTCATCCACAATTTGCTGACGAAGCAGTCGCCCGATATCGCGCAAGGCGTGGACGCGCGCAAGGCTGCCGGCAAAAAGACGGCGGAGCAGGGCGCAGGAGACCAGGGCATCATGTTCGGCTACGCGTGCAATGACACCCCTGAGAAAATGCCCGCGCCCATCATGTTCGCCCACCGCCTGAACCGCGAACTCGCGCGCATTCGCAAAAAGACCGACGAAGCGCCGTGGTTGAGACCCGACTGCAAATCGCAGGTTGCCGTGGAATACGACAATGGCAAGCCGGTCGCCATCCGCAACGTCGTCATATCGACGCAGCACGCGGCCAGCGCCAAGCACAGCGAGATCGAAAGTTTTTGCATCGAGAACGTCATCAAAAAAGAGCTCCCCAAGCGCCTGCTTTCAGACAAAACAGAGTTTCTCATCAACCCCACCGGTAAGTTTGTCGTCGGTGGACCGCAGGGCGACTCTGGACTCACGGGGCGTAAGATCATCGTGGACACTTATGGCGGCTGGGCACGTCATGGTGGCGGCGCATTTTCAGGCAAAGATCCATCAAAAGTTGACCGCTCGGCGGCCTACATGTGCCGCTGGGTCGCGAAAAACATCGTGGCCGCGGGTCTTGCTGAAAAATGCGAATTACAGGTTGCTTACGCCATTGGCCATCCGCACCCGACGAGCATCCACGTGGACACGTTCGGCACGGCCACGGTTGCGGAAAAGAAAATCATTGCCGCGCTTGGCAGGGTGTTTTCATTCAAGCCAGCCGATATCATCAAGCAGCTCGATTTGCTGCGTCCCATTTACCGCTCGACCACCAACTACGGCCATTTCGCCAAGTTTGGTTTGCCTTGGGAGCAGACCAATAAGGCGGCGGAATTGAAAAAGTATGTTTAGTGCTTGGTTCTTGGTTAGCCACGCAGAGCACTTCCAACTTTTTTCATTCTTAACACCAAGCACTACGAACTAAGCATTAGAACACTTTCCAATGAGCACACTCCTCGCAGCCGTTACGCCTGATTATAAAGTTGCCGATCTTTCATTGGCCGACTGGGGACGCAAGTCCATCCAGGTCTCCGAGCACGAAATGCCCGGCCTGATGTCCATTCGCGCCAAGTACGCGCCGAAGAAGCCGCTCAAGGGTGTGCGCGTCAGCGGTTCATTGCACATGACGATTGAGACGGCGATTCTCATCGAGACGCTGGTGGCCTTGGGTGCTGACGTGCGCTGGGCCTCGTGCAACATTTTTTCGACCCAGGATCAGGCCGCCGCCGCGATTGCCAAGAGCGGCACGCCGGTTTTTGCGTGGAAGGGTGAAACGCTCGAGGAATATTGGGAATGCACGATGCGCATGCTCACGTGGCCCGATGGCAGCGGCCCGCAGCTCATTGTTGACGACGGCGGCGACGCCACGTTGCTCATCCACAAAGGCGTGGAGCTCGAAAAAGGCGACGGCTGGGTCAACACACCTTCCGGAAGCCACGAGGAACAGGTCATCAAGGATTTGCTCAAGCGCGTTTATAAGGAAAACCCGGGCCACTGGGGTCGCGTCGCCAAGGACTGGAAGGGCGTCTCCGAGGAAACAACCACGGGTGTTCACCGTCTTTACCAGCGCCTCGAAGCGGGCAAGCTCCTTGTTCCTGCGATCAACGTGAATGACTCGGTCACGAAATCGAAATTCGACAATCTTTACGGCTGCCGCGAATCGCTGGTGGACGGCATCAAGCGCGCGACGGACGTGATGATCGCGGGTAAGACCGCACTCGTGTGTGGTTACGGCGACGTCGGCAAGGGTTCGGCGCAATCGCTGCGCGGGCTCGGGGCCATTGTCATGGTCACGGAAGTGGACCCGATTTGCGCGCTCCAGGCCGCGATGGCCGGGCATCAGGTCGTCACCATCGAAGACACCCTCGGCAAGGCGGACATTTACGTCACCTGCACGGGCAACAAGGACATCATCACGCTCGAACATCTTTTGCAGATGAAGGACCAGGCCATCGTGTGCAACATCGGCCACTTCGACAACGAAATCCAGGTGGACAAACTCAACAAGGCCCCCGGCGTCAAGAAGGTGAACATCAAGCCGCAGGTGGATCGCTACGACCTCCCCAACGGGCGCTCGATTTACATGCTCGCTGAAGGCCGCCTCGTGAACCTCGGCTGTGCGACGGGCCACCCGTCGTTCGTAATGTCGAATTCATTTTCAAACCAGGTGCTCGCGCAGATGGATTTGTGGGCGAACCGCGACAAGTATTCGCCCGGCGTTTACATCCTGCCAAAGAAACTCGACGAGGAAGTCGCGCGCCTGCATCTCGAGAAAATCGGCGTGAGACTCACGAAGCTCAGCAAAGACCAGGCCGACTACATCGGCGTGCCGGTTGAAGGGCCGTATAAGTCGGAGCATTACAGGTATTAGGCGGATTTACCGCAGAGAGCGCCGAGAATTTAGATAGGTCAATTTTTTCTCTGCTCTCTCGGTGTACTCTGCGGTAAAAAACTGCGTCTGGAAAATCTACCATGTTCAAAACCTCTTCCATCTGGAATGCACTCTTAAAATGCTTCGAACTTAAATGACTTAAAGTCCGGTGACAAATTTTTGAACGGAAACATCAGTCACGTCGCCCTTATTGTCCAATTTGATTTGGATTACAACATCCTCGGTGTTGGTCAGAAAGTGCGACACTCCGTCTAATCTAGCAACAATTGAATTGGGAGGAGCATCAGGTTCACAATCGATTCCCTTTTTTTGAAAATACGAGATGACTTCTGCCTTGGATGTCCCAACGGGCAAATCTTTTTTGATATCAGCGATGGAGGCAAATTTCTCACTGGCATGAGGAGTCCCGGGCGCATAGGTACACGAAACACACGAAAGGCATATTGCGAATGCCGCCAGTAGATATGCAATCGTTGACAAGCAAAACTGTGTTTTATTTTTCATGCTCACAGGAATTGCTTTTTGGGGAAACAGGATTCCACGATGGCATCATGGCTCGCTGGCGACAGAATTGTGGCGTGACCCGCCCAATCAATGCCACATTTCCCCCGAAATCGACATCAAAACACCCTCCGCCCTTCGCAGAGATTGACGAGTTCGGCAAAGACGAGCACTTCCGCCCGGCGGCCGCGGGCTGCGTGGACGGTTTTTAGGATTTTTCCTTCCTTCAGTTTGGCGATGAGAATGGACAGCGCCTGGCGGCTCGGGCCGTTTTTCTTCAGCGGAAGCGCGGAGGCGGAAATTATCGGATGCTGGAACAGGTGGTCGAGGACGGCCATGGCCCACGGCGAGCGGGTCAACTCGATGACGTGCATTTTTTTCGCCTGATATAAATCCATGATGGCGCGCGCCGTCCGCGTGTTGGCGGTGGCTTGTTCTTCTACGGCGACGAGGAAGAATTCGATCCAACGGGTCCATGCGCCGGTTTTGCGGCTGAGGTCACGCAGGCGTTCCATGTAGGTACTGCGGTTGAGTTCCAGGTAGCTGGACAGGTAGAACATGGGCCGCGCGAGCACGCCTCTTTCCGCGAGGAAAAGGGGTATGAGGATGCGGCCCAAGCGGCCATTACCGTCGAGGAAAGGGTGGATCAGCTCGAATTGCGCGTGCACCATGGCAAGCTGCACGAGCGGGTCGGGCGTCTCGGCGTGATAGAATTTCTCCCAGCCGTCCATGAATTCGAGGACGCGATCAGGGGAGGGTGGCACAAATGTCGCCTTTTCGATGGGTGTGCCGGAGCGGCCAATCCAGTTCTGCACAGGACGGAAACGCCCGCGCGCCTTGTCTGCGCCGCGTACTCCTGAGAGCAGGGTGGCATGAAGCTCCTTCAACAGGTTGAGGTTGAAGGGGCGTTTTTTCAGGGCGACAACGGCTTCCCGTAGGGCATGCCGATAGTTGAGGACTTCCTGAATATCGTCGGCCAGCGATGCTTTTGCCGATGTGTCTCCACTCTCAAATCTGAGCACGTCGTCGAGCGTGGCCTGGGTGCCCTCGATTTTGGACGAAAGCACGGCCTCCTGGGTCGTCATGGGGGAGAGCAAAATCTCCGGGTTCGGCACGCCGTAGAGGATGCCGTTAAATTCCGACAAAGCGCGATTGGCCCGGCCAATGGCAGGGATGAGGTGCTCCCAGCCGATGTCCGGCCAGGGGAGCGGCGGTGGCGCAAAAGGCTTCATTTTGTGCCAAGGATAATGGGCACAAGACGGTTTGTGTCAATGATAATAACGATATCCTTGACACAAAAAACGTTGTTTCCATCTGCCTTGACACAACGTTGGGGGCCGCAGGTCAGTCCAGCGGTACTTCCAATTCGACTTCGGCGTCATAATTAACGCCGGGAATGCCGAAGCCGAAGAGTTTCAAGAACTCGGCCTGGTAGCGCGTAAAGGCGGTGGTGTCGCGCAGATTTTGCGTGTTAACGTTGGGCCAGATTTTTTTCACGGCGTCCTGTATGTCGGGGCGCATTTCGAGGTCGTCCACGCGCAAGCGACCGCGTGAATCCGGTGTTGGCGGCTTGCCGTCGGCACGGCAAAGCTGCGTTTCGAAAAGCCGGTGGATTTGTTCGATGCAGCCTTCGTCCACTTTCTTTTCAGCCATGACTTTCAGCAGAATGGAAAGATAGAGCGGCACGACGGGAATCGCCGAACTCGCCTGCGTCACCACCGCCTTGTTGACCGACACCCACGCGCTCCCGCCAGTGCCAGCGAGTTTCGCATTCAACCGCGCGGCGGTTCCTTCGAGGTCTTCCTTTGCCTTGCCAATTGTCCCGTTGCGGTAAATGGGGTAGGTGACCTCCGGTCCAATGTAGGAATAGGCGACTGCTACCGCGCCGGACGCGAGCAGATTGTGGTTGCGCAGCGCGTCCATCCACATTTCCCAGTCCTCGCCGCCCATGACCTTCGTCGTGTTGCGGATATCCTCTTCCGTCGCCGGTTCGAGCGTGACCTCGTTGACCTCGGCCTTGTCGGTATCCACGGTTTTCGCCGTGTAGGGTGCGCCGATGGGCTTGAGAACGGATTTGAAGACCTCGCCCGAGCGCGGGTCAGTGCGCCGGGGGGACGCCAGACTGTAAATCACCATGTCCACCGGCCCGATGTCCTCTTTCAGCCGGGTGATGGCCTCCATCTTGATCTCTTCGGAAAAGGCATCGCCATTGATGCTCTTTGCGTAAAGGCCTTCGGCCCTTGCGGCCTTTTCGAGCGCCGCGCTGTTGTACCATCCCGCTGAGGCTGGGCGCCCTTTATCCGACGGTCTTTCAAAGAAAACGCCGAGCGTTGCGGCGCCTGCGCCGAAAGCCGCGGTGATGCGCGAGGCAAGCCCGTAGCCCGTCGAGGCACCGAGGATAAGTACCTTTTTCGGCCCGCGCGCCAGCTTTGGGCGACTCTTGACGTAGGCGATTTGCTCGGCCACATGGGCTGCGCAGCCTTCGGGGTGCGAGGTGACGCACACAAATCCGCGCACCTTGGGTTTGACGACACTCAAGATAGACATGACTGAGTTTTAGACAGAATTAACAGAATGAACAGAATTTTTTCCGGAAATTACTCGGCAAGAAACAGGATACACTTTTTATCAGTGCTATCTCAGAGGTCTGAGGTTATGAGTTTTCGTTCTGTCCATTCTGTCCCAAAAATCATGGCCACCACTGACATCGGCGCCCTTTTTGACTGGGACGGCGTTATCGTTGACTCCTCCGCAGCGCACGAGGAATCGTGGGAACTTCTTGCAAAAGAGGAGCGCCGTCCGTTGCCGCCGGGGCACTTCAAGGCGGGATTTGGACGCAAGAATACGTACATCGTTCCCGAAATCCTCGGTTGGACGCGCGACACTGGCGAAATTATCCGCATTGGCAAGCGTAAGGAAGCCCTTTACCGCGACGTCCTCAAGCGCACGAGTGTAAGCGTTCTCCCGGGCGCGCGTGATTTGCTCGAAGGGCTCCGCACTATTGGCATTCCTTGCGCCATTGGTTCATCAACTGATCGCCTGAATATTGAAACCTGCCTCAACCTCACCAGCCTTCACGAATTTTTCGCAGCCATCATCAGTGCCGACGACGTTATTCACGGCAAACCCAACCCCGAGGTGTTTCTCAAAGCCGCAGCAGCCATTGATCGCAAACCCGCTCGTTGCGTCGTATTTGAAGACGCCTATGCCGGACTGGAAGCGGCCCATGCAGGCGGCTTCAAGTCCATTGGAGTGGGCACAACAAATCCCGTCGAATCCCTTCGAGACAAATGTGACCTGGCCGTTCACCGGCTGAACGAATTGACTGCGGACACCATTTTAAAGCTCGTCACTTAAGTGATTTGAAGACATGCCTTTAGGTATTGCGGGGTGATCATGTTTTCTTTTACCTATAACGAGGTTGAGTTAAGGCGAGTGTCTTTGTAAAAAACCTCGCACAAAAACCGATATAAAACGCAACTCGTATCACTCCACGGTGTTCTATGAAAAGCATGACACACGCCTCCGCAGCCGTCCTGCCCACGTGGTTCGGTAATGTCGCACGGTCTGAATCCATCCCGGAAAGTTCCGGTAGTGCCGACAACGCTGTACCCGTGGACGAAGACGCCAAGTTGATGTGCGCGGTTGCCACCGGTGACGAAGTCGCCCTGGCGCAGCTCATCCGCAAATGGCAGGGGCCTCTCATTAATTTTTTCTACCGATCCATCGGCTCCGTTGAACAGGCCGAAGACCTGTCGCAGCTCGTCTTCATCCGCCTGTACCGCGCGGCTCATTCATACCAACCTGTAGCGCGTTTTTCCACTTATCTATTCCACATCGCCCGCCGTCTCCTCATCAATGAATTTCGCCGCCGCCAGCGCAAGCCCCTCGAGATGGTTGATCCGGCTGAACTGCATGCGGTTGACACCGATTCCGCCGACCAGCACCGCCTCTATGAACTCGAGGAAGCCTTCCAGCGCGCTGTGACCAAACTCACCGAAGACCAGCGCACCGCCATTCTTCTTCTCAAACAACAGGAGTTGAGTTACGACGAAATCGCCGTCATTATGGACCAATCGGTGGCTGCCGTCAAAACCCACATCTTTCGCGGCCGCCAGAAGCTCAAAGAAATTTTACGAAAAATGCTGTGACTTTTTCACCAAACAGGCATACAATAAGCTCATTAGCAAACGCATCGCCATGAACACACCCGCCAATTTTCCAAGTCCTGACCCGGAACACCGGCTCGACGCCTGGCTGGCATCCCGGCCCATCGTCCCGGCCCACGACTTCGTCGTACGTACAATCGCGCGCATACATGCCGAGGAATCCCTCATGGCGGCAGCCCGCGCGGGCGATGATAACGCCTTGGATACACTTTTGGATTCCTGGCTTGCTGAACAGCCCATTGAGCCTTCCGCTGAGCCCGGCCAGGTTGCGATAAGCACCCGTCGGGGTGCTCGCCAGGATCAAAAACCTGCCCGCCAAACCGAAGCACCGTGGCGCAGGACGATCGCTTTCCCTGTATGGGCGCGTTCCTTCGGAGCGCTTGCCGCTGCGGCAGCCGTCATGCTCATGGTTTTTATGGGTGGCCGCGGTCCTGTCTCCCCATCATCGAACTTGGTTGCGAATAATGTTTCCCAAGCGCAAGACGATGAATCGGCAGCCCCGTTTTCCTGGGCCTACCAGGCTGAGAATCTCGAGTCATTGGATGATTCCCTGAGTGACGGGGCTCCCTTGCTCGATTCCGACAACGCTGATATTCTCCTCAACGCCGCTCAGGATAACGGCCAGGTCATTTATTAATCGTGCATGATCACCGGCAGCAGCGCTTCCACCCCAAGCGTGTATTTGCAGCCGCGGCGGCCTTGATAGCCTTGGCGGCTACGATGGCAATTGGTGAAGAATCCTCGTCCCAAGCGGCTCCGCCTGCAACTGGCAGTTCGCCGGTCGCAGCCAATACGATGGTGACGGGCAATCTTTCGGGTAATACCGCAGTCGAGCTACCGATGGCTGATTATGCCAGTCTTCGTCGCTTCATTGACATGTCTCCCGAGCGTTTGGATCAACTTATCAAGACACTCGAGTATATCAAGAAAATGAGTCCGGCGGAGCGCGAAATGATGCGCCGCAATATTGAAGCCCGCAGCACAGCGATCAATAACCTGCGTGAGGCCATTCGCCCCGACATGCGACAGATTTCGTTGCGCGACTATGACGTGCTCAACCGGTACGCCGTCACAATGCTGTATCCGGCACAAGTTCAGGTCATTGTTGACAACCTCAACAAGGCAGGCGCCCCGGACAAGCGCGTGGAGATCATCCATGGTTTGGTTGTCACTGCTATTTCAGTAGGCATAGCACCGAACACAACCTTGTCTGACAAACCGCTGCCAGGAGGATTTCGCAACGGCCCTTCCCGTGGAGATAACAATCGTGGCGGAGCGGCGGCGCGCGATGCACAGCGTCAGGGTGCGCAGCCCGACCACAAGGAAACTGCCACCGTGCCAACGGGCAATTGATTTCTCGCTCGTGATGTGAACTGTGCCTGGCAAAAGCATGTTTTCCTTTAATTCGGCATGCTTTCGGCTGTAAAGTAAGCAGACACTTGAATGTTATCCCGCGTTGCAGACAGCCTTTTCTGGCTCAGCCGCTATATCGAGCGGGCTGAAAATCTTGCGCGTCTTGTCGAAGTCAACCTGCAGCTCCTGCTGGATTTTTCCCAGTTGGATGACGAAAAGGTCAAAGACCATTGGCAACCCATTCTCCGTGCTCTCTGTGATGAGGAGGCTTTCACCAAGCACTACGAGAAGGCCGACAGCCAGTCTGTGACCGACTTTGTGACTTTTAGCCGTTTGAACCCCAATTCGATGCTTTCCTGCATTTTCGCCGCGCGCGAGAACGCTCGTATGATCCGCGACCAGATTTCAGCTGAAATGTGGGAGTCCATAAATGAACTCTACCTTTTTTTGCAGGCTACGAGTGCAAAAAAAGTCTGGCGCACCGGCGTCCATGATTTTTTCCGGGAGGTCAGAAAGAGCATACATGCTTTCCAAGGGCTAGCCATGGCCACTTATCCGCGTGAGGAAGCCTACGACTTTCTCCAAATCGGCGGTTATCTGGAACGCGCTGACAAGACCACGCGCATCATTGACCTCAAGTACCATATCCTATTGCCCCGCTCGACAGATGTCGGTGGTGCCTTGGATTCTGCGCAATGGATGGCCGTTTTGCGTTCATGTAGCGCCCTCCAGGCTTATCACAGCCTCTACCTCGAAAGTCCGACGCCAAGGAAGGTTGTTGAATTCCTTATTTTATCCGAGACCTTTCCGCGCTCGCTGCGTTTCTGCCTCAAGGAACTCGATTATTACCTGCACCGCATTTCGGCGTGCCCGCGCGATGAATATGCCAATAACGCCGAGCGCATCTGCGGAAAGATGCTTTCCCATCTGGGTAAATGTACGACAGATGATATTTTCAAGGCAGGACTTCACGAGTATCTTGACAGCGCACAGGGATCGCTTAATGAAATTGGCGCCGCTCTATACCATACCTATATGTATGTTCCAACACCCTTACAGGTCGCTGTTGCCTAGCCCTATCGCTCAAGAAACGGCTCAAAAGCCACCCTGTTAAAAACCCAAAAAAATGTTTTGCAAAGACACCAGAACTTCATCTAAGTTAGCCTCCAGTATGACGTTCAAGCCCTTTACCCCCATTATCGCGGCCGCTCTGTCGGCATTAATTCTGGCAGGTTGCAGTAACCAGCCTCAGCCTACTGTTGCCTCAGGCCAGTTTGCCAACAGGGATTTCAACTTCCTCGGCTTCGTTAACGAAAAGCCGGATTCTTATGCCGAAACTCCGGCATGGTCACCGACCGTTCACACCAACGAGTTGGTTGCCCGCTCGAATTATAGCGGAGACCAGACGACACTGTTCTGGGGCGCGATTACGATCGACGACTATTGATCGCAGGCGGCGGCCATCTGCTGCCACACGCCGTGCGACATGGGTGTTTTTGACAGCTCCGTTTTCTCAAAAAGAGAACGGGGCTTTTGTTGTCTGGAAGTCTTGGCAGGATAACGATTGCGGGTATTCTCCAGCCATGTCCATAGTCAATGTCGCCCGTTTTTTGCCCGAACGCGCCTGCGAGCTTCCCAACGCTTGCGCGCTAAAGGTGCCTCTGGATGATTTCGATGGGCAGTCTGGCTCTATCGCTTACCTGGAACGCACATTCAAGGAATTGAATTCCGATGCGGATGCAGCCGCGCATTACTTCCAGCATCAGGGTATTTCGCGTGGCATGCGCGCTTTACTTTTGGTAAGTCCGGGATTGGATTTGCTGAGATGTGTTTTCGCCTTGTTCAAGCTTGGGGCAATTCCTGTTCTACTTGATCCTGGAATGGGGCTTAAAAATTTTCTTTCCTGTGTCCAGCACAGTGCACCCGAGGCCCTTGTCGCAGTCGCCAAGGCGCATTGGATTGCGCGTTTTTTTCCGCGAAAATTTGCGACACTCAAAATCCGGATCCGTGTTGGTGGAAGGGGTTGGGAAAGCGAACTATTGGCACATCGTTCGGCGGCGTCATTTCCCATCGCCTCAACGGAGTCCAGGGATTTGGCGGCGATACTTTTCACATCCGGCTCCACCGGGGCGCCGAAAGGCGTGTGCTACGAGCACGGTATGTTCGAGGGGCAGGTGAACCTCATTCGCAATCGTTTTGGCATGGAAATGGGAGAGGTTGATCTGCCTTTGCTGCCCATTTTCGCATTATTCAATCCAGCCTTGGGAATGACGACGGTTGTGCCAGAAATCAACCCATCGCGGCCCGCAACGTGCGACGCCAGCCGTCTTATTATGGCCATTCGACAGAATCGAGTCACAAACTCCTTTGGCTCACCTGCGCTGTGGTGGCGTGTCGTGCGGCATTGCGAGACTGCCAAGCTGGATTTGCCATCGCTAAAGCGCGTGCTTGTTGCGGGCGCCCCAGTGCATCCAGAATTGCTGCGCCGCCTTCAAAAACTTCTCCCGAATGGCACCGTCCATGTCCCCTATGGCGCAACGGAATCCCTGCCGGTTTCAAGCATATCGTCTGCTGAGGTTTCGAAGGAAACGTGGACGCTCACCGAACAGGGTAGGGGCACCTGTGTCGGCACGCTATTTCCTGGGATGGAAGTGCGCATTCTACCGGTGATCAACGGCCCGATAACCAGCATGAGTGAATCGACTGCACTTAGTGCGGGCCAGATTGGCGAAATTGCCGTGCGCGGCCCAGTAGTCACACGAAGTTATGATCGGCTGCCAGAAGCCACTGCATTTGCAAAAATTCCTGACCCAACGCTGGCCGATTCACTCGCTGTTTGGCATCGCATGGGCGACCTGGGTTATCAAGACGAACGAGGCCGTCTTTGGTTTTGCGGGCGAGTCGCGGAGCGCGTGGAAACAACTGCGGGAATTTACCACACAGAGTGTATCGAAGCCGTTTTCAATTGCCACTCGCGTGTGGCGCGAAGCGCATTCATTGGTTTGAACTCGCGACCCAGCCAGGTTCCTGCCCTCGTTGTAGAGCCCGCGCCGGGATTCTTCCCAAAATCGAAAGCTGAACAAAGTAAATTTGTGGATGAACTGCTGGCAATTGCGGTCAATGCGCGGCCTTTGTGCGGGCGTGGCGAGCAAACCGCGTCCTTGCCTATGCCTGCGATGGCAGGCATTTATTTCAGACGCTCCCTTCCCGTGGATGTGCGCCACAACGCAAAAATCCACCGTCTGACGCTCTCTCGTGAATACACGCGGAAACGCTGAACCCTTTTCCTTAATCTAATGCGCGCCCTTGTTACAGGTGGTGGTGGTTTTCTCGGGCGAGCGATTGTCGGTCAACTCCTCAATGCAGGCTGGAGCGTGCGAAGTTTTGGACGCGGGCCGCAACCGTCGTTGCAGGCTTTGGGGGTGGACGTTTATCAGGGAAATCTTGCTGACGCTGTTGCTCTTGAGAAGGCTGTCGCTGGATGTGATGCTGTCATTCACACGGCTGCTAAGGCGGGTGTTTGGGGTTCATGGGAAGACTACTTTCGACCTAATGTTGTCGGAACACGCAACGTACTGGCAGCCTGTCATAACCAGAACGTGGGTCGTTTGGTATATACAAGCACGCCAAGTGTTGTCTTTAACGGCCAAAGTCATGCAGGGGCCGATGAATCGCTACCTTATGGCATCAATTTTCCCTGCCACTATCCGGCTACAAAAGCCATCGCCGAAAAAGAGGTCCTCTCTGCACACGATCCCAAAAAACTCTGCGTCGTGGCGCTCCGTCCGCATTTGATTTGGGGTGCTGGCGATCCGCATCTCGTGCCACGCATTTTAACCCGCGCCCATCGTTTGCGCATTATTGGCGGTGGAAAGAATCGTGTGGATCTCACCCATGTCCGTAATGCTGCAAGAGCACACGTCCTGGCGCTTGAAGCGCTCGCCAACCCTGCTCATCCCGCAGGAGGACATGTTTACTTTATCTCTGATGATGCCCCGGTTTATCTATGGGAATGGATTAACAATTTTCTCGGCCGTCTCGGAAAAACTCCGATTGACCGGAGTGTTCCGCTGACGGCTGCTTTTGCTGCAGGATTCGCAATGGAATGTCTTTGGAAGGCGTTCCCCTTTTTTTTACAAGGCGAACCTCCAATGACTCGTTTCGTTGCCACTGAGTTGGCAAAGGATCATTGGTACGACATTTCTGCCGCAAAACGCGATTTGGGTTATGTGCCCCCGGAAAATCTTTCCGCAGCCCTCAATGAATTAGTTGTCTCACTGAAATAAGATGACGCCCTCACCCCAACCGATCTACGATGTTGCGGTGCTCGGTCTTGGGGGCATGGGTGCTGCGGCTGCATGGCATTGTGCACGCCATGGGGCAAAGGTTCTCGGACTTGAACAATTCGGCCCGGTCCACGACCGGGGATCTTCACATGGCGAGTGGCGCATCTACCGTGAAGCTTATTTCGAGAGTCCGGTCTACGCACCCCTTGCTGTTCGCGCAGGTGAACTTTGGGAGGAACTTGGCCGTATTGAAGGCGTTCCGATGCTCAAGCGTTGTGGGGCACTCATGGTTTCCTCTGAAAACTCTCCCGTGCATCTCGGGTGTTTGAAAAGCGCCACGCAGCATCTTCTCCCCTATGAACTACCCGATGCTGCAAGGCTTCACGAATTATTCCCTGCGTTGCGCCACATTCCCGGTCAAGCCGCTTTCTTTGAACCACGCGCTGGCGCCGTGCGTGTCGAGCAGTCCATCACTGCTCACTTGAAACTCGCCGAGAACGCTGGCGCAAATCTGCGATTTAATGAGCGGGTTCAAAATGTACGCGATGAACAAAGCGATGAAGGTGTCACCATTGAAACCGACTCAGGTTCTTACTGCGCACGAAGATTGATTTCCGCTGCTGGTGCTTGGAGCGGGAAAATCCTGGATGAGTGTGGCTGCGCATTGCGCCCGGCTCGGGTTGTTCAGGCTTGGTTTGAAAGCAATTTAAATGCGTTGCCTGTGGATCGTCTCGCACCTGTTTTCTTCATTGAGGCACCTGACAGTACATGGCTTTACGGTGTGCCACCTGCCGATCCATCCGCTCCCGGCGCGTCATGGAAATTCGGTTTTCACAATCGGTATGAATCTTGCGACCCAGACACCGTCCGCCGAACCGTAAGTGGAGAAGAAATTGATGCTTTCAGGTATTACTTGAATAACTTGCTCCCCGGTCTTGTGGGCAAATTCAAGCGCGCCAACGTATGCCTCTACGAGATGACGCCGGACGAACACTTTGCCATAGGCATTCATCCTCGCCGCCCTTCAATCGTCGTTGCTGGCGGGTTCTCCGGACATGGTTTCAAGTTCACACCGGTTGTCGGCGAAATCCTTGCAGAACTTGCGCTAGACAATCGGACGCGCTATGACATAGCTTTCTTCTCACCAGATCGGTTGCATAGATCCACTTTTTCCTGATCAATGAACGACAGGCGGAAAGGACATCTTTTTTGTCGCCTAGGGGTCGCAAAACTCTGGCATTCATTCTCATGCGTATAACCGGCGGCCGCGCCCGCGGCATCACGATTCTGCTTCCAAAGCGTGGCGAACTGCGGCCATCCACAGACGCTATGCGTGCGGCCCTTTTTTCATCGCTTGGCCCGCTCGTCGTCAACGCACGGATGCTCGATCTTTTTGCTGGAACTGGTGCTTACGGTCTTGAAGCGTTGAGCCGCGGCGCGGTGCACGTCACTTGGGTGGATCAAAACCAGGCATCGGCATCCATCATTAAAATCAATCTTGCCGCTGTGGCGAAATCCATGGGCGAGAGTAAGCCGGATTCTCTTGGGCGTGCAATTGACGCCGATGCACTCACTTGGCAACCGCAGCCTGGTGTGTATTTTGATATTATTCTTGCGGCTCCGCCGTATCCCTTGCTCGAACAACACGCCGGAAAAATCCTGGCTAGAGCCGTAACATGGCTCGCACAAGCCGAAACCTCCAGGCTTATTTTGGAAGCCCCTGGGGCACACGAATCACCCCCACCATCGGGAGCGCACATGATTAAACGCATAGGGAGTGGGGCGCGCCAGCCGAGTGCTTTGATTTTTGGCTTAACTCACGCAACGGCAGGTTAATTATTCCGCCCTTGTTTGTGCAGAAAGTCAAAAAACGATTTAAGCGAAGTATTCGGAGTGTCTGAAGAACCATTGTCCCATGCCGCGCGGCGTCTGCTTTCATCCGGCGTTTCCTGGTCGGAATTTGCAATTGCGAGACGTGCGGTTGCGCCCCATGAGCCTTCCTTTTGTGCAAGAATACGCCAATAATACAATGCGCCATCGCGCCGCCCCAGCAACCATAGGCACGCGCCTGCGCGGAAATGAGCAGCATCAGAGAGATCGGCCGTTTCCGCATTATCAATGAGTTGCCGCTCGATTTCTGCACTATTGGGCGACCCTGGAGTTTCGGATGTCAGAATGGCAAAACGCCACTCTTGAGCGAGTTCGCGTTTTGATCCCAAATTTTCGATAGCGCCTCCATTCAGCAGTTCCACAAGCGCCTTATCGTAGGAACCGAGTGACGCCAGCGCGCGCGCCCTCTGCTCAGAGTCTATGGTTTGCAGAGCGTCCCCAGGATCGTTCGGCCTGGGGAGCCATGTAAACACCATTCCTGCGGCGACCAGCGTGATAAGTGCGATACGCCTGCCTACGCTTGCAGGCCACGGCGACATGAAGAAGCGTCCCGTGCCAATGGCTAGAATAGCCGCAACAGGCATGCGTGCGTCGCTTGAGGGATACCACACCATCGCTCCGATCGCAGCCAGCATTGCAAGCAATATGGTCACGCGCACCTCCATGAGTCGCCTGCCAAGTAAAAGACCCGCAGTGCCAATCCCAAGCAGCAATGTCCAACCCAGCGGATTCATTCCAAGCGCTGCAATTTCACCTGAGGCGCGTTTGAAATCATAACCCGGACCATATTCTTTGAGGCTGAAAAATTGGTAAACCTTTCTGGTGGTGCGAAGCACCGAGCGGAGTGGCCACGCTGTTGCGGCATCAATTGCGCGACGCCACCAATAGCCAGCCATCACGCTCAGTCCCTGCGCTTGCTCTTGCGTTTCAATCTGGTAATGTGCAAGCGCTTCGCTTTTTAAAATATCTGGCGCCGATGTGTCGTCATTCAACCCGGCATGCGGCAGCGGCGCGGCCCACGGTTCCGTGACTCGCTGGGCCATGGCGAGCCTGTATAAATCGGCACCCGACAAAGGCTGTGGCGAACCTCCCCAAAGGTCTTGCATTCCGACGATACCAGCCACCATCACGCCAGTTCCAAAGCAGGCTGCCACCAAGCGGGCGCCTTTGGATTCACGTCCGAGCAGCAAAACGAAAAATGGCCAGCAAAGTGCAACAGGCCACAACGAAGCTTCAAATGCCGCCGCAAGAACAAAGGCAACTCCCGCAAGCGCAGGGCCGAACCACATATGCCGCCATGTATGCCGACCGTTCTGCTTTTCGGGCAAAAACCAGACTATATCGAGTGCGGTTGCTGTGCCAGCAAGCCAAGCCAGTAGCGCAAGTATGGTCGGCCCGGGCTGTGCCGCTAAAAAAACGGCTGGTGCATAAAATCCCCACATCGCCCCTGAAAGCAACGCCGCGCGCGAGCTTCCCCATATACGCCATGCAAGAAGCGCAATCAGCGCCGTGGCGAGAACATGTGCGATGCCATTCACGATTATGGCTGCGTTTGCAAGGCCAGCCGCAGGCACGCCAGCCTGCCTCAAAGCCACAAGAACACCCAAATATGCGGGAGCTCGAAACATGGGCTCGTGCGCTGCAGTGTCGTTGAATAAAGCTTCGGCACCCGTTAGCCAAGCACGAGCCTCGCCTTGGGGACTTCGTCCCAGAGGACCATGAGCCGAAGTGATAAGAATGGTGGCTGTGTAAGCCGCCGTCAAAAGTAGCAATGCCGCCAGGCCAAGATAAAACCTGCGTCGGCGCGCGGCTGTGTTCTGAGTAATTTCTTCCACGCTCCCGCCAATCTGGCGGCGAAAACAGTTTATGCGTTCGACAGCCAGTGAGGCAACTTGATAGCTTCGTCGCATGATGCGACCTGCTTTTGCGCGCCGACCACTATTTTGGATAGTTCTGGCCGTTGTGGCCGTCGTTTGTGGTTGTGCCGCAGCACTGCTCTTTGGAGGGAAAATTGATTTTTCGCGGATTGTTGACCTGTTTCACCAGGTGGTTGGCTGGTGCGCGGGAGTGAATCCACTGATTTATGTTCTGGCGTTGGCCTTGCTGCCCTACGTCGGCGTGCCAACGACCGTTCTCTACCTCGTCGCCAGCCAGGCCTACGGACAATGGTACGCCATTCTATGGAGCACCCTTGGTTTGGCGCTTAATCTCCCTGTCGGCTATTGGATAGGCACACGCGCATTCCGGCAGCCCATTATTCGGTGGCTTGAAAAGCGCGGGCGCAAGCTGCCGGAAGTACCCTCTGGCGAGCACGCAAAACTCGTGGTACTGACGCGCATCCTGCAAGGGCCGCCGTTGATTGTACAGAACCTGCTGCTTGCAGTCGCCGGAGTCCCATTTGCGAAATACTTCCTGATTTCGATGCCCATTATCACTGCCACGGCTTCGGCGTTGATTCTGGCTGGTGGTGCACTTGCCAAGGGAAACACAAGGCTGTTTGTCATCGGCGCGTGCGCGATGGTGGCGCTCGCTTTGCTATCGCATGTGGTCAAAACGACCTACGACGCCAACCGGGCCCGCCAGACTGCAGCCAAATCTCCCGCAGCTCCAAGCGGCAATGAAACGTAAAGCGTCATTTTTCGGCATGTTGTCGCCAGCGGCAGTTGAGGCACCGCCTGATCCGTCGCGTGTGTTCTCTGTTGGTGAATTGACGCACCGCATCAAGCAACTCCTTGAATCGTCCATTCCGGAGGCATGGATACGCGGTGAGGTATCGAACTTTCGCCGACAGGCGAGCGGCCATCTCTACTTCACGCTGAAGGATGCTGAGAGCCAGTTGCCGTGCGTCATGTTCCGTGCCGATGCGCAGCGCTGTAGTCTGGCGCTTCGCGAGGGTCTTCAGCTTTTGGCATGGGGAAGTCTATCGGTTTATGAACCGCGCGGTGCCTACCAACTCGTTGTTCGCGCTGTTCTCGAGGATGGTGTTGGTCGTTTGCGTGAGGCCTTCGATAAACTGAAGGCGCGACTCGAAGCCGAGGGACTTTTTGACCCTGCTCGAAAGCGCGACATTCCCGTTCGTCCACGTGTGGTTGGTTTTGTCACGTCGCCAACGGGCGCGGCAGTGCGCGATTTCATCAGCATTCTGCGTCGTCGCGGCTGGCGCGGCAGGCTGGTCATAATTCCAGCGAAAGTGCAGGGGAGGGAAGCCGCCCACGAAATGGCGGCCCAACTCGCAGCTGCTTCGAAGCTGAATTTATTCGACCTGATTGTCATCGGACGAGGTGGCGGCAGCCTTGAGGATCTTTGGGCTTTTAACGAAGAGCCGCTTGTGAGGGCAGTGGCTGCGTGTCCGGTGCCAGTCATTTCCGCTGTTGGGCACGAGACGGATTTTACCTTGTGTGATTTCGCCGCCGACCGACGGGCCGAGACACCATCCGCTGCGGCAGAACTCATTTCGAGCGCCTTTGTTGAGCAATCGTCCTATCTTACCGCCAGCGCGCTGGCACTTCAAAACTACTCCGAGGAATTGCTGGAACGGCAGAGCGCACGTCTGGAGCTTGCCGCACAGCGCTGGAGCACGGCAACACCGCGACATTTTGTGGAACAAGCCGGTCTGCGTATCGATGATCTGGCCGGAAGCATTCAGTACGCCATGCGCCACACGCTGCATGCGCGGCGGATCGCCTTGCACCGTTGTTCATCGGCATTGCTGACGCGCTCTCCCGCGACTCGCCTCGGCGTTGCGCGAGCGCAATGGCAATCAACACGTCTTCACTTCGCCCGCCTTGTTGCATCCACACCTCTAACCCGTGGCAAAGGCCTTGCAAATCTTGCCCGTCGTCTTGAAGAAGCTGGCGTCGCCCGTGTGCTGGCACGAGGGTTTGTAATGCTGTCGGACACTGATGGCAGACCCATTTCGCGCCGTACCCAACTGGTGTCTGGCCAACGTGTTCGCGCGCGCTTTTCCGATGGCGAAGCCGGACTCGTTGCCGACTAGGTCAGGGGCGGTACATGTCGGCGAGGTATCTCCTGGCCGCTTTTGCCAGCGAACCGTTTTCAAACTGTTCGGCCAGCGATTGATCCATGGGCTGAATAAGCGGGCTATTAAGCGGCGCAGCGAAGCCATAGTACACCGGATCAAATACAGGTCCAACTTCGGTGATGGGAAGCTCGGGATGGCTGATGTCGTAATATTCCACAATGGCAGCATTTCCCACGACAGCATCAATTTTTCCCGCGATCAGGTCGTCAACGGCGTCTTTCAATGTGGGATAGCCCTGGGCTTGTACATTGTGATCGGCCAAATAGTCCATAACGGTTGTTCCTGACAACCCACCAACGACGTGACCGGGCAGACTTTCCGGGCCGGTAATGCGCGATTGGAGCCGCTCCACGGTCATCAGTGTCGTTATGCTCGATGTCAAATACGCAACCAGGAAAGTGCCCGCGACCATCCATGTCACTGTCATAATTCTTCCCAGCGGTCCTGGAAAACCCTTGTAAGCCGATTTGCCAATCAACGTCGTGACGACGTAGTAAAACGCCTCAACAAGACCATGCTTCCATTTTTTCGGGAAGTCAGGGTTATGCTTGCGCTCAAACCAGGCGATAAGCACGGAGCCAAAAACAACGATGCCAATCACCACCCACAGCATCTTTGCATGAGCCCAGGCATTAAGGTCTTCCAGAATGCGTGAAAACGTGTGGGGCCGTGCATCCGTGAGCATGATTTGCAATCCGCCGCGGAAAAAGGGCTGCGAAAACGATACTTTTTCAAGGCGCGCTTTGGTA
>Ga0206888_1082_pt1 | contig 27681 bp, 24 predicted proteins | sample Alteio_BWOrgHeat_90_FD_153258 | JGI IMG/M metagenome (GOLD analysis project Ga0206888, IMG submission 153258) | Enriched cells from forest soil in Barre Woods Harvard Forest LTER site, Petersham, Massachusetts, United States - Alteio_BWOrgHeat_Nextera4 ... | reverse complement strand
TATCGGCCTCCTCCGTCAATGGGGGTGCAGCCGGTACCACGGCCAATGCCAACTTTGGCGGGATCACTTATTATGCCGCGGCCGGGGCTGCCGGTACGCAAAATCTGGCGATCCTGCAGAGTCAAACCCCGACATTCCCGCTGAATTGTACGGTACTGGCAACAGCGTTCCTGTCCGTGTCAGCCATCGATGAAAATGGGAACATAGCGGTGAGCTGGCAGGTAGCGAATGAAGAGAATGTGCAGGATTATGCCGTAGAGAGAAGTTTCGACGGGAGCAGTTTTACCATTGCCGGAGTGGTCGGGTATCAACCGGCTGCCGGAAGCACAAACGATTATACCTTTACGGATGCCGGAACCGGCAGCAGTCATCCCCTTATCTATTACCGGATCAAACGGGTAGATGCAGACGGAGAGTATGCCTTCAGCAATATTGTCCTGGTAAAGCCACCCCTGCACCTTACATTAACGGTAACACCCAATCCTGCCGTGGAATCGGCTACCCTTCGCTTTATAAGTGATCATAACGCCGAGGTGTCCCTACGCCTGGTGGATCTAAGCGGGCATTCCGTCTGGAATAGACAATTTCCGGCCGCAAAGGGGATGAACACGCTGCAAATCGACCATTTGCAGGGGTTACCTACCGGCATTTATATCGTACAGTTGTATGATGGCGAAAACTATGAAAAGACCACTATGCTTATCCACAGGTAAACAGGTAGAGGCCATAAGGGATTCTTTCTACAAGTAATACTAGCTTCTTTGTCATATTATTACTAATAAAAAACATTTATTTCGTCGCGGGCTCAAGTTGATACACAATAATTAAAAGTAATATCAAATTATTGTTGAATTTTGTTCCTGATAAGAACAATATAATGCCCCATCCTTTAAAATCTTTATTACTCTTCCTTTATTTATTGCAATTCCTGACGTCAAAAGAGCAAACGAGGCCACCTGAGTACAGCATTGTCAATTACAACAGCGATAATGCCCTTCCCCAGAACAGCATCAATGATATGGCCTTCGACCGGAATGGCTTTCTCTGGCTGGCTACGGAAATGGGGTTTGTTCGTTTTGACGGCAAGAACTTCCGGGAATACAATATGGGCAACACGCCCGTCTTACCATCCAACCGATGTTCCCTGATCAACCTGGCGGAGGGGTCCGGGAAGATATTCATGGAGACCTGGTTTGGCAGCAATCGGATCCTAACGGTGACAGCCGATTACCGGCTAGCGATAGACAGCCTTCTTTCCGCCAATCCCTACCAATACAACCGAAGTGATGACCACCTTTTCTCCTATGCCAGGATCTATAAAAAATGGGCGGCCGGCAGTGCCGCTTCTCCCTTCAAGAGCCTACTCAACGAGCTGGGTATCAATGGCGACCTGGTCACAGTCAATGAAAGGCAAGCCTATGTCAGGAAGGATTCAAGCTACTACTACCTGGATGAAAGTACTGCCGGGATCCATCTTCTTCCTGAAATTACCGGTCACTGCTTCAAGATCCAGTTTATGGTGGGGGATGTCTATGTCTTTGCAGACAGGCAGAATCGCATCTATGCTTATAAGGGAGGCCGGCTGCAAAAAGAGATCAGGGCCAGCGTCCGGCTGCAGGAATTCCTCGGCCAGACGGAAGTGACCGGTCCCTATCCAATGCAGGCTAATTTAAAAGCTATAAGGGATACCCATCATACCTTCCTTGTTCACAAAGGGGATATCCTGCTGTTACATCTACAGGAAGGGCAGTTGGATTTCGAGACATTGGCATCCAATACTTCTATCCGGAATATCAACTGCCTGATCTATGACGAGCGGTATGGGATCTTATACGCAGGCACGGCGACCAGTGGACTATACATTCTCAAGAAACAGGCCTTCGAACGGCTTTTTTTTTCCAGCGATCACTATGAGATCAACAGCCTGTATGGGCAGGTGGAATTATCGGATGGCAGGATATTGACCTCTTCGGGTATTCTGGACCGGTATAGCCCAAAGAATATAACCTCACCCGGGATCTATGACCGGCCGGCATTGTTGTTGTCTTCTGCCGGGGAGATCTGGTATTCTTCCTATGGCTACTTAAGAAAGACAGACACCGGTTTGCACCATTCCGAAACCGTTGCTGCCATTGGAGGCTGGCTCGAGTCCATCACCGAGTGCAGCAATAAAGATATCGTTTGCGCCAGCACTGAAAAATTAATTCGCGTGAGGGGAAAAGAGGTAACTACTTTGTTCGATTCCCCCCCACTTCTGCAGAAGGCGGCATTACAGGTTATCCATGAGGTGAATCCCGGTATACTATGGATCGGGACCTCCTCCGGGATATTTTCGTATGACCTGGCACGCGGTGTGCTCAGCCGTCTGGCGGGGCTGGAGAAAGCTTCCGTCAGGACGATCTATAAAGCCAGGGATGGGAGTACCTGGATCGGCACATACGGGCAGGGTTTTTATAAATATGAAAAGGGACGTTTTTGCAAAATGCCGATGGATGCCAGGAACAATCTCTCTACTGTCCATTGCTTTATGGAAGACAAACAGGGTTATTTCTGGCTTCCAACGAACAGGGGGCTGTTCAGGGTGGCGAAGAACGAACTGGACAGTTTTGCATCCGGCAATGGGACGAACGTCTTTTATTATTATTTCGACAAGTCCTCGGGGTTTACCAGTAATGAATTTAACGGGGGATGCATTCCCTGCGGGATTGTCACCCGGGACGGGCATTACTCCCTGCCTTCCCTCGATGGATTGATCCAATTTTACCCGGACAGCATACCTATTATTCCCCCCGATCACCCTATATTTATAGATCGCATCATGGCCGACAAGAAGGTGTCGTCCGGTGACCATTTCGAGCAGGATCAGGATTCCGGTGAGTTGGTCTTTGTGGTTTCTTCTCCCTATTTTGGCAACCCGGCGAACCTGCACCTGGAATATTCCATACAGGGGCTGGACAACAAATGGCACCCGGTGAATGATGATGGGAAGCTGGTGCTGACAGGGTTGCACAAAGGCCGGTATACACTGACCGTCCGCAAGCAGGAGCGTTATGACCGGTATACCTATCAAACGGTCCGGTGGACCATACGCCCATACTGGTATGAGACGATCTGGTTCGGGCTTCTGGCCGGCGTTGCGGCCCTCAGTATCCTCTCCATTATTTTCTGGCTTCGGTATGCCCGCCAGGTAAAAAGAGCGGAGCAGCTGGAACAAAAAGTTGCAGAAAGGACACAGGCGTTGTCCGAGAGCAACCGGGTGAAAGAAAAAATGATCGCCATCATTTTGCATGATCTGCGTTCGCCGCTGCGCTTCCTGCATATGCTGGCCACTCATATTTATGAAAACTATCAAAAGGTTTCCGGCGCTGAGTTGAGTGATATGTTGCTGAAGTTCAGGAACGGGACTCATCACCTGTATGAATTTGCGCAGGATTTCCTGGTGTGGACAAATGCGCAGAAAGAAGGGTTTGTCGTGCGACAGGAACTCATCCTCCTTAGGGAGATAGTCGGGGACATCGTGTCGTTGTATGAACCGGGCGCCGATATCAGTAAAAATACGGTGCTTAACCTGGTGCCCCCGGAGTTTACGCTGGTTTCCGATGCCCATATCTTAAAGCTGCTGATCCGCAATCTTGCGGACAATGCCAATAAATACACCATGAACGGGGAGATAAGGATCGAAGCGGCGAAGGATGCCTCAGGTGTACGCATCGTCATCACCGACTCCGGCAGGAGCATGGACAAAGACCTGGTGGCCCAAATCCTTAACCATACCTACCAGTCGGAGGATGACAACCATGGTTTTGGCTATAAGATCATCCTGGAATTATTAGCCAGGATAAAGGGGGAGTTGGCTATTGAAGCACCCGGCGGCACGGGTAACAGGATAACCCTGCTTTTCAGGACGTTGACAGGAGAAGGTGTCCGATGATGGGGGGGTCGTAATAATTGTACCCGCAATAGGTGTTTTTCTATAGGGAAACAATTATATTTATGTAACGGCCGTTGATTAAGCGTCCTATCGACAATTTACTATTTTATCCTTATTATTTATGAAAAGATTTCTAATTGCTGATGACCATATTATTGTAAGAACCGGAATCGCCTTTCTTATAAGAGAAGAATTCATGCAGGTGGAAATAGATGAATGCCGGGACGGAGAGGGTGTCTGGAGAAAGGTACAAGCCAACGAATATGACCTGATCGTACTGGACATCTTCATGCCGGCCACCGATTCGTTTAGTTTGATAAGAAATATCTTTACCCTGAGACCGAATCAGAAGATCCTGATCCTGACCATGAGCAGTGAAGAGGTATATGCAAAAAAATACCTGAACCTGGGGGTGAAAGGGTTTATCAATAAAGAATCGGATTCGTCCGAGATCTGCAGGGCTATTGCGAACATCCTGAACAATAAAAGATATTTTAGTCCCACGCTGCAGGACATCCTCACCCAGGATGTCCTTGAAGGAAGGGCTCAAAACCCATTCGAGACGCTTTCTCCCAGGGAAATGGAGATCATGAATCACCTGATAGATGGAAAGAATGTTTCGGAAATTGCCGGGATCCTCTCCGTGCACATTTCGACCATAAGCACACACAAGACAAGGATGATGCAGAAACTGGGTGTTGCCAACATTGTTGAATTAACCAGAATGGTGCAGATGTTTTAGTGGGGTGCCACGACCGGAACCCTTTATCGCGCGCCGACCCAATGTGGGTAGATCGGGGGCCGGGCACTTACCGCCTGTAATTTCTGCAGTTGGCCGGCCGACAATTTCCAGCCCGTGGAACCCAGGTTTTCCACCAGTTGTTTTTCATTTCTCGCGCCCATGACGACGTTGGAAACGGTATCGTTGGAAAGCAACCAGTTGATGGCCACCTGGGCTACGGTTTTATCCGCTTCCTTTGCTACCTCTTCCAGCACATCGACCACATCGAAAACAAAATCTTCCGGAACGACCGGAGCCCGCTCGAGCCCGCCGGATTTAACCCGGCCCTCGGGAAGCGGCGTATCCCTTTTTATCTTCCCTGTCAATCTCCCCCAGCCGAGGGGGCTCCATACCATCAAGCCCATCCCCTGATCCTGCAAAAGCGGCATCAGCTCCTGCTCGTAGTCGCGCCCAATCAGGGAGTAGTAGCCCTGGTATACGACATATTTCTCCAAGTTTGCCCTTTCGGAAACGGCCAGGGATTTCATTAGTTGCCAGGCGGCGAAGTTTGAACACCCGATGTACCTGATCTTACCGCTGGCGACGAGGTGATCGAGGGTTCGCAGCGTTTCCTCCACCGGGGTGGTGCGGTCGAATGCATGCATGAAGTAAAGGTCGATGTAGTCGGTCTCCAGCCGTCGGAGGCTGTCATTTACGGCATTTGTCAAGTGAAAACGCGAAGAGCCTTTGTCGTTGGCCCCGTCGCCCATGCTAAAGGTCCCTTTTGTCGCAATGATGGCTTCGTGCCGCCTTCCTTTTAGCGCCTTGCCCAGGATCTCTTCGGACGTGCCCAGGGAGTACACATCCGCCGTATCGAAGAAATTGACGCCGTGCTCAACGCAGATGTCGATCAACCTGGCCGCCTCTTTTACGTCGGTTTGGCCCCAACGTTGGAAGAATTCGTTTGTCCCGCCAAAGGTTGCTGTCCCTAAACTGAGGACGGGCACTTTCAATCCCGAATTACCTAAATTTTTGTATTCCATGATGCAAAGCTCGGGAGCTTTGCCTGTCTGTTAAAGGAGATTTGTCATTTATTCGATGTGACAAATATCACACGCTAGTGCCTAAACGGCTTAGCGTCTCGCGGGAAACGCCGAGGTAGGATGCGATCATCGATTTTGGGACGCGTTGCAGCAGGCCGGGATAGACCGTGATCAAAGCGTTATACCTATCAGCCGCGTTGGCGCTGATAAAGCACAGGATCCGTTTTTGTAAGTTGATGTAGGCTGCGGTCGTCTTCTTTAGAAAGAAATATTCCATTTTTTGCAATTCCCGGCACAATTTTTCCTTGTCGTCGAGGCTGATGGCGAAGGCCTCCGTGTCTTCCAGGCAGTCTACGATGAGGGTGGCTTTTGTGCGATCATGAAACGCCTGGGTATCGGTGATCCACCAGTCCTCCATGGCGAATTGGACGATATGTTCCTTTCCATCGCAGTCGACGCGCGAAACCCTCATCAGGCCTTTTACGACAACATATTCGGATGAGACGTAATCCCCTTCGTGGATGATGATCTGGTGCTTTTTGAATCTTTTGTGGTGGAAATGGGTGAGTACGAAAGCGTATTCATCATCCGAAAGGGGGACTATCTGTTCTATTTGTTGTCGTAAGGTATCAGGCATTGGGCGGAGTTTTTTTGGGAGGGTAAAAATACGCCAATTTGTTCAAAAGGTCTTTTTCCGGATGATCTCCATGACCCCTTCTTTGAACTTTTCGCCAATGGGGATCTGGGTGTCGCCGATGTGGATGTGGTTGTCCTGGATCTTGTGGAGTTGGGCGATGTTGACGATATAGGAATTGTGGACGCGGGTGAACGGCATGGAAAGCTGGGACTCGATGTCCTTGAGGCGGCGATAGGTGAGCACTTCGAAGGTTGCCGTTACCACCCGCACATATTCTTTCCGGCTTTCGAAGAAGAGGATCTCCTGTAACAGGATCTTGCGGAGTTGGGTGCCCGATTTGACAAAGAAGTACTCGTTGGGCTTTTCGGGCTCTTTCCCGGTGGCCGGCATCCGCGGCCGAAAGTGCGTTTCGATCTTTTTTACGGCGGCGAGGAAGCGCTTTAGGGTGATCGGCTTTAAGAGATAGTCCAGTGTATTGAAGGTATAGCTTTCCGCGGCATGATCGGAATGGGCCGTGGTAAAGACGATGGCGGTGTCGTCCGATAGCAGGGCCGCCAGTTCCATCCCCGTAAGGAGGGGCATATTGATATCCAGGAATACGAGGTCTACGGGATTGTTCTTCAGAAAGGTGATGGCCTCAAGGGCATTGTAGCACCTTGCCACCAATTGCCAGGAGGTGGTTTGCCCGATCAGCACCTCGAGGAGGTTGACCGCATTGGGTTCGTCATCAACGATCATGCACCGTAGATCCATGCAGGGGTATTTTTAGGAAAGCTACGAAATGCCGGCCATCGCTGCCGGTGTCCAGTTGAAAATTGTCGTTATACAAAATTGTCAATCTCTGCCGAAGGTTTTGGAGGCCCAGTCCGTTGGGTGTCGTCTGGCCGGCGTGTTTGTTGATCGCGTTCTTTGTGCTGAAATGCAGGTAACTCTCTTCCTGGATGAGGGAGATGGAGATGGTATTGACGCCGCTGATCTTATCGATGCCGTGCTTGAAGATATTTTCCACGAAGGTCATCAGCAACATGGGCGGGACGGCAATCCTCGGATCGAACCGCTTCCCGAAGGTGATGTCGGGTTCGGGCTGGATCCTGATCTTTTCGAGCTGGATATAATTGTCCAGGAATTCCACCTCAGTACCCAGGGCCACGGTATCCCGGCTGCTCTGGTCGACAAAATACCGCATGATCTCCGACAACCTTTCTATCAGCAGCGCGGTGCGGGGCGAGTCGAGATAGGCCTCATAATACATATTGTTCAGGGTATTGAACAAAAAATGCGGCTGCACCTGCGCCCGCAGCAATTTCAGTTCAAACTGACTGCGTTGTAACAAGGCTTCTTCCGAAGCCTGTTTTATCATGAAGTAGGCGATGGCCAGGCGGAAGATAAAGCTGAGCACGAAGACGGTGATGCCCGACAGAAAAAAGGTGAGCCAGGTGGCGGGATCGTGCCAGCCGGACGCGAGCGGTTGGTTCCCGATGACCGAACGGATATAACCCCTGGCGGCGCCTGCCAGCAGTAAGAGCAGGATCGATGCCGCGACGTATAAAATATACTGTTTCTTTTGATAGAGCCAGGGATAGAGGAAGCGGATATTGCCGTAGATGATGAGGGCGTAGAAGCAGGTATTGTTGACAGCGTAAGCTGCCGAGCTTTTTACGCCGTCGCTGGAGATCATGCCGAAAAACCCGATGAGCAGGACTGCGGCCCACACGAGATATTGCAGCCCCGCCAGGGTCGCCTTTCCCTTAAACAACGTCCATTTACGCATTCAACGTCCTTTTACGCATTGCTGCTGCAAAATACCCGTTTTTGCGTTTTCGGCCTACCCGCGTTCAACAAACACCCCGTTTTGCTCAATAAAGGTCCTTCCGGGGGATTGTTTAGCCTTTCCCCATGCAGGTTGAATCCATTTTTTGGCGGGGTGGATCGGGTGTTGTTTTGTGTCAAAAAAAAGTATGAAACACATTACGCAGTTGTTGTTTACCGGTATAGTCGTCTTATGTACGCTTAGCGGATCGGCCCAGAAGGGAAAACCCCGGGTAAGCCCGGCCGACTCGGTAACGGGTACCGTAAAAGGCGCCACTATCTCCATTCATTACAGCAGTCCTTCGGTAAAGGGCCGGGTGATCTGGGGAAAGCTGGTGCCTTATGACTCCGTATGGCGGGCCGGCGCCAATGAGGCGACCACTTTCGAGACCGACAAGGAGATCAAGGTGGAGGGTATGTCCTTACCGGCGGGTAAGTACGGCTTTTTTCTTCTTCCCAGACCCGATGGGAATTGGACGGCCATTTTCAACACCGTGCCCAACCAGTGGGGCGCCTTTAAATATGACCAAACAAAGGATCAATTGCGGGTAGAGGTGAAGACGCATGCCTTGTCGAGCCCGGTGGAGGCCCTGAATTATCAGATCACCCGGAATGGGTTCGCCCTCAATTGGGAGAAGATCTCGGTACCTGTATCCATAAAATAAGCCTTATGAGCTCTCTTTTGAAAAATGGACTGTTATTTTTCTTTGTCGTTCTCGCCGGGGCCCGGGGGTACGCGCAGGATAAGGGAGTTGTGGAGGGAAGAGTAAAAGACATACAGGATCATCCCTTGTTCGGGGCGACCGTCAGGCTGGTAGACGGGAACGATCCGGCGGCTGTAAAAACGGTGCAAACCGATACGGCAGGCCGGTTCATTATCGATGGGATCCCGTACGGGTTGTTTACCTGTACCGTCACGCATGCGGGTTGTCAACCTGTCACGGTAGATAGCATCCCTGTGACGCCCACCAGCGGGACGATCAACCTTGGCCAGTTTGTCCTGCTTCCCGCCGGTAAGCTGCTGACCGAGGCCGTGGTTTCCGCCCGGGCGCCGACGATCCGGAACGGGCCGGAGAAGAAGGTCTTTTCGGTCAACCAAAGCCTGGTCAGCGTCGGGGGATCAGCCGCCGATCTGCTACAGAACGTCCCCACCCTGCAGGTGGATGCCAGCGGGAATGTGAGCTTGCGGGGGGCGACCAATCTAAAGGTGCTGGTGGACGGGAAGCGATCGCTGATCGGTGGGGGTTCGGTGACGCAGGTGTTGCAGTCCCTGCCGGCGAGCGCAATCGACCGGATCGAGATCATCACTAACCCCTCCGCAAAATATGATGCGGAGGGGCAGGCGATAGTCAATATCGTTTTGAAGAAGAATACGGTGGCCGGGAGCAGCGGCTCTGTGGCGGTGACTGGAGGTACGCGGGAAAATTATAATGCGGCGGCGGCGATCAGCTACCAGAACAGCCGGATAAACTGGTATGGGAATTACAGTTATCAACGCCGGAACACCTATAGCAATGGCATCCAGAACATGACCTTTCTTGTGCCAACCGACGCCGCCTATTATTCCGATGAGACCTTCCCATCCACTACTATCAGCCGGGTGCATTCTGCCAAGGCGGGAGTGGAGTATACGCCAACGGCCAAGGATTTGGTGAGTGTTTCCGGGGGGTATAATGCTTCTACTACCGACCGAAGCGAGTTTTTGAATGTGGACAACCTGACTGCTGACCGACAACCCGTGGTGCTGAGCACCCGGCAGAACGGGACAACGGGAAATGGGCATAGCTACGAGGTTGCGCTTGATCTTACACATAAATTCCGGCGGCCGCAACAGGAGCTGGCTTTTGACTTTGACTATTCCCGGGGAGTTACAGACAATCTCCAGGTATACGCTACCGATGTTTATAATCTGAATGGCCATGCGGCGGATTCGACGGCCCGCCTCCAGGATGACAAACGCAGCCGCACGCGGAATTTTAATATCCAACTGGATTTTACGACGCCGGCCGGCAAGAACGGGAAAATCGAAGCAGGTTATCGTAGCCAGATCAGCCTTGCGGACAATAACCAGTGGGATGGCAATTTCAATAAGGCCAGCGGCGGGTATGACCCCGACTATGGCCTGATCAATCGCTTTGTCAGCAATAACGGGATTCATGCTGCGTATGTCAGTTACCGGCGGGAGTTTGGCAGTTTTACCTTCCAGGCGGGGGTGCGCGGAGAGATCGGCCGGTTCAGCGCCAACCTGAGCAGCTTCGATTCCAGCGGGAAGCCGGTTGTGCAGCCGATTAGCGTAAATACCCAGGGTCTCTACCCCAGCCTGCTGCTGAAAAAGCAGGTTGGGGAAGGGAGGCAGTTACAACTGAGCTATTCGCGCCGGGTCAACCGGCCTACGCTGCGAGAGCTGAATCCATTTTTCGATGTCTCCGACCCGGTGAATTATGAAGTTGGAAATCCCCGGTTGCTACCGGAAAGCCTGCATTCGGTGGAGTTTACTTTTAGCCGTAGCTGGGCCGGGTCATCCCTGACGGCGGGGTTGTATTATAACCAGGCGAATCATGTGATCAAGCATATCCAAACCGACCCCGTGAACGATGTGGTGTTCACGATTGCCGAGAATCTCCCGCGCGCCATCAATACCGGTGTGGAACTGATCGGGAGTTTTCATCCTATTCCCGTGTTGGACTTTACGGCCAATTTAAATTTGTATGAGCGGATCAATGATGGGGATACTGCATTTGGGATCAGTGCGACGCATGGGCTTAGCTGGAATGCGAACGTGACGAGTAATTTTTCTGTTGGTCCCGCTTTTTCCGTGCAGTTGCGGGCTGACTACAAGGCGCCGGAGTTGATCCTGCAGGACAGGTACCGGACCGCCTGGGGGCTTGATGGAGGGGCGCGATACGACTTGTGGCATCATCGCGCCAGCCTGGCTCTCTCTGCCCGCGACATTTTCAATACGCGCCAATGGCGGTTTTTGCGGGAGAGCGATGCCTTGCTGCTGAATTTCCGGCGCGTGACGTATAGCGCCCGGGCGAGTGTGACGTTCACCTACCGGTTTGGGCACAGTGGTTCCGGCGGGCGGAAGGCGAAGCGGCCGGAGGAGCAGCAGGAGAAGAGGATCGAGAATAGGTGAGGATCCGACAAACGGGAAAGCGATTAGACGGGGGGTACCGGTCATTGAACGAATTATGGAAGGGTAGAATATTTACTGCCCCGAATCGCTTAATTTTTGTAAATTTGTATGGCATGAAAGGAAGCAGATATCACATTGGAATTGAGATAGATAGGCTTACAAATAGCATTATAAATACCATCTCCCACGATAGTTTTCCTACTGAAGTTCTTCCGGCGACAGCAACGGACTTGAAAGGCATAACAAAGAAGACAGGATGGAAATTCAACTGGAAAGCGGAAGCAAAATTGGTTGATCGGGTGGTATACAAATTGGCTATTGAAGGGAACAGCAATATTGTGCAGGGGCTCATCAGTATCAGCGATTACCAAGACCATATTTTTCTCCACCTTATTGAAAGCGCTCCGTTCAATTTTGGAAAACCAAAACTCTATGAAGGGGTTCCGGGCAATCTTATCGCTTTTGCATGCAAGGAAAGCCAGGCCAAAGGGTATGAAGGTTTCGTTGCTTTTGTATCAAAAACGAAATTGATGAGGCACTATGAAAAGAGCCTTGGCGCCCATAATATCGGCGGCCATAGGATGGCGATCGGCCGGGAGGCAGCCCAAGCATTGATCGAGCAATATTTTAAAACAAAATAAAATGGGATACATAAAAGAACCCAAAGGTGTAGATTTTGTGGTGGAACCCCATGTTGTTACCGACGAAGATCGCCGGATCATCAGCGAAGCCATTGCTCACTATAAGGCTACGGGTAAATTTAAAAAGGCTTCCACCCGTAAGAAGCCTCGCAAGGCTTCCAGGAAATTGAAACGATAACCTCTTCCCTTTATCGCGCCCAAACCCAAAAAATCATACTGATTTTGGATTCAAAACCTAAAAAATGATAGTTATTTCAGGCTAATATCATTCCTACGATGCCTGCAAATGCGGCTACCAGCAGAGTCCGGCTTTTGATCTTCGCGTTGATCTTAAAGGTGGTGAGCACATAGGGCCGCCACATGATCACGGCGAAAACGATATAGATCAAGGCGGGAAGGGTTAGAAGCCAGGCCCTTTCAAAGAAAAGCTCGTTATGGGCATACAGATGAAAGAGGATCGAAAATTTCGAGCAGATGATGTAGGCGACCTGGATAAGCAAGAGGGACCATCCCAGCCACCGTTGCCGGAGAATGCAATACAGACAAAGGGAAATGTAGCCGGCAAAAGTGAGATCGTCGGTCACACGCGCACCGATAAAAGGGGGGCATACCGTACATCGGGACAGCCATGTGAGATGCCTTATAACGTCAAAGATGCTGTAGAGATAGTAGATGCCATACAACAGGATGAAGACCGTCAACCATCTTTCCGATGGATTGGTGGGCACGTCACGTCCGAACAGGTCGCTGATCCACGCGGCATAGTCGCGACGCCGGTGTCTTTTTATACCATCCCCCATCTCTTTTTGGGCGATGGCCCATTCTTCCGCAGCGATCTCCTCTTTTGCTATCCCCCTTTCCTTCAGGATCCGTTGCGCAGCACTCACGGCTTCGGGCATGTAATCCGAAGGAGTTCTGGCGACTTTGACGAGTTCGGGGACGGGAAGGTCTTTATATTGTTGGTAAAAATCGGGGTCCATATTGTGGGGGATAGGTCTGCCTCCAAAATAAGGCAAATTTGCCTGTTTTCAAAGGTCAAATTCCGCCAACTCCCCGAACCGGAGAGACCTACCGCGACCCGACGGTGAAAGTGTAAATCAGGCTATCCCCTGGCTGTCGGATCGACCGCAGATGCTAAATTATTTTCCGTTTTTCCATATGTATGCCTATGCAAAAACCGAACCGTGGAGGAGTCGGGCTGCTAAGCGGGGATAGCGCTGATACCTGCCAGTTCCACCGTCAGTTCCGCCAGCCGGTTGGAGATGCCAACTTCGTTGTCATACCAGGCCACAACTTTTACGAGGTTACCGATGTTGCGGGTCAAGGTGCCGTCGATGATGGAGGAATGGGTATTGCCCAGGATATCGGCGGAAACGAAGGGCTCTTCGGTGTATTCCAGGATACCTTTTAGCGCCCCGGCGGCCTGAGACCGGAAAAGTTCATTTATTTCGGCGGCGGAAGCCTGTTTTACGAGATTGATGGACATGTCAGCCAGGGAGCCGTCGATGACCGGGACACGATACGAGAATCCGTCCATCCTGCCTTTTAAACCCGGCAACACCTCGCCGATGGCTTTTGCGGCGCCCGTGGTGGTGGGGATGATCGACTGGGTAGCCGCGCGGGCCCTCCTATAGTCCTTGTGAGGGCCATCCTGCAGCATCTGATCCATGGTAAAGGCATGGATGGTGCTCATGAAGCCTGAGGCAATGCCATATTCTTTTTCCAACAGGTATAACAGCGGGGCGATACAGTTGGTCGTACAGGAAGCGGTGGAGAGGATCTGGTCTTCTTCCCTTATCCATTCATTGTTTACGCCCGCGACGATCGTTTTTACATTGCCGGTAGCAGGGGCGGTGATCAGCACTTTCTTTGCGCCGGCGTCCAGATGCAACTGTGCTTTGCTCCTGTCCGTGAAGCGGCCGGTAGATTCTATCACGACGTCTACGTCCAATTCCTGCCAGGGTAATTTTTCGGGGTCGCGTTCGCTTAGCAGGCGGATCGGTTTTCCGTTGACAACGATGCTGCCGTCTTGCTGCACTACGGTGCCGGGAAACTTCCCATGAGAAGTGTCATATTTAAAGAGATGCGTGAGCAACCCGATGTCGGTGAGGTCGTTGATGGCGACTACTTCCACTTCGGGTTTATCCTGCAGCGCTCTTAGCGTCATTCTTCCTATGCGGCCGAATCCATTGATAGCTACTTTCATAATGAACCGTTTTTACAATGTTTATGCGAGGGTGTTAAGGGATGTCCTAAAGGAGCGGCGGTAATCGCTGGGGGAGACCATCATGTGCCGCATGAACGTCCGGCGCATGGATACCAGGCCCCCGAGACCACATTTCGCCGCGATCTGATCCATCGGGAGATCGCTATCCTCCAGGTATTTTCGGGCGATCTCGATGCGCAATTTTTCGACAAATTTGGCCGGGGTGAGCCCGGTCTCCCGCAGAAATACGCGGGTAAAATTGCGTACGCTCATGTTGCTGTGTGCTGCCAGGTGTTCTACACTCAGTTGTTCCGCCAGGTGCCGGATCAGCCAGGAATGCAATTTGCCTGCGATGGAATTCTCGAGGCTATGCACCTGGAGCAAGGTGCTGAACTGGGACTGATAGCCAAGGCGTTTCAGTGGCAGGACCAGTTGGCGGGCCGCATTCAAGGCTACGTCACGTCCAAAATCCTCTTCTACCAGGGCCAGGGCCAGATCGATGCCGGACGCTACTCCGCCGGAAGTATATACGTTGCCCTCACGGGCGTAAAAGGGATTCGTGTCCACTTTTACCGCGGGATACCTGAGTTGGAACTCCTGGCTGAATTCCCAGTGCGTGGTGGCTTTTTTACCGTCCAGGATACCCGCTTCGGCCAATGCGTACGTCCCGATACAAACCGATGCGATGCGGCGGACTTTTGGATAAATGTGCTTCAGCCATTGAAAAAAGGGATGGCCGCCGCGCAGTTGCATTCGGGAGAACCCGGCGACGATGAGGGTATCGATGGGTCTGTCGATCTCCGAGACCCTGACGGGACAGTCTATTTTGATCCCACTCCTGGTAACGATCTTTTTGGTGTCGACCGGTGATGCGAGTAAAAGCTCATATCCACCTCGCCCGGGGCCCGGATCTTCGCGCATGGTTCTGTCGGCCGCCATGAAAACGTCGCCGGGGCCGGCGATATCGAGGAGGAAAATTCCCGGCATGGGGATGATCACGATCAGTTTTGCTTTTTCCTTTGGCATGTTCGGTAAAGACTACTGGACAAATGTACTGTCTTACCGTGATGGCACAAATGCCATATTTTATACAATTTCGGCCAATCGGACAATTTGAGGGGTTTGGCGTGCTTTTCCCCATCTTTGTAGTATGAAAACACCCATCGTCCGCATCCTGCTTCTTTTTAGCGTTTTTGCCCTTTGTTTTTGTGCCGGCGCACAGAAGCCCGGTAACGACCTGCAGGTGGTGCTGATCAGGCACGCGGAGAAACCTGAATACGGGGATGATCTTACCTGCCAGGGTGTCAACCGGAGCCGGGCGCTGCCGGATGTACTTTATGCCAAATTCGGGCTACCGGCCGCCATCTATGTGCCTTCCGTGGAAGGTAAGAAGGCCAACAAACACGAGCGGATGACACAAACGATCACGCCTTTTGCGGACAAATACCATCTGTCGCTGAATCATGAATTCGACGTGGACGATGCGAGGTCTCTTGCCAGAGAGATCCTGCAGCAGAAGGGAACGGTCCTGGTTGTCTGGGAGCACAAGCGCTTACCGGACATCGCGCGGGCGCTGGGGGTGGAAGACAAATTGAAGTGGCCGGACGGTGACTTTGACAGCATCTGGATCATTCGCATCCATAAAGGCAAGGTGTTGCTTGTGCGGGACCAGGAAGGGTTGCATCCGGGAACGGCGTGTCCGTGATGTCTATTCGTGGAAGAATGAAGAGTTATGAAGAAATATTTTCCGGCCTTGTTATTTTGTTGTCTGGCATGCACGTTTGCCGCCGCGCAGTCGTTGGTGGAACTGCCCCCGGCGAATGCTTATTTGCAGGATACCCGGCAAACAACGCGGCTGGGTGAATCGCTGGACAGTCTTTTTTCCGGCATCCGGAGGGGTAATATATCTGGCGAGTTCATTACCACCGACAGCGGGCTGAACCGGAGCGTGTTTATGGATTACCGGGACTTTTTTAAACCCGACAAACCGGTGCAGTTGCAACTACTGAACTATTACCCCATCGATGAAGGGCGTTATTGGCTGGAAGTGGGTTGTACGGCTTCGGGCGCCCCTTACCCGACAGCGCTGCTTACCCTGGTGGCAAGCGATAACGGCACGCACTTCCGATTTGGCTTGCCCGTGGGCTATCTGACGCGCAACTGGAAAAAAAGGAAGGTGGGTGAGGTTACCTATTATTTCGAGTCTGACATTGACCTGCCAACGGCAAAGGCTTTCAATTCAAAGAATAGGCTGATCGCGCGAAAGCTGGGGTTACCCCCTGAATCCCTGGATTTTTATATGACGGATAATTACCAGCAAGTACTGCATTTGTTGGGATATGCCTTTTATTTACCCTCTGCGGGCAAGACAAGAGGAGGATATGGCGTCGATTGCCATACGATCTTTGCGATCAACCATAACGAGGATTTTTCGCACGACCTGATCCACTACTACGTCGCCAGGATCCGAAAGAACAGCCGGAATTCCGCTGCGGAAGAAGGTCTGGCTTACTATTGGGGGAATGCGTATTATACCGACTCCGCCGGGAGGATGATCGGGATGGACGCGATGGTTAGTGCGTTGAAGACTTATTTAGCCGTGCATCCGGACGCTGACTTTCTTACGTTATTCCGGGAGAACAAGCTGCCCTTTCCCGGCCTGGCAAAGGAGGTGGCCGTCAAGTCCATGATTGCTGCGCTGTTCTGCCGGGAGATCGAGCGGACCAAGGGGATGGACGGGATCAGACAACTGGTCAATTGCGGCAAGGGCGATGAAAATTATTTCCATTCGCTGAATGAGCTGACAGGGATCGATACGGTCAATTTTAATGACAGGGTGAAGCGCCTTTTAGTCCACTGATTTGGTAGGCCGTACGGCATTGACTATATTTGCCGGCGGCGGGGGTTTCCGCCCACGCGAACCATGATCGAATTACAGAACGTCACAAAAACATTCCACAAAAAGGATACGGTCGTCCATGCGCTGTCCGACGTCTCGCTGCGGGTAGACGAGGGGGAGATCTTTGGGGTGATCGGGGCATCCGGAGCGGGGAAAAGCACGCTGATCCGGTGTATCAATCTGCTGGAAAAGCCTACGAGTGGAGAGATCATCGTGGGCGGCCAACGGCTGCGGCAATTGTCTTCCCGGCGGTTGACCGAGGAAAGAAGGCAGATGGGCATGATCTTTCAGCATTTCAACCTGCTGTCCTCCCGGACCGTGTACGATAATGTCGCTTTGCCGCTGGAGCTGAGCCGGACGCCGAAAAGGGAAATAGCAGGAAGGGTCAGGGAGTTACTGGCTCTTGTGGGATTGCAGGACAAAGAACAGGATTATCCCAGCAGCCTATCCGGCGGACAAAAGCAGCGGGTAGCCATTGCCCGGACGCTGGCCAACAGTCCCAAGGTGTTGCTTTGCGATGAGGCGACCAGTGCGCTGGACCCCGAGACGACGCAGTCGATACTGGCGTTGCTGAAGGACATCAACCGGCGGTTCCGGATCACGATCGTGCTCATCACGCATGAGATGAATGTAGTAAAGGCCATCTGCGACAAGGTTGCGATCATCAGCGAGGGTAAGTTGATCGAGCAGGGGACGGTACGGCAGATCTTCTCCCATCCCCGGACGGAGCTAACCCGGCAATTCATTGCCTCTTCGCTTCATCTCCGCCTTCCTTTGGAATACCAGCAGCGGTTGAGGCCGGTTTCCAACGGGCAGGATCATTTGCTGGTGAAGCTGGAATTCACGGGTGAGTCTGTTGATGCACCGGTGCTTTCTGACGCCACCCGGCTGTTTGACCTTGATAGCCAGATCGTATCCGCCCAGATGGACTATGCCGGCGGGGCGCGGTTTGGGGTCATGCTGATCGAACTCCAGGGTAGGGAAGATAACCTGAAAAAGGTGACGGCGTATTTTACTGATCATAAAATCAAATCAGAAATATTAGGCTATGTCTGAGTCAATGGGCTGGATGCTGGCGAACGGGCTTTTGGAAACCATCCTAATGACCCTGGTGGCGGGATTTTTTGGCTTCCTGATCGGCCTGCCGACCGGCGTGCTTTTATTCCTGACGCGAAAGGACCAGGTGTTGGAGAATCGACTGTTCAACCGGGTGATCTCGGTCTTTGTCAATGTTTTCCGATCGATCCCCTTTATCATCCTCATCGTCTGGATGATCCCCTTTACGCGGTTGCTGGTTGGCACCTCGATAGGCGTGATGGCCGCCTTAGTGCCTTTGAGTGTCGGGGCGGCGCCATTTGTGGCCCGAATGGTGGAGAACAGCCTGCTGGAGGTGCCCGGCGGGCTTATCGAAGCGGCCAGGGCGATGGGAGCCACGCCGATGCAGATAGTCCTCAAAGTCTTGTTGCCCGAGGCGCTTCCGTCGCTGGTCAACGGCGCTTCGATCACCCTTATCGCGCTGGTGGGGTATTCCGCGATGGGTGGTGCGGTAGGTGCGGGCGGACTCGGGCAAATTGGTTACCAGTACGGGTATGTAGGATATGACATCGTCGTGATGAATGTCGTCCTTGTGTTGCTGGTGGCGCTGGTCTTCCTCATTCAATTGACCGGTAATTATATCTCCAGAAAAGTCGATCATCGTAAATAACAACAGCATGTACGTATACAACAGAGCAGTAGCAGGGATCCTTGGTTTTGTCCTGATGGTTCTCGCCGGTTGCAGCAACCGGACCGCCAGCAATAACCCCAGCCATATCAAAGTGGGTGTGGAGTCCGGGCCCGAATATGTCGTGGCGCAGGCCGCCCAAAAAGTAGCCAAGGAAAGATATGGCCTGGATGTGGAGCTGGTTACCTTCAGCGACTATGTGATGCCCAATGAGGCGCTGATGCAAAAGGATATCGATGTCAATGTCTTTCAGAACAAGCCCTTCCTCGACGTGCAGGCCAAACAGCGGGGGTATCGTTTTGCCATCCTTGGCAATACCTTTGTCTACCCGTTGGCCGGTTATTCCAAAAAGATAAAGAGTCTTGCCCAGTTGGAGGACGGTGCGACGGTGATCATCCCCAATGACCCGACCAATGCCGGGAGGGCTTTGCTTCTACTGCAAACGGCCGGGTTGGTGAAGCTGAAGGACGGCGTGGGGTTGTTACCTACGATAAACGACCTTGTCAGCAACCCGAAGCAGTTGAGGATCCTGGAACTGGAAGCGCCCCAACTGCCCCGGTCGCTGGATGACCAGAAGGTAAGCATTGCCATCATCAACAACACGTTTGCCGGTCCGGCGGGGCTTGTCGCCAAGCGGGACGGCCTCTTCGTCGAGGACGAACATTCCCCGTATGTCAATATCATCGTGTCCCGGGAGGAAAATAAAACGCAGCCCGGCGTCCTCACTTTCGTGAAGTCGTACCAATCGCCCGAGGTTGCCGCCGCTGCGGAAGTCGCGTTCAAGGGCGGGGCGGTTAAGGGGTGGTAAAAGAAAAAGGCCGCGAGAAAGAAATGTTGCTTATTGCAGCGGGGTTTCCGCCGTCTCGATATCCCAATGCGCCAGCAGGAGTTCGAACCGGTGTTGTTCGGACTTTCCGAGGGCGTCGAGGTCGGGGAATAATTGTTTCTTATACGGAACTACGAGATTCTCATCGAAGGCTTTTTCCACGTTCTTAAAGACGACGGTGACGCGGAAGTCCCAGCGGGTCTCTTCGCCGCTGTGGAAGCGGGGGGCTTCTGCTTTAATGCTGATGACATCGCCCTTTTCCTGGGCTTTTTTCAGCAGCGGATAGTGGTTGGTCTTCCAGAGCTGGATGAATTCGTCGGCGTAGCCCCATTTGACGCGATAATAGCTTTCGATGGTAAAGTATTCCGGGGCTGCCTTTTGGGCGGATGCCGGGTGGATGAAGCCAAAGAGGACGAGCGACAGACAGAGCGTGGCGAGAATGAATTTGCTTTTTGTATGCATATTGATGGATTGTGATGAGAGTAAGACAATTTAAGAAATATTAGTCTACTATTTTGGTAGACTAATATTTCTTCCCTAATATTGCTTTCTCAATGGTCGTGTAGCCGAGTGGCCAGGCACGGGTCTGCAAAACCTTCGACGGCGGTTCGATTCCGCCCGCGACCTCGAAAAGGTTTTTACTTTTTTCATATGGCAAGCAATCGTTAGACGGGGGTGTATTTCTATACGCCCTCTTTTTGTTGATCTTTACCGGTGCTGCGGAACCAGTCCGAAGATGTCTTTCAGGGCTTTTTTGGCGGCGTGATAGCCGCACATGCCGTGGACGCCCCCGCCCGGGGGAGTGGAAGCCGAACACAAATAGATGCCTTTGGCGGAGGTGCGGTAGGGTGAAGAACGCAGCGCGGGCCGCGTGAAGAGTTGGCGGAGATCGATGGCGCCGCCGTTGATATCGCCGCCGATGTAGTTGGGATTGTATGATTCCATTTCCTGCGCCGTCATGCTGTGTCTTGCGAGGATTCGGTCGCGAAATCCCGGCGCAAACCGTTCCACCTGTTTTTCGATGGTTTCTGTTTGATCGACAGTCGACCCATTGGGCACATGACAGTAGGCCCAGGCCGTTTGTTTGCCCTTGGGCGCACGGGTAGGATCGAAGAGGCTTTGTTGCGCCAGCAGGACGAAGGGCTTTTCCGGGTGATGCCCCTGCCAGATGCGGTCTTCCCCTTCGGCAATCTCTTCGATCCTCCCGCCCAGGTGCAGCGTACCGGCGCGGCGGCATTCTTCGTTGGTGAAGGGGATGGGACCGTCGAGCGCCCAGTCAACCTTAAAAACCCCCATTCCATAGCGGTAGCGTTTCAATTGCCATTGGTAGAGCGGGGAGAGGCGCTGACCTGCGATGTCCAGCAATTGGCGGGGGGTGACATCCAGCAGTACGGCGTGGGCGGATGGCAGTTGAGCGAGCGAGTGAACGTGAAAGTTGGTTTCGATCTTTCCGCCGATGGACCCGAAATGTGCCGCGAGCGCTTCCGCGAGGTTTTCGGAGCCACCTTTTACAAGGGGCCAGCCGTATAGGTGGCCAACGGTGGCGAGGACGAGTCCGATGGCGGAGGTGCTGCGTTTTGACAGCGGCAGAATGGAATGTGCCGCCATTCCCGCGAACAGGCCTTTGGCTTCCGGAGTGGCGAAACGGCGAGCCAGGGTTGTAGCAGCCGAAAGTGCTTTCCAGCCGAAGCGTGCCATGTCGAGCGGGTGTTCGGGGAAATGGAGGGGGGCCAGTACATCCGGCGCCAGCGTCGGCCACTGTTGGAGCAGGGGCGTGAACAAGCGAAGCCAGGCCGTTTCATCGGCGCCCAGCGAACGGGCCGTCTCTTCGGGAGATCGGTAAAGAATAGCCGCTTTTCCTTTGTCGAAGGGGTGTGCGGCGGGAATCGGCGGGTAAATGTATTCCAACCCGTGTTGGGCAAGCGGGAGTGACTGAAAGAAAGGAGATGACACGGCCATGGGGTGAATGGCGGAGCAACGATCGTGGATAAAGCCGGGCAGGGTCAGTTGGGCCGAGCGCAGGCCGCCGCCGATGGTGGGTTTCGATTCCAGCAAGAGTACCGACAGGCCTTCCCGTTGTAAGGCGATGGCGGCGGCGAGCCCATTGGGTCCCGAGCCGACCACTACGGCATCGTAATCCATTTCTTTCAGCTTCAACTTATTTCCATTTTTCGGGTTTGAACAGTACCCGGCCGTCCGGTTTTATATTCCAGGCCGTGATGGGGTTCAGATGGTATCCACCCATGTCCGAGCCGCGGGCATCGATGAGCTGGCTAAGCGTGGGTTGAAGGTAATCTGTTTCGTCTGTAGCCCGGCTGAGGATCTCGGTCTCGTCTCCCTTCCAGTACCAAAGGTAACGGAATACTGTATGCGCCTTATCAAGGACCGGGGCTTGTAATTCCGCCGGCGCCCAGGTATTTCCCGCGTCGGTGCTGACCTCTACTTTTTTTATTTTCCCCCGGCCACTCCACGCCAGTCCCCGGATCTCCACCCAGCCTTTCGGGAGTTGCACCGGGTAGGCGGGGAAGGTGATAATGGAGCGGGCGTCCATGTCGAAGCTGAATTGCCGGACCTTGCCATCTTTTACGCCTTCGGTGTATTTGGACGTTTCTTCGCGCGTCATATACGGCTGATCCGAGCATTCGATGCGGCGGAGCCATTTTACGCTGGTGTTACCTTCCCAACCCGGCAGCAGCAGGCGGGCGGGGTAGCCCTGTTCGGGCCGGAGCGCTTCGCCGTTCTGTCCATAAACGATCATCGCGTCCTCCCACCCTTTTTTCATGGGGATGCTACGGGTCAACAACGCCGCATCCGAGCCTTCGGCGAGAAACCAGGTCGATTTTGGGTCCGCCCCTACTTCCCGGAAGAGGGTGGAGAGCATGACGCCTGTCCATTCGCTCTGGCTGGTGAGTCCGCCAATATCCTGGGGGGTAAGGGTTTCCTTGCCTGTACGAAAATTCCCCGAGCATTCGATGAAGCAGATGCGGGAGACGGCGGGAAAACGTTTCAGATCCGCCAGGGTGAAGACCATCGGGCGGGAGACCATGCCATGAATGGTGAGGGTATATTTTGCCGGGTCGATGGTGGGGACACCTGAGTGGTGGCGCTCAAAATGCAGATCGGAGGGGGTGATCATGCCGTAGAGGTCCTGCAGGGGAGTGCGGGAAGAGGTGTCCGAGGTTGTTTTCTGAAGGTGTTCGAAGGCCGAGCGGTGGCCGAGTTTGCCGGGTGGGGGTCCCGGTATGCGGGTTGTATCGTTGAGGGGTGTAGTGGCGGGCGGGGTGCTTGTAGCGGCGTGGATGGTCTGGCCGGTGGCTGTTCGGATCAGTGCGATGGATGCTGCTGCCGCGGCACCGGCGAGGAGACGGCGGCGGGAGACCTTTTTATCGGATTTCAGGTCCGCCTTTTCTGTCATCGGGGATGAATAGTTTTTTTGCAGGCATGACGATGCCCGCGAGATTATGGGATGTTATGACTTCGCCGGAGTCGATGATCCGATTGGCCGACAGCAAGTATGCCGTAAGGCTATACACTTCGGCGGTGGACAGCGATCCCGGCGCATTGTAGGGCATTGCGCGGCGGGTATAGTCGAACAACGTGGTGGCGTAGGGCCAGTAGTTGCCGATGGTCTTTGCGCGGGTGGTGTCGCCCATCGGGCCTACCAGGCGGCTGAAGGGGCCTTCGGTGCCCGTCTTTCCGTGGCAGGCAGCGCATTTTATAGCGTAGATAACCTTTCCTTCGCGGGCTGTGCCGGAGCCCGGTGGCAGTCCTTTGCCGTCGGGACGAATGGCGACATCGAGGGCAGCGATCTCCTGTGGGGTGGCAGGGCGGCCAAATCCAAAAAAGATCAACGGAAAAAAATAAATGATCACCATGCTCAATATTTTCCTGCCTGCAGGCTGCTTTCCGTCAGGGTAAAGTTTCGTGGGACCCTGTCCAGTACGATGTACACGGAGTCTTTGTTCTCGTTGATACCGGTGAGGATCACCCGGCGGCCGTCAGTGGTATCGTATTTAAGGATCATCCGGTTTCGTTTTTCTTTTTTTGCCGCGGCGTAATCCCGACTCCGACGGGTGGAGGCGGCGCGTGGATCGATCTGGTCCACCTCGTTGCCGATGTGCGCCCGGGCGTCTTTCGGGATCCAGGAATCCCAGGGTTCCTTTGGAGCGCTTTTTTCTGCTGTGGGCTCCAGGGTGGAGGCCGCGCCCCGTCGCTTTCCTTTTTTGCCGATGGAGGCGACGAGCGGTTCCGCAGCGGGGCCATCCCCTCCCGGGCCGGCGGCGCGATTCCGGCGGTCGGGGGTTTCCTTGTATTTGTCTTCCAGGTAGAGGACTTTATCGACCGTATCCGCGTAGTAGTGATAGACCCTTCTTCCGCCTGCCACCCCCGTGATCTCGAAGGTGCGGTTGACGTCGCGCTGCGGGTCGCCGCCGCCGTTGGAGAGGTCGAGGGGAAGCGGTTTATTGACGGTGAAGCTGAGCGAGGACCATTTTTCGAATTCCACTTCGTGCCAGGCCAGGGTATCCGTGGGAGAGTAGGGGATCAGCCGGTTGTTGAGGCGAAATTCGGTGACCGCGTAGGTACCTCTCAGCGTGTGCAGGCCGGCTACGGCCGGTTGTTTATAGGGATCGTAGAGGAAATTGACCAATTGGAGATAGAACAGGACGCCGAGGAACAGGAAGATGGTAGCGCTTTTTAGCCCGATGCGGCTGAGTCGTAACCATTTTGGGAACGAAGGATAGAAGACTGCCGGAGCGGTTTCGCGCTGGCGAATGAGCAGGTTGTAAATTTTTGGCACCGTGTCCACCAGGAGAAAGGCCGCGAGCAGGACGAAGTAACTGCTGTAGACATGGACGCCGCCGTCGTAGGCGAAGTTGACATAGACGATATCGCCAAGCGCTCCGACCAGGAGGATGGCGCCTAATGCCGTTGTGCGGCGGAAGAACAGGAGGGTTCCCGCCAGGCATTCTACGACGCCGGCGAAGACCTGGTACCAGGGTACGATGCCGACCGACATCCAGAAGATCTTTTGCGCGGTGAAGTCCCCGAAGTTGGTGTTGAGGAGACCATAGCCCGGGTAGGGCATCTGGACCGGTAATAGTTTGGTGAATCCGAACCCGATGATGCCGATGCCTGCGCGGTAGCGGACCACTACCCGCAGCCAATAGTAGAGCGTGTTGTATTCCGGGCTTTCTGTTTTTCTTCGCCGGACGATGAATGTCCAGCCGATCCCGCCGGCGATGGCAATGAGCAGGGTGATGATCCAGTTGGCATAGCCGAGCAGGGTGCTACCGAAGAGGCGTTCGCCGAAGATGTTGATCCCTGAGCCGAAACGGGCGATGTCGTAGAGATCGCGGTAGTTCAGCCGGGTCCAGTCGATGTGGATGACCGTGTCATACCACTCCGCGCTGTTGGGGATGCTGATGCTGATGAAAAAAATAAAGGCGATGCGGAAGGCGAGCCTTTGGCCTTTTGTCCATGGCCGGAAGAAAGATGGGGTGGTGGTGGTCGACATATGAACCCTATTTTAAGTATTTATAATTTCAGTCCCTTCTGGCGACCGGCTTTTCCGGCTTCTTCCAGGAGGTATTTCTTGTCGAGTTTGTCCAATACGGCATAGACCGAGTCGTGATCCTGGTCGACGCCTGTAAGGATGATGCGGGTGGCGGTGGGGCGAGAGTAGTGAAGGACCAATTGTTCTCCGGTGTAATGCGGGTTCTTATTGTGAAGAACGAGCAGGTGGCGGGCCGTGTCCGGTTCATAGCTGTAATAATGTCTGCCCGCCGCACCCTGGAGCTCGTAGTCCCGCTGGTCGCCGGTGAGTTCCGGTCGCTCGGTGTTGTTGGAGTCGAGGACGACCGATCGGTTCGATCGGATGCTGAGGGTAGCCCAGTTCTCGAAGACGAGATCCTGCCAGCGGGCAGAATCCGTCGTGGAATATCCCAGGGAGTCCTTTCCTTTTTTGAAGACCGAGACCGTATAGACGCCTTTTATGTCATTCAGGCCTTTTGTGAGCGGGAATTGATAGGGTTCCTCGTTGTAGCCGCTGCGGGTTTTAAATCCGTAGAGGATCACGAAGAAGAAAAGGACCAGGGTCTTTAGTGCGAGGCGGGTCCTGCGTTGCCAGGGTTGCGGGAGCAGGAGTTTGAAGGTGTTGGGAGCAGCGGTTTTTTGGAATACGAGGAGGTTGGCCAGGCGTTGGGCGTCATGGGAAAGGACGAAGAGGGCGAGGCTCAGCAGGTAGAGGCTGTACACTGTGTCGCCGCCGCCATAGGCCCAGTTGGACATGAAGACATTGCCCAGGAAGACGGCGAGAATGAAGGAACCTACAGAAGCCGACCGGCGATAGAAGAGCAGCAGGGCCGCGATGATCTCCACCAGCCCGAGGAAGGATTCGTAAGAGGGGACGATGCCCAGGCTGAGCGAAAAAAGTTTCCAACGGGTGAAATCGCCGTAGTTGGTATTCAGGTTGCTCAGTGACGGATAGGGCGCCTGGAGGGGGAAGAGTTTTATAAAGCCATAGGCCAGGATGCCGATGGCCAGGCGGTAGCGGACGATGGTGCGGACCCAGTAGTAGAGGAGGGCATCGTTGCTTGCGGCGTTTTCCTGGTTGCGGCGGCGGTCGATGCCTGTCCAGGCGGCGGCTCCGGCCAGGGAAATGAGGAGGAGGATGCCCCAATCCGACCAGGCCGGCGGTCCTGAGGAGAAGCGGGGGATGTAGTGCGCCAGATTGAAGATATCTGCATAGGAGAGGCGCCACCATTGTTCAGCGAAGAGCCGCTGATAGTATTTGGGGTCCAGGGGAACGGCCTGGAGGAAGAAATAGATGAGGAAGAGGCGGAGCGCAAATTTATTTTTCATACTTCCAGTTTTAGTAGCCAGGGTTTTGGGGCAGGTTACCTTTTGCAAGACCTATTTCTGCGAGGGGCAGGGGGAACACTAATTTGTTAGGGTCCGTCACGCCCAGGACGGCCGCGGCGCGGCCTGTGCGAACGAGGTCGAACCAGCGATGCGGTTCCAGTGCAAATTCGATGCGGCGTTCGTTTTCGATGGCCAGCAGAATATCACTTTGCGAGACGGCGGGGCTGGCGGTGAGGCCTGCCCGGGTGCGGATGGCGTTGAGATCAGCGAGCGCGCCCGGGAGGTTGTTCTGCCAGGCGCGGGCTTCCGCACGGATGAGATAGAGTTCCGCGATGCGGATCACGTAGGCCGGGTCCGTAGCGGGGCTGCGGTAGTAGAGGTTCCCGTACCAGAGTCCCGCGGAGGTCTTTGCGACCAGCGTGCTGCGCCCTCCACCGATGAGCGGATTATTGACCAGGGCCACAAAGGCGTCGTTGGGCGCCCACTGTCGGGTGCCGCCGTTAGCCGGGGGTTGCCAGTAGCCGCGATGCGCGTTGGTATAGGTGGTGCTATAGGAGAGTTCGAAGACCGATTCCTTTGTGGCGACGGCGCTGGCGGGTTGAAAGAAGGAAGAGTAAGGGGTGAGCAGGCCGTAGTTTTTTGTATCCGCGATGACCTGGGTGGCGTAGGATTCCGCCAGGGCCCAGTTTTGCTGGTAGAGATAGTATCTGGCCTTGAGCGCCCAGGCCGTCTCTTTGTTCGCCCGTACCGGGTTTTGCGTTGTGGGCAGGGGCAGGAGGGAATCCGCTGCATTCAGATCTCTCAGTACCTGTGCGTAGGTTTGTGCGACGGTGCTGCGGCTGATGGAGTCTTTGCTGGTCGGGGAGGTCGTCGGCGTGAGTGTGATCGGAACGCCGCCCCAGGTGCGGGCGAGATCGAAGTAGGACAGCGCCCGGATGAAGTAGCCTTCGCCGGTGAGCTGGTTCTTCAATGCCGATGTCAGGGTAGGGTCGTTGACCGCCGGGACTTTTGCGATGACGTGGTTGGCGATGTTAATGGTGGCATAGATGCCGTCCCAGACGCTTTCCAGATTGCCGTTGTCCGAGGTGATCGTGTGGGTGATGAACTGCTGGATGATCGATTGCGATCCCGTCCACTGGACGTTGTCACCGGGCAGATAGCCAAAGGTCTGGAAGAGGCTGCCGTAGTAATTGTCGTTGGCGAGGGTGCGATAGGCGCCTCTGACGGCTGTCTGGGCCGAGGTGGCAT
>Ga0206888_1081_pt1 | contig 28166 bp, 27 predicted proteins | sample Alteio_BWOrgHeat_90_FD_153258 | JGI IMG/M metagenome (GOLD analysis project Ga0206888, IMG submission 153258) | Enriched cells from forest soil in Barre Woods Harvard Forest LTER site, Petersham, Massachusetts, United States - Alteio_BWOrgHeat_Nextera4 ... | reverse complement strand
GAAGATATTGGCCACGGGCAGCCAGAGAAAGACATGCAGATAACGGGACAGCCATTGTGTGATGCTGTCCTCCAATCCCTTATAGACCGAGAATGCAAAGGCCAGCGGACCGAGGATAGCCAGGATCACCAGGTAAAAGGTTCTCACCGTATTGATGCACAGCGCCGCCGATTCATACAACACCTGTAACAGCTCCGACAGCCACACCTTGCCGGAATTCCGCAGATTATAGCTCGCCTTGGCCATTTCAAATTTTACCCGGTTGGAAAGTCCCGAGAAGACCCCTGAGTCGGCATCCCCCGAAAGCTCCTCCCATTTCTCGAGGCTGCCTCCCCCATTGGGGCTGACATACATCTGCCAGTCACTGGACTGCTGCAGCGCCTGCTCCTTCTGCTGTAACAAGGTCGCCACCCCCTGATTGGCATCGGTATAGATCGCCGCGGTCCCCGTTACCGTCGGCGACATCACCCCATTGATCAGCGCGATCAGGTAGGGCCAAAGGGAAATGGCGATCCCGATCGCAAAAGGCCGGTAAAGCGTTTCCAGTTCCACCGGCTGGGCCCTGGAGATCTTGATCCAGACATGACTGGCGACATTCCAAAGGGTGCCAAACCCGGCAATGGCGCTGCTGATGCCGGTGAGATCGCTACAGTGGACCATCATCGTCGTATACACCTGCTGCAGCGTCGCCTGCAGCCCGCCGATGTCGGCTGAAATATCAAGGTAGACCATACAATTGTTTTAAAGTGGTGATATCATTCGCCTCCCGCTGCCTTCTCGCGGCTTCCACGGCTAGGCTGTTATTGAATTGTTGCAGGAAATTCAGCTCCGTCTTAAGCTCAGCATCGATCCTGTCCAGAGCCTGCAGCCGCTGTGCATCGGACATCCGAAGCTCGTTGTCGGTGGTGACCATTCCCAGCTCCTCCAACGCCTGCGAGCAATGGTCCAGCAGGGCGGAAAGGGTACCGGTGATATAGGCTAGCTCCTGCGCGGTAAAGACCGGGTTATTGCCCAATTGCGTGCTTGCCGCCTTATACTCTGTCGCGATCCGGTAGGCGGTATTGACGATTTCCTCCAGCCGGGGATCGCTGCGCACCGCGGGACTCAGCACCCACAGGGCATCGAGAAAAGCAGAGTGTAGATTGAAATTATCCTTCGCAAGGTCCCGGATCCGGGTATAACCGTTCTTTAAGTTGGTATATCCAGTGTACATCTCCTGAAGGGTCGACTTCAGACTGGCCAGCTTCTGGACATCCAGCGCCAGTTGTTCGGTCAGATCAACGATCGACTGCGGTCGGCCGCTCAATGCGGTCAGCCCCAGGACGGAGGTAAAGAATAGCTTTAGCATACACAATTGTTTTAAGGTGATAGAATGGGTTGTCGTTGCCAGTACTGTAGGGAAGTCTGAACTTGTTGGATGAGCGCCGTCAGCCGGCTGCGCAGCTCGGCCAGCAGCGGATCATTTCCAACGGCCACGCTCACCGTATCCAGGCTGCCGAAATACGCCCTATGCAGTTGGTACTCCTGGTTGCGGATCACTCCGATATTTTGGAGCCCGCCGGTCATCGTTTGATAGTCTTGCCGGATCGTGTGCTGCAGCGTTTGTAGCGCTGCTAATTGCTCGATCCAGGCGGAGAGGGATTGGGCATGCCCGCACAGCGCCAACTCGCCGCAAAGCGTGCAAACAAGAAAGAACCGTTTCATGTGAGTGGGTTTTAAGGTAGCCCGTAAAGTGATTTGACTGTAGCAATATCCGCCGCATCCTTGGCGCGTTGCAGACTCAGCAGGCTATTCTCCTGTTCATATCGTCGCAAGTCGGCATAATTTTTATCGATGCCGGCTGCCGTCTCGTCGATGATGCGAAGCCTACCGGCGTCGTCCATCTGGGTCACATAGGCCTGGATTACCGTGGCCACCTGCTCCGTATTGCGGATACTGGCGTTTAGGATGCCGCTGTAGACATTCAGGATTTGTGTCAGTTCCCCTGCGCTGAAATGCGGGTCCCGGCTCACCGCCGCCGTGGCCTGCTTATACTCATTAACCAGCTGCACCTGCCGGTTGATCAGCCCAGCCACCTTGCTAAAGGTCGAGAGGCCGGTCTTCACCTGCCAAAGTTCCCCGTAGTAGTCATTGTAGAGATCGTATTGATTCTGCACCCAGCCGGTGATATCGTCGAGAAGGCCGCCGGCCATGCTGTTCTCAAGATTCTTCTCTGCATTTTGGAAATTGAGTACCTGGGTCTGCGCCTGCTGGATCTTGAGATCGGCTGTCTCCAAGGCTTCCTTGATCACTTCGTCCACAATATCGAACAGCTGTGCGGAGGCCTGCTGGCGCGGGGCCAGCAGGAAGAGGGCGGTAAAAGCAGCGGTGAGCAACAATTTCACCGCGCCGGACCGGATGTCCGTCGCCAGCGCCGTTACTCCTTTTCCCATACCGCCGTGTCGCTTAGTATATTCCTGCACCTTTACTTTCTCACTTTCCTCAGTAGTATATACCAGGTATTCTTGCAGCGAGACTTCCACCCGGTAGACCCGGGAATGGTTGGTCCCAAGGCTGATGAATACCTCTTTGTACTTACTCCCGGGTTCATTCGCCCTGTTAAGCGACAGGATCATGGTCTTATCCTTTTCCGTCAATCCAAGCAGGGTTTGCAACTCGCCAAACCGGTTGGTGAACTTACTCATGTCCAAAAGGATCTTGCAGTCGGACATGTTGATGATCGTATTCCTGACCACCGGGCTGCTGATAATATCGTCTATCTCCTGCGTGACGACGATTGGCTCGCCATAGAACTTTCTGACGGTCTTATAGATATACCGGATATAAGCATCCATTCCTTCCTTCGCGATGGCCTGCCAGGCTTCGTCGAGCAGGATGACCTTCGGGATTCCCTTTAATTGACGGATCTTGCTGATAAAGACCTCCATGATAACAATGGTGACCACGGGGAAAAGGATCGGGTGGTCCTTTATCTGATCGAGCTCGAAGATCACCAGGCGTTGCTGCAGCAGATCGGTAGCATCACGGGCATTAAGAAGATAGTCATACTCTCCGCCCCGGTAGTAGGGGCGCAAAACATAAAGAAAATTAGTAAGATCAAAATTTCGTTCGTTGACCCCCTCCTGCGCAAACCGGGCAGCAAACTGATCCTGCAGCCATTCATAGAAACTGTCAAAACAAGGAAAGACACCGGAATTTATCGCGAGGTATTGGTAGTAACCTTCCAGCATATTAGAAAGGGTTATATATTCAGATCGCAAATAGCCTTCGTCAGTCTTCTTCCAAAGCGTCAACAACAAGGCCTTCAGGCTCTCTCTTTTCTCAACATCCATAACTTCTCCTTCTCCCAGCCGAAAAGGGTTAAAACTAAGGGGGTTCTTGATACTGTACTCAAAGATTCGTCCGCCTACTAATTCACACAACCCCTTGTAACTGCCACCGATATCAACGATCACGATATGCGCACCCCGCTTGTGATAACTGTGAACCATAAGATTGCAAAAGAAAGATTTTCCCGATCCGGTGGGGCCGGCGAGAAACTTGCAGCGATTGCTGATCAGCCGGTTTCGCATCGGCTCATCGGAAAGATCGACGTTCACCGGGATCCCCGAATGACGATCCCCCAGGCGGATGCCTGAGGGAGTCGTAGAGGAAGGGGTGCTGGATTCGGGGATCATCCAGCACGCAGCCGTGTCGGTAAAACTGTCAAAGGTCTCGTTCACGGGGAGGTCGCCGGCATTACCCGGCAGCGCCGCCCACCAGAGTTGCGGCGCGCCCACGGTCTCGCGATGTGGCGTGGCGCCGGTACGACTGATCTGGCCGATGATCCGGCTACTAATGGCAGATAGGGCGTTGGCATCTTCGCTCCAGCCCATCACATTGAAATGAACCTTACAAGGCCGCTTATTGGGCTGCGCGGCATGGTCCAGGTACGCATCGATGTCCGCGCAGGTCACGGCGTTCACCCGGCCGTTGCCGGCAAGGCTCTGGAGCCGCCGCTTATGCGTCTCCAGTTTTTTCAACGTGGGTCCGGGGTCATCAAGGACCAGGAATTGATTACAAAGATGGTCTCCTTCCAGCAGCGGCCCGAGGTGGCTGGGAAAGCCAATCGGAAACTCCGTGCTGCTGGTGCTATAGGGTTCATACCGGCGACAGGCTTCGCTGACAGGCGGGAGCTGTTCCGCATCGGCAAGCGTGAAAAGGACCACCTCCTTTCGGCCAACCCGGATGCTCCCGTTGGAAAGATCGATATCTTCCAGCACCGGTTCAAGATGCGCCGGGTTAAGCGTCAGGTATTGTTCCAGCAATCCCGTTTTCCGGGCCGTGCCGGCCAGTTCTCGGCCTTCCAGTTGCCGGGCGCTGATCAGCCCGTTGCCGCTGAGCAGATCGATAAATTGTCGGCACTCGGCGAAAATGGCCTCCATCGCTTCCGGTTGGAGGACAAATTCCGGGACAAATCTGGGTCTTATCAGCGAGCTCATCGCCGATGTCCCCGGCCGGTTACCCGGAAACCGCCGCGTGATAAAAAGGAAGCTCCGTTGTTGTTGATACCGCCGGCCATGAAAATGCCGGTCGCTGCTGTTGGCCAGCAGGTTGCCGGAGTCAGGCGACGATGATGACGCTGCCGGCGCCTGAAAGATCGCGCCCGTATACCAATCCTGCAAGTGCAGGATGGTGCCGTTGGCGAGGAGGTGAATGGCCTTGGTCCAGGTCTCGTTAAGCGAGATATATTCGGGGGCCGAGAGACTATACAGCGGCGGCTTGGTCAGCTCATACGCGAGTGTGACGTCGCCGTTGCGGCTGATCAGGCAATCCCGGTCTATCTCCTGGAAAGGCAGGGTGCGAAAGATGGGAACAGTGGACATGATTATTTTTTTAAGAGTGTAAAGAATACTTGCCGGCTGTTTAGGCGGATTTGCTTCGGCAGACGTTTCGCGGCAAGATGTTTCATCAGGCCCTGGCTACCGAATCGTTTGCTCAACGCGGCTGCCGCCCACAGGGCTCCTGCACCGAGCCCAAAGACCAGCAGGATGCATAACCAGGGAGGTATCCCGCAACAATACAGGATGACGAAGAGCAAAAGATCGGTGACAAGAGCGCCGGCGGCGAGCAGGATAAAGCGCCCCTTCAATCCTCTGAATTGGAGGGGACGGCCTACCGCCTGAAAATTTGGATAGGCGCTTGTCATAAACCAAAGAATGAGCGGATGACCGTCGCGACAATCACAAGGAACACACAACTTGAAAACCAGCCAGTTGCAGCGCGGTAAGCCTCTTCTTTATGACCCGCATTCCATTCCCGGAAAGTCCTGATGGCGCCGGCGAGGGCAAGAACGGCCCCAATCGCATACATCAAATTTGTACCCGAGTTAAAATAGCCGCGAATAAGTGAATTCGCCTGGTCGATGCCCTGGTTGCCATCCTGGGCCCGCAGAGCTGAGCTACTCATTAGCCCAAGCACCAGCAGCGGCCCCTTGTTTCGGAGCCTGTCAAAAATCTTCTGTCGGTAAAAAAGGACGAAGACGATAAGATAGTAGAGGGCCGTCGACAGGAGTATCACTGTCAGGAAGCGGCCCCATGAAATGAAGAACAACATTTGCATCGTTTTTAGGATGAAAAAATTCCGTTACGATACAAATGTTGTTGTGAAGGGCACCTCGTTTTTCTATACTATAGAACCGAGGTATTGAAAACTTGGCTGTAAATAATTGATCCTCAGGCCGTCTTTTTTCGGGATTTATCTTCCGGCAGGATGTCGAGATAATGCGAGAGTTTCCGGATTCTCTCTAGATGCTTCTTTAGGGGCTCGTTCTGTCGTCTCTTTAAATCCTGCACCCGGGAATCCCAGTTTTCGATGACGACACCATACTTCTTTTCATACTGCTGCTTGATAAATTCCTGCGTGGCAGGTTTTCCGTCGACCAGTGTTTCCTGGCAGAGCCATTCTGCCATGGCGAGCTCTACGATGTCGATCAACTTGCCGTTATGGCTAACCTTTACCACCTTTCCGCCAATGGCAAGGACGTTGGTGGGATCTTGCAACTCCTTCCGCAATAAGGCGCCGTACAGTTCATTGGCCAGCAGACTGGCCGTGAGTAATGCATCGCTCTCCCCGTTGCCTCCGTAGAAATGTTGACAAAAATGCTGATGGGTACTAAAGAATTGCTGCAACTGCTGAAGTTCCCGCGCACAAAAGTAGTGAAACCGCAATTTCCGGGAGTGGAGGCGCTGGTTCTCCAGTTCGTAGCACTTCCCGTAGAGCAGCCGTTTCGCATAGAGAGTGGGGAAGTAGTTCCGGTTGTATTCTGCTCGTATCGATTCATCGGCGAGAAGCTCCGGGTTATTCGTGATTGCACGATTCAATTCCGCAATGGCCCCGTCGATAAGGAGACACTCCTTCGAGATCCGTTTGAGGGAATTCTCTTCCTGTTCGAGGGTTGCGAGGTTGCCATCCAGTTTTTGGATGATAGCGTCATAGATTTGTTTCATAGCTAAGCCTGTTTTATGGTTATTTAATGAAACAAATTTCAGTACAATATTTGGCAAAGGCCGATTGATAAAGATCAATTACCGGATGCGACTGCGCATCCGGCTCAGTGTTTCCGGTGTCATGTTGAGATAAGGCGCCAGATCCTTTAAGGGTACCCGTTGGAGCAGCTCGGGATGATGCTTTAGGATTTCTTCATAGCGTTCGGCCGCCGTCTTTTTTTTCAGACTCCGGGCTAATCGATGCCAGATGAGGTAGTATTTCGTTGTTAGTACCCGACCGATAAAATTGAAAGTAATAAAGGTCTTGTATAGGTGCTGCAGTTCATCGTACGTAATATAGTACAACTCGCAATCTTCCATCGCCTGGATAAAGTCCTCGCTTCGCGTCTGGTCGTAGAAACTGCCTATCGCGACGACAACTTCCCCCTCCCAAAAGAACCAATCGACTACTTTTTTTTCGTTCACAAAATAGAAAGCCTTCAATAACCCTTTCTTTATAAAGTATAGATTGGTACAAACCTCTCCCGCTTCGAGCAAATATTCGCCTTTTTTGATCTCCTTAAATTTAATGATCTTACGAAGCCGGGCCTGGCATTTTTTTGACTGCGGATAAATGGCGTTTAGCCATTGGAGTATTTCTTCCATAGGTTAGGGTAAGTATAACAAAAAAAGTGCCATATGCATTTGCATATGGCACGTAATTGGCACATTTTTTACCGCGCCATCGCCATCATTTCTTCTTCTTTCTCCTCCTGATAGTTAGATAGGAAGGAGATCCGAAACCTCCCTTCTTCATTATAATAGTACGTCCCCCGATTGCGCGAGAACTTGATCGGGGCGCCCATTTCTTTCAGGATCTTCAGGTAATCATAAAGGCTGCGCTCGGAGATACCGATCTTGTTTGCGCAATTGGCCGGAGTGCCGGTGCTTTTGAGATGGATGAGATAGTCAAGCCGGATAAGGCGGTGCAATAGAGACTTCATAGCATAAGGTTTTGTGCTTTTATGGCTGGTTATTGAATATGAATGGTGCTGCTAATAGAGGAGGGGTAAAAATGCAATAGCTGCCGATCAGCGCCTTGTGTATGGAGATATTCCCGTTGTGAACAATAGAAAGTTACGAAGTTGGATGGATAGAAGACAAATTTATTTGGTATACAAAAGGACGGATTTTGAAAGGATGCTGTTCACTTGCCTTATTTGATTTTTCCCGCGCACCGCGCTAAGTGATTTTATTTACGGTCTTCCCGATTTTTTGCTTGTTGCCAACAAAAAAGCTTGGCCGAAATCGTACCGATATTTATTTTCGGTTTTAAAACCTTGTCCTCTATGGAACGCTACATGAAAATCCTCAAAAGTTACAAAAGGATGCCTCCCGCACTGGAAACCGCCCTTCGCGAGAACGTATATCCACTGCAATGTAAAAAAGGTGAAATTATCCAGCAGTATGGCACCGTCACGGATAATCTTTATTTCGTGGAAAAAGGGGCATTCCAATATTTTATGCTGCGGGGTAAGAGCAAGATAACCCTTCGGTTCAAGATAGAAGATGAGTTCATTATTTCACTAAAAGCCATTTCCCAGGACCCGCCGAGAGATCCAAAGGGCATAGAGGCGTTGGAAGACGGTGTCCTTTGGTGCTTTCCTGGGGCCTTCGTCGCTGAAATGAGACAAAAGTTTATCCAATTTTTGGCTCAATATGGCACTATTATTCTTAACGATGTGTTGGCGATGGAAGAAAGTGGAACTTGTTCGGATCCGCGGACAGGTACCGCCAATTATGAATCGCTTCGCAAATACCAACCTCACTTACTAACGCGTATCCCGATTCCCTACCTGGCTAAGTACACCCATATTCCCGAAAAGGTCTTCCAGGACCTCCTTGTCAGCAACATAAATTCGAATACGTCCACCCCCCGGCGGCGAAGAAGTAGTTAGGCAGGAACAACTTTTCCTCTTCTGATATTTTACCGATATGTATTCTACAACTCAAAACCTTGTCCTCTATGGAACGCTACATGAAAATTCTCAAAAGCTACAAAGGGATGCCTCCGGCCCTGGAAACCGCCCTCCGAGAGAACGTCTATCCACTGCAATGTAAAAAGGGTGAAATTATCCAGGAGTACGGTACCATTACGGACAATCTTTATTTCGTGGAAAATGGCGTATTCCAGTATTTTATGCCCCGAGATAAGAGCAAGATTACACTCCGGTTCAAGATAGAAGATGAATTTATTATTTCGCTATGGACGATTTACGGGCATCCGACGGTTCCAAAAGGGATAGAAGCGTTGAAAGACGGAATGCTTTGGTGCTTTCCCCGCCCCTTTATCGAGGACATGAGTCAAAAGTTTCCTGAATTTTTGGACCAATTTGACGCTATTATCCGCAATGATTGGATGGCGGTGGAAAAGTCCGGACTTTGTTCGGACCCGGAGAAGGGCACCGCCAATTATCAATCACTTCGCAGCATCCAGCCTGAATTGCTGACTCGTGTCCCGATTCCTTACCTGGCTAACTATACCCATATCCCCGAAAATGTCTTCCGTCACCTGCATGACCGAAATATAAAATTAAATGTGTCCACAGTAAGGCGCCGAAGAAGTAAATAGACCAGTCACCTTTCCCCTCTTAATCACCCAAGCGCGCCAATAGCGCATTGTATGATAATCGAAATTGACTTATGTCAATTACCGACTGGATAAGCATTTCCCTTATTTTATTAATTCCTGCCATCAATTATCTTCGATCTAACAATAAACCTTATATGAAAAAGTTACTTATCCTAACCACTCTTGCCCTGCTGAGCATTCCCTTCCTGGAATGCCGCAAGGACCAATCTAATGCACAGTCGCAGACCGACACCCACTTGATCCAAAAAGCCCGACAATTCTTTACGGATTCCATCATTTCGATGAGCACCAGCCCGTCCGCCAACTCCGTCAATCCCAGGATCAGCGGTCCCAAAACGCCAGTGTGGGATTCTGCAAAAACCATCACCACAGCAGTCGGTCCGGCCGTCCTCTTGCCGGTTCGCTATAGCAAATCCCTCCATATCCGGACAAATTTTACCGGGCAAAAACTCTTCGATCTAAACGAGCTCACCCATCTCCTCATCTACCAGGACCCCGGCCGTCATTACCATGCAGAGCTAGTCACAGTCTTCCCCGACAGCCTTGCCTTACAGCCCGGAAGAACCCAATTTTCCGGTATCCTCTTTGTCGAAGACTGGGCCGGTAACCCCATTCAACAGTATAAATACAACCCCGACGGTACGATCTTCGCATCCGGCCCTTCCCAGACACAAGCCGCTAAATCCATCGGCCTAACACCAACCTCCAGCAATCCCATTGTTCCCGATATCGTAATGACTACCTGTTACGAGATCGATGGATATAATTATTCCCCGGACGACCCCGATGATGGCTTTGCCTGGTCGGAACCCGCTGGCTGCACCAGTTCGTATTATCCCGTAACGCAGTCTCTCGTACCGATAACCGGTCCGTCGGCAAGCGACTATGGCAGTACTCCTGTCGGAGGCAATATGACTGTTGTCGTTGGTACCGCCGGTACTCCCATATATGATATCCAATCCTATTTTAAATGTTTTACCAATTCGCCGACCATTGATTATACCTATAGTGTGACATTATGCATCTCTCAGCCAGTACCGGGGACGAATACCCCATGGGGGTTTACCAATGGTGGGCCGGCAGGTTCCTCTTCAGCCAGAAATATTGTCAATGTTGGCCATACGTTTCTCATTTTCCGCGAGAACAGCGCAGGTAATATCATCACCCGAAATATTGGATTTTATCCTCAGGCCATGGTCACCCCACCCTATCCCAGCGATCAGGGTCAACTGGAAGACAATGGGCAAACAGGCTATAATATATCTGTCACCTTTACGATCACGAACACCCAGTTCTTTTCCATGTTGAACTATGCCGAGATCGGCAACAATCCCGGGTATCTTTATAACCTGAATTCAAATAATTGCACAACTTTTGCACTACATACCCTCGCTGCAGGGGACATTATTTTGTCTCCAAGTCAAGGAACATGGCCAGGCGGATCCGGGTATGACCCTGGTGACCTTGGCCAGTATGCGATATCATTACCGTTACCGCCTAATGCAACCCGAAATACGGTAGCAGGCCCGCACCCTAATACTGGTACCTGCAACTAAGAAAAGCACATAAACCTATTATTATGAAAACATTTTCGGCGTTTTTGTTCATCACTATTGGCTTTCTCTCTTGCAAAGCCCAGCATGAACCATGGCCCAAAACAAAAAACTGGAAAGTATATAAAGGAGAGGGCCAACAGGTCTTTTCCTACTCCATCGACACCCTAAATTCCATCCCTAGCAAGCGCTTAAATCAGGATTCGATCCAATTCTTTCTGGAAAATATGGTGCAGGTGTCCGACACAACCCATCCTATCTGGATGGGTTCCTATTTGGCGAGCTATGAATCTTCAGCTGGAAAAGTGCATAAAGTGGAGGTGTCCATCTATGGAGGCTTTTTTTATGATGAATCATCTGGCAAGTATTATAATTTGCCGCGGCAGTTCAATGCTAAATGGCTTGCCTTCATTACCGGTAACATGCCCTACTAGACACGACGAAAGATACTATCCGATGGGCTAACAAAACAGACAGTCAGCCTCCGTCGACCCCGAGGGCCGGAATGGCAGCCACCATGACGGCAGCAGGCTTCGCCGCCCTGTCATCCAGGGAATTCGTAGGGATGGCAGCCGATGATCCGGAGAACGAGCTCGAACTAACACCCTTTCATTCGCGGTTGATGCAGTCACCAGGGGATGGGCGCCCGTAAAGACACCCCTTCTCCGATCCACAAGATCGGCCCGGCCACCGTGGCCGAAGCCTGCCAAAAGGTAAAACAGAACATCCGTGACATTGCGGACACGATGTTGCAACAAGTCGCGTAGGATCGGCGGCTGGCAGCATTCCTGGTAAAACCCGTTGCGATGCCCTGATTGTTCCTTTTATTTACCTAGCCATCGCCAACCGTTCTTCCTCTCTTTCTTCGGCGTGGTTGGATAGGAAGGAGATATGAAATCTTCCTTCTTCATTGTAATAATAGGTGCCCCTGTTGCGGGAGAATTTGATGGGGGCGCCCATTTCTTTCAGAATCTTCAGGTAATCATAGAGACTGCGTTCGGAAATGCCGATCTTTTCAGCGCACCGGGAAGGTGTGCCGGTGCTTTTAAGGTGGATGAGATAGTCTAGCCGGATAAGGCGGTTCAATAGCGACTTCATAGCAATAAGGTTTTTTGCTTTTTATGGAAATGGTTTTGAGAAACGTTTGGCTGCTGCTAACCGGAGGGGTGTAAAGTTGAGTTGTCGACTTATAGCGAGTTGCTGTGAATCAGCGCCTTTGATGTGAACAGGGATCTACCCTGTCTATAAGGTAAGTTACGATTCAGACGGGCAAGCGGGCAAATTTATTTGGTCTACTAAAAGCAGTATTTTGGGGGCGATAGAGGAGAACCCCCAGGGCGGCCAGGACAACAAAGAACAAATTAAAATACAAATGCGTCGTCCAGGTCATTTTTTGCAGCACCCCGCCACAGGAGCAGGGAACATACGGGCTGAATCGCAGGATATAAAAGATATAGGCGGTAAAAAGCGCCATCAACGTAAAAGAAGCATAGAGCCCCGTCAGCCGCCACCGTGAAAAGCTAAGGAGCAGCGCGATGCCGATCTCGATGACGGGGATGGCTATCGCCACCACACCGGCGAAGGCGGTTAGCAGGGGTGATTTACCAAGGTCTACCCGAAATTTCGTATAGTCCATCAATTTACTGCCAGCGGCATAGACGAACAGCAGGACAAGAAGCCCCGAGATGATTGGCACAAGCACCTCATTCCTCGTGGTGGTCGATATGCTTTCATCGCCGGCAGTTGCTTTTTTTATGTTCGGTTGGAGAGATTGAGTATTCACGACGGCTATTTTTTGAGTTTGGACGGGAATTTTAGCGTATAAGTATAGACATAGTGATCGTATAAGGCGACGAGGGTGTTCCCAAAGACCCGAAAATCGCGCATCTTTTTATTTCGATAGTCTGGGAGGTAAAAGCTAAAAAGATAGCTGCCATCGACGAGGGAATAAACATCGATAGCGGCGCCGGTACGGAAAAGTTCGGCGTCCTCGTTGTCCGCCGGCAACGCGGAATGGACAAAAAGATAGTTACCATTCACGCAGCTTTGTTCGTTGACAAAGGAAGGCGGCGAGGAAAAAGTGACGGCCTTTTGTGAAGGGATCTTGCTCACCGTGAACTGTACGTGACTGACCGTATCTATCGTTCTCGCGCTGTATCGGACGCGGAGATTCGTGTCCAGGCAGATGAATTGATTGCGATAGCTGTAAATATAGACCAGCCGGTTGGAGTCAGGCTGTGCATGCAGCGCCCCATCCGTACAGAAGAGCCCATCTGCCTGTTTTTCGAGAATAGGCGCTTTACTGATCAGCGTATCCGGCAGTTGTTTGATCAGGATGTTTTGACCCAGCCTGGTATCAAAGACGCGCAGAATGTGACTGGCAGGAGAAAGCGGGGTGGCTAGTCCAAAGTAGGCATTCGCCGGGAGGCGATGGAGCAGGGAGTCGCCAAGCCGGCCCTCGGCAAGGAGGGGGGATACGCCTTCGGCCAGACAGATGGTGGGCGAGTCGACCATCACTCTTAGCGACTTGGATACCCGAGTGGCGGCAGAGTGAATGCTCAGATTCCGCAGCATCGAATCTTTAAGATCAAGATTGATTTCCATCAATCGTGCCGGGGCGGCACGGTTGGACAGGTAGACGCGGGTAGCCGTGCCGCCGGCAAGATTCCAGACATTGGCATGCAAATCCCTGATATGCGCAGGGATGGCGATATGCGGCGGAACAAGCCGGATAAAGCCATTTTTCCGATGACTGGCTTCATTGGAAAAAAAGGATAACACCGCAATGACGAGGATACTCCCTGTCAGACAGTAAAAAAGATAAAGGAGTCGTCGTTGCTGATACCGGGGAAGGGCTGGGACCGCCATTGGCTCACGGATAGTTGGAATAATAGGAGTAATAGGGCTGCCAGCAGGTGGTCGTAAATCCCATCTGGTACATCACGGTCCAACCCGTGCCGTCATCAACCATGTCTTCATAACAAATGTAATTCAGGAAATCCGACGTGCAGTTGGGGTCATCTACTTCTGTTGCATCACAATAACCATACGGGTCTTCGTAATAGGCGATCATCGGTGAAGAGGTAGCCTTAGCAGGTAGCCGGGTAAACGCGGACCCTGCGAGTGCGATCCCGAACAACAGCGGGAAGAGCCATTTCATTTTTCTCATACTTTACAGGTTAAGGTTTTTACTATATACAAATAGTAAAGACACCTGTGTAGAGCCGCGGGATACCCCAGAATAAAAATTTAATCTTTCAGGGGTGGACGGGATAGACTGCATTCTTGCTGATAACCCCTTCACTGCTGACTCCCTGCAGGATACAGGTGAAATTCCCCGTCAGCTCATTGGTGTAGAAGCTAACGGTTACATCCCCTTTTTCATCTGTCGTCAGCGCATGATTCCAATACACGGTCGATTGGAGCCCCGACCCAAGGGTATGTTTAACGCAGGAATCCTGCAGCGGAAATTTCTTTTGAAGGAGGATGGGTTGCAGGGCTTTCATAAACGGCGGAACGGTGGGTGCGGCGCAATGATAGGTGAGCAGGTGGATCGGGACGACCCGGTGTCCCACGCGGTTGGTGTCGGAAATATAAAAGTATTGTTTGCCTTCCGCCGGTTTTTCGATCTTTCCGGGATTCCTTGTCTGATGCGGGCAGTTCAAGATATCAGGCCCAAGCCGGCTATGCCGGTGCGTGCAGACAAAATCTTGCTGGCAATGCGTACTGCGATATTCGCCTTCAAGAGGGCTGAATTCAGCCGGCATTTTTGCATTTACCCGGACGATTGGCAATTGATCCGGGTCGGATGCCAGGTCGGTTTCATCGGGATCCGGACTGTCCGTGCTCTTAAGATCGATGCGGTGCCAGGTAGCCGCCAGTTGCTGGTCTATCGGGTCGGAATAACTATAGACATGGATCGTATAGCGGTCGACTGCCTTATCCGCTACGCTCAGATAGTTGACCCCGCCTACTGGCGCTACCAGCAGATCATACGGTAATTCAAATCGGCCATTCGAGTCGGTGGTCAGGGAGGAGAAATTATTTCCCATCAGGGCCAGCGATACAGGCTGCTTTGGCGCCTTCCCGTCATAGAGGACAAATCCATAATCCGGCATTTTTCGATGACTCTGCCGTGGCTGGCTATTGGCGGCGGCTTCGATTGTCGTCGCTGGTTCCGGCCCATCGGCATAGTCGGTGATCGACGGCCCGCTGGACGTATCGACCTTTCTTGACGATACGACTGCGAGCGAGAACATCGCCGGGATAGGATGGCCGGCGGAATCATGGACATGGATGCGCAGCGTCACTTTGGAATGAGGGTGGTAGCCGGTGGAATCGGGGTCGATGCTGATTTGGGTCCTAGACTTCGTATTCCGGCTGCTGTGAGGAATGACAGGTGGTGGCAGGCTTTGTTCGTGGATAGCGAAACTGGCCTGCTCCTCCTGATTTACAAACGGACCGTGCGGGATCGCCGCGATTTGCTCGTCCGAGGCCCCGAATCGATCGGCATTGGCCGTTTCTGCAGGCGCCGTTTTCACGGGCAGCGCAAACCCTTTCGACAGCCCGTTGCGGGTAACCTTTGCGAGGATTTCGAGATTCTTTCCGGCCGCCCGCTTCCCGTCGACAGGGACCGTCACTTCCCCAAAGGCGTCGATGGTTTGCACGCCGGAACCGATCGCCTCCGTATCTCCTAAAAGGGTATAGGAAAATTGGCCACCCGCAGCAAGACCCTGGTAGGCGGTGCTGATCTTATACCGGACGCGGATCGAGTCATTGGGTGTAGCCGGCGGAGTGGTTGTCTGGGTGATCCGGAAAGGGGAGGGGCCCGGGACGCGCAGCCGGATCAATTGCCGGAACACCGGTTGCGCCCCATGCTCCAGGTAGGCATTGGTATAGGCCATGACCCAATAATCCCCGGCGGCCAGGCTGTCTGGCAGGGAAAGAAAGCCCTTCCCAAACCCGTTTTTTATCAGGAACCGCTGCCGGAGGACGGGCTTCCGGTTGACAGCGTCCACCAGCATCGTATACAACGTATTTTGATCCCGCATAAGATCTTCATCCCGGTTGAGGACATACCCCGTGAACCAGACGGTTTCGCCCGGCTGATAGATCGATTTATCGAGGTGCAGAAAAAGATTGACGGGAGGAGATTGGAAACCTGCAAGCGACAGGAAAGACATACCCATTGCCAGGGTGCGCATACCTGTCCTGAACCATCTTTTCATAAGTATAATGTTTAGCTATCAATTGAATTAACAATAGATCTGATCATACATTGCACATATTGTGCATATATATGCGTCAGGTACGGAACAGCTAACAGTTATGCTTGGTCAGAAAGGAGGAAAAAGATGGAAAAGGAATAAAGGGGTGTTGCCGACAGCAGGTTGTTGTTGGATAGAGCCATTTTAAAAATAGTTGGTTGGTGGTCTAAATAATTGAAAATGAGCCTGACCGGGTCAGGTCGGCTGGTTCGTTGGATGGCAAGTGAATCGTGAGTGATCTACCCCTTTACTGGGGCACTACGAAGATTAACCATTGGGGTATCGATTATTTTTGTGTTATGGAGACCTAAGCGGGATTATCACAAAGGAATCAGGATCCGTCATTTATGAATGGTTAAAAGATAAGCCCAGGAGTTTTGATACTGCCAGGCGGCGATCCGCCACGCAGCAGAGCTAAAAAATAAATGCGGACCAATAAAGCCGCAAATCCTTACCTGGCTTAAGTTTCCAAAAAAAAACCTTCCCCCTCGGATAGTAAATTAATGTCTTTTGTACGCTTCTTTTTCAGAGCGCAGTGATACTGCAGTAGCGGTCATACCTCACGGTTAAGGCATTCAAATTAATTATCATATGAAAAATTTGGACCCTAAGATCTTTAATGAATTTCATCGCAAATATTTCAGGCCCCTTTGTGTTTTTGCCCTGCGCATTCTGGAGGATGAGCATTTGGCCAACGATGTTACAACGGATGCGCTGATCAAATTTCTTGAAGAGGGTAACGATATCAATGCATCCGACGTAAGAGGCAGGCTTTTTTTATTCGTCAAATGGGGTTGTGGCGACGTTTTCCGAAAAAGGAAGTCGGAAAAAGAAAAGCATCAGCAATGGGAAAAGTATCAGGCGGCCCAGGCCGAAGCCGGCGATTTCGGGGAGAATATGCCCTTGGAAGACATTCTTCTGGAGTCGGAGCTCCTGGGAGAACTACTGAAGGAAGTTGAAAATATGGCTCCGAAGTCTCTCGATGCACTAAGGGGTATTTACCTGGAAGGACGGCCCGCTAAAGAACTGGCAAAAGAATTTGGCATCCAGCCCTCTACCGTTTACAATAATAAGGCAAAAGGCCTCGAACTTTTGAGAAAACTGATAGAGTTGAAGCGTCGCAATCTCCCGCTTTTGCTCATCTTTTGGCTCCTGCCGGATGATCTGTGGAAAAATTAGAAAAAAATCAGGTAGGTGGATAGTAATCCGAAGGAATTCTTACGCTTAATAAAGATAGAGCCCCTGTTTCAACTTCACAAGATATTATGCCAGACGACCAATTTACCATAGCACCGCTTCTTTCCCGCTATCTCACGAATGGAGATATGACACCCGCGGAGAAAGAGGTAGTCGAGAGCTGGTTGGATCAATCGACAGCTAACCGCGACCTGATACGCCGGTTCGAGAATGACGATTGGTTTGCTGCCCGGATGGAGCAATACCTTCGGATCGATGCCGTGCGATCCTGGAAAAGGCTACAGGAAAAGATGCCGGTATTGGCATCGATCAACTATGACGGCAGTCCGGCAGAAACGTCGCCACCGGTAGAAGTCGTTAAAAACGCCCCCTGGCGAGATTTTACCCTGGAGTCATTGCGGATGAGCAGGGCATGGCAGCGAGGCTTGAGTTGGGTGACGGGCATAGCGTCTGTGGCCATCCTGGCGGTAGGGGGAGACCGCTTACTATCCCCGGCAAGACAGAAGGTTTTGACCGCCAGGTCGCATAGCCGTTTAACGCCGGCAGTAAAGGATGCCAACTTGCACCTGGCCACCGGGCCAGAGGTTCAACTGGCGGACAAAATATCCGGTTTGCTCGCTACCATCGATTGCGTAGATTTCACAAAAACGGACAGTCAATTGGTCCTCTTACCCAACGTAAAAGACTGCGGGAATCCTGTCCCTGCCAGGCCCAGGCGCAACCGTCTGAGCACCCCCATCGGCGGTTGGTTCAGCCTGAGCATGACGGATGGCAGCAGGATAAACCTTAATGCAGCTTCCGTGCTGCTGTTCCCGACCGTGTTCGTTGGCGAACAGCGGGATGTTATCCTCGAAGGAGAAGGATATTTCGCGATAGCGCCGGACACAGGAATGAATTCCAGGCCAAAACCCTTTGTGGTCCATGTACCCACACATCTTGGACGAGGCCAGACACCAACCGATACGGGTATGCTGAATATCGTCAGCCTGGGCACGAAATTCAACGTGAAAGCGTATGCCGAGGATTCGATCATTCGTACAACCCTGGACGAGGGAAATATCCGTCTCGAAATGGACGGGAAGGTATTGTTACTCAAGGCCGGACAGGCGGCGGTGCTCGACGAGACCGGAACCCTCCGGCGGGTGGACCGGGACTCATCGGATACCGGGACGGTGCAGAACGGATTGTTCACGTTCAAACAGCAGCCGGCCGAGTTCATCCTTCGCGATCTTGCCCGCTGGTATGGCGCAACGATCGTTTATACGGGAGAAAGACCCACGATGCGATATACTCTGAACGGCTGGCGGCAACAACCGTTCAGAGCTCTTCTCGACCAATTGGTGAAAATGGGCGGTATTCGTTATACCATTCATGCAGACACCGTTCTTGTGTCACGCTGAGCCAACTTCCAGTTCCATTTCCATTAAACCTTGATCCGGTCTGCTTCTGAAAAGGGGCAGACCGGCCTATTTTCAAAAATTATTTTCTCATCACCAAAATTCACTGCAGCATGCAGCGACGATTGCTGTTATCCGCCATTGTCTTTTATTTAGCTTGTGAGGCCTATGCCCAACCCGCTACCCGCATTACTCTTCACTTGCCTCGTACCACCCTTGAGAGATTTATCGATACGATTCAAAAGATGGGGCGATTCAAGTTCAATTACCCTGAGAACGTGAACCTCTACCGCGAGATCTCTATATGGGTGGACTCGGCTACCTTCCGCGAGACGGCGCAATTGGCGCTTAAGGATCTGTCGATCACCGCTGGCTTCTTTACGTTCGAAGGCAACGAAGTGGCTGTGCTGACACCCATTCCTGTCCTGGACCTCAAGGGCAGGGTGCTGGACGACCGGGGGCAGTCGGTGGACGACGCCGAGGTCCACGTAAAGAATGCTCAGGTTTTTACGGCAACAGACCGGCACGGCTTTTTCCGGATCAACCATTTGCCCGATTCTGCCATCCTGGAGGTGAGCGGACCAAATATCGTCCCGCTGGAACAAGGCGCATGGGGAAGAAAGACGTTTGTAATTATCGTGAAGCGCCGTTTCAACAGTCTGCCCGGGTTCACCCTTGCGTATAATGACGGCTACCAGCGCATAAAAGCGGTTTCCGCCACTGGATCCTATTCCATGGAAGACCAGGCCGACCTGGATCGGGTGGTCGGTCGCAACCTCGCCGATCATCTCAATGGTCAACTCAGCGGGCTTACGCCAGGTAGCCCTGGTAATTCTCTTGGTTTTGGCATCCGTGGGCATAATACCTTGCTGTCTTCCGGCACACCTTTGCTGGTGTGGGATAATTTTGCTTATGCCGGCAGGACGGATGATGTGAATATCTACGATCTGCAATCCATCACCGCATTGAAAGACGCCGTCGCGGCAGGGGTCTGGGGTGCCTATTCGGGCAACGGGGTGATCGTCTTTACCTCCCGGGAAGGACGATACAACCAGAAACCGTCGATTACCCTCACCATGAATACGACGATCACGGAGAAACCCAATCTGTTCTACCAGCCCCGAATGAGCTCATCCAGTTATATCGCGGCAGACAGCATTCTCGTCAGACATGACTATTATAATGACCATATTCATGACCCTGTCTTTGCCATTAACCCGGCGGTGGACGTGCTCTGGAAGGAGCAAAATGGACTGCTGACCGCTGCGGATGCAAATACACAGTTACTCGGGATGGCGCATCATAACATCCTGAGCGATCTCTCCCGCTATTACTATCGTGCCGCCGTCAACCAGCAGGTTCATCTCAGCACGGAAGGCGGGGGCGCCGATAGTAAATACTATCTCTCGATTGGTTATGATCGTGACCCGACGGCATTGGTTCGCAACCGCTATCAGCGGGTGACCCTGCATGAAGCCTATACGGTGCGTCCCGGTTCTTCCAACCTTGAGATCTCCCTGTCGGGCAACCTGGCTGTGGTTAATACCCGCGATAACAATGAAGGCAACGTACCGGTAGCCTATCCCTTTGCATCGCTTGCCGGTCCGTCGGGTCAGCCGCTGCCGGTAAGCTATATGTATAATCCCGCTTTTGTGGACACCGCACAAAACAGTTACCCGCTGGACTGGCATTACCGGCCCCTGCAGGAACTGGCACTGGCGGACATCCGCAGGGGCCGCGTCGACGGTCATCTGCAGGCATTGGTGAAATATCAGTTACGAAAGGATCTCTCGGCGGAAGCGCTCGGTCGCTGGATGAAGGGCCACTCCTACCTATCTAACCTGTATAATAAAAGCGGGTTTTTTGTCCGAAACCTGGTGAACACCTATTCGCAAGGGCCGGCCGGAGGATTCTCTCCCATCCCGGACTCCGATATCCTGATGACAGCGGATACCAATTATACGGCCTATAACCTCCGGGGACAACTGCATTTCCATCCTGCTACCAAAGGGGGCAACCAGTGGAATCTGTTTGCAGGCGCAGAGATCGATGATGCGGGTGCTGCCGGTGAAACGAGGCTTATCTACGGCCACAACAACGCGGTAGGCAATACGCCAATGGACCCACAACACCTGTATCCAACCCGCCCGGATGGCGGAGAGGCAAAGATCCCCACCGATGACGAGTTCCTGAATCTGATCAACCGGTCGATCTCCGTTTATTCCAATGTTTCCTACAACTGGCACCAGAGCTACACCTTCTACTCGGCCTTCCGGATGGATGCTTCCAATGTCGCGGGGGTGCCCAACAGCGAGCGGTGGGGACCCTTCTGGTCCGTGGGGGCCAGCCACAACCTTCTCACCGGCAGCGACCGCGACAGCACGAAAAGATGGGGACCCTTGCTGAAGGTGAGAGCCAGCTTTGGCTGCAATGGCAATACCAGCAACAGAACGGCTTATCTCGTGACACAGCCACTGGTGGACAATGCCTACAATGTCCGGCAAATTGGCATTCTCAGCCCACCCGACCCTTCATTAGGTTGGGAAAAGACCTATATATTCAATGCAGGACTTGACTTTGCCTTCTTCCGGGACAGCGCTTCAAGGCATGGCCGGATCTTTGGGAGCCTGGATCTATACCAGCGCTGGTCGGTAAACCTCCTGAGCAATGATAGCCTGACCCCATCCGCCGGTGTGACTTTCTACCAGGGGAACACGGCGGCTATTACCGGCAACGGTATCGACTTGTCGCTCACCTCCATCAATACCCTTCAGAAGCTGAAGTGGACCTCCACTTTGGTATTCAGCGTGTCCAGGGATTGGATCAGCCGGTATCGATTTCAGCCGGTGTCACCTTCGGGGTATGTTTCCGGTGAATACCTGCAACGCGGAAAGCCGTCGACAGCCCTGTTCAGTTACCAATGGGCGGGACTGGACCCGTTGGACGGTAGCCCCCGGGGCTATTTTAGGGGACAGGTGAGCAAGGATTACCCCTCCCTGATGAGTGGCCCTGGCGCTGGGCTCAGCTATAACGGAAGTTGGCAGCCGGTGGTTTTCGGAAGTGTGCTGAACACCTTCTGTCTGGGGCGTTTCAGCCTGTCGGCCAGGGTTCTGTTCAAAACGGGGTATTATTTCCGCCGGCCTTCCATCGACTACAATGCCCTGGGAATGGGGATCTCCCCAGGACACCGGGATTATGACCGGCGCTGGCAGGCGCCGGGGGACGAACAGTGGACGTCTGTGCCTTCCTTCCCGGTAACGATGGACCCCAACCGTGATCTGTTCTATCTCAACTCTTCGGCGTTGGTGACGAGGGCCGACCAGCTGCGTTGGCAGGACTGCTCTTTCAGCTATGAATGGACGCCGGGCATGAGTGCGTTTGCAAAGAAAAAAGCCGCCCCGCTGCCGTTCAAAAAGGCTGTCTTTTACATCTACGTCAACAATATCGGTCTGCTTTGGAAGGCCAATCGGTACGGCATCGATCCCGATGCCGCCGGTGACGGCGATCTCCCCGCGGCAAGAGCGTATTCGATGGGCGCCCGTATAACTTTCTAAATCTATTTTTGATGAAATACATCACTTCTCTTGTTTTTTGTTGCCTGACCGTCCTTTCGTTGTTAAGCTGCAGGAAGTACCTCGACAAACAACCCGATGCTTCTTTACAGGTGCCCGGCTCCGTAGCCGATTACCGGGCCATCCTCGACCAGGATGTAAATACGGCACAGTGTACCCCGGGTCTTGGACCCATGGGCACAACGGACTATTGGGTCGATCCTTCGGTTCAGTCCGGCCTTAGCGCTTTATCATTGGGCGCCAGCACCTGGCAGCCTGACCTCTATCAGGGCAATACCCTCTCTTCCTGGAGCAACCCCTATACGGCCATCTACAACTGCAACGTCGTACTCGACGGGCTCCCGCAATTGACGGGCCTGGACAATGCCGACAAGACGGAGTATAATGCCGTTTATGGCGGGGCATTGTTCATCAGGGCCCTGCAGCTCTTTTATCTTGAAGAGACCTTTGGGCAACCCTGGCGGCCGGGGACCGCGGCTGTCGATGCGGGTATTCCGCTGCGGCTCAGCGCCGATCCGCTAAAGACGACTCCAAGATCTTCCGTACAGGCTGTTTTCGGGCAAATAGCGGCAGACCTGTCCCATGCCGCGGGCCTGCTACCCGTGGCGGTGCAGGTTTCGAACCGCAACCGGCCTTGCCGATCGGCCGCATATGGTTTGCTTGCCAGGATCTGGCTGACCCAGCAGGATTATTTACAGGCAAAGCGATATGCCGACAGCAGCCTGCTGTTATACGACAGCCTGGTAGACTACAATACCATCGACAGCACTACCGCGCATCCCTTTCCTACCGCCGGCAATGCCGAAGTCCTGTTCCAGTGCAGCGCTTTCAACTATCCTCTGCAATATGCAAAAACGACGATGGTCGACACCACCTTATTCAACAGCTACGCTCCGGACGACCTGCGAAAGGTCGTCTTTTTCCAACGCGCGTCTTCGGGCTCCGGGATGAATTTCAAGGGGGACTATACGGGCCTGTTCTATCTTTTCAGCGGCATTGCAGTGGACGACATCTATCTTATCCGTGCGGAATGCAAGGTGCGCAGCGGGGATATAGCAGGCGCGATGAGCGATCTCGACACGTTGCTGGCCAGGCGATGGCGCAAGGGTACTTTTCGGCCGTTGACGGTCCTGGATCCAGTTGAGGCTTTGCAGCTCGTGCTGACAGAACGAAGGAAGGAGACCCTTTTCAGGGAAGGGCGATGGTCGGATTTGAGACGGCTCAATCAGAATCCCGCCACCGCGGACACGCTTTCCAGGGTTATGCAAGGCGTTCCTTATACGCTGAAACCCGGAGACGTTCATTATACCTGGCTAATACCCATGCAGGAGATAACCCTTGGGGGTATAACACAAAACCCCGGCTAATCGAAAAGGCAGAACGTACCCGTGTTGTTAAACCCCGAGACTGGAACGTCCCAGGAAAAGAAATACTGGCCGCCCAGATCAGAATGCGCTCGGGTGGGGTCGCCATCGAATGTACAGGTAGCGGCCGGTGTGACGCAGTCATAATCGAGCCCCTGCGTATATCCCAGAGAGGTGAGATCAAAGCCATAATAGATCTTGCTGCCGTCGGTGGTGGTATACCAGTACGAGTACTTGTGCAGGCTCTTTGGCCCGACAGTGAGCGGTTTGTTGGTGTAGGCGGCGGCGATGCCGAATAGTGCGATGAGCACCAGATCAAAAGCGATCTTTTTCATGTTGCTGAGTTTATTGGTGAAGAAATAGTTTTAGATGGCGGGCCCTGCGGTTTTCGGCCCTGGAAGAGTGCCAGACAGGTTAGCATGATCAGCCCAAGATTGATCGCAAAGTGCTGAGGCCAGGTCAGGGTCCGGAAGATACCGCCGCAGCTGCAGGGTGTCTTGTGGAAAAAGTGCAGGAGGATGGCGCCGATGTAGGCCGTAAAAAGGATCATCAGCGCGAGGGAGGAATATAGACCAATGCGGCGGGTGCGACCGAAGAGCAGGCAGCCCGCGGTTAGCACCTCCAGACAAGGGAAGATCCAGGTCAGCAGCGGTACAAAGACATGGGGGATGGGCTGGTTGTATAGTGTTCCGGTAAAATCTTCCAGGGCGAAGAGCTTGCTGAAGCCAGTGTACATGAACAGGAGCACCAGCAGGGCCTCGACACAATGCTTTAGCAGGGCAAAAGGCGAGCCCTTGACTTTTCGTGTCATATAAATAGAATAAGTGTTTAATGGTATGGCTTTGCCAATACTACTTAAAAGTATTCCCCAGCCCTGAAATTTGCGTGCGGTAATGGCGCGGTGCGGGATTGTACTATAAATATGTCGGCGCGGGGTAGATTCCATGAATAGGCCGTGGAGTTAACCGCTGGCATATTGCGGACCCATTTGCCCTGCAGAGCATTCCCTTCCTGGAATGCCGCAAGGACCAGTCTGCCGCCTTGCAAAACGGTTGCCCCTAATGTTTTATAGGTGTTTTATTCAGAATTTTGAGTATTTTACCATCCAATAAAAGATATAAATTCGCCGAATGGAGGCTACCGATTGAAGATGTCGGCGGAGGCCACAAGGAATTGAATGAAGGAAAGAAGTGATAACAAAAACGACAATCCATGTTAACGAAGAAACAAGTACTCTCAGTTGTCAAAAATATGCCGGACAATTTCGATACCACCCAGCTATTTGACCGAATCCTCCTTTTCAACAAGGTAGAGGAAGGCCGCCAGCAAATAAAGGAAGGTAAGGGGCTGTCTACGACTGAAGCCAAGAAAAAGTTAAAAAAATGGCTGAAATAGTCTGGTCTCCTCGTGCCATTAAGGATATTGACGAGATAGCCAACTATATAGCCAAAGATTCCCTCCAGTATGCCGAAGCCCAAACGAGGCTGTTTTTCTACACGGCTGAGGTGCTGCAAGCATACCCATATAGGGGAAGGTTAGTCCCGGAAATAGGCTTATCCACTATCCGGCAGCTTTTATGTGGCCACTACCGGATTATTTATGAAATATTAAAGGAGGATAAGATCGGCATTCTTACCGTACACCACCAATCCCGGTTGCTCAAAAACAATCCGGCGATGAAAAGACGCCTTAGAAAGAAGGGAAAGTAGCTTTTCTAACTGGCCATCGACATCATTTCTTCCTCGTTTTCTTCCTGGTAGGCTATTTGCGTTTCTTCCTATATTTCTGTTTTAACCCTTTTCTATTTCTCGCTTTCGGCTTCGCCCATTTGATATATCGATGCCATTTTTTGTTCCAGCGCATGAATGGATTGAAGAGTCTTTATAAGGGCGTCGGGGGTGACGGAGATGCTGTCGATGCCTTGTTCGACAAGGAATTGGGCGAAGTCGGGGAAGTCGGACGGGGCCTGGCCGCAGATGCCGACTTTGACGCCGGCGGCTTTGGCGGTGCGGATGAGGGAAGAGAGGAGGGTTTTGACGGCTTCGTTGCGTTCGTCGTAGAGGTGGGCGACGAGCGCGGAGTCGCGGTCGAGACCGAGGGTGAGTTGGGTGAGATCGTTGGAACCGATGGAGAAGCCGTCGATGTGGCGGGCGAACTCCCGGGCGAGGATGATGTTGGAGGGGATCTCAGCCATGAGGTAGAGCTGCAGGCCGGCTTTGCCGCGAGCGAGACCGTATTCGGCCATAGTGTCCTGGACTTTTTTGAGTTCGCCAACGGTGCGACAGAAGGGGATCATGACCGCGACGTTGGTGAGGCCGATGGTTTCGCGGACATGCCGGATGGCGCGGCATTCGAGCCCGAAGGCGGGTTTGTAAGCGGCGGAGTAGTACCGGGAGGCGCCTCGCCAGCCGATCATCGGGTTTTCTTCCTGGGGCTCGAAATGATGGCCGCCGAGGAGGTTGCGGTATTCGTTGCTTTTGAAGTCGGAGAAACGCACGATGACGGTTTGCGGATAGAAGGCGGCAGCGATCTTGGCGATGCCGTAAGAGAGTTTTTGGATAAAGTAGGTTTCTTCGTTGTCGTAGCCGCGGATAAGGGTTTTGATGTCGGCCGTGAGTTGGGGGTCGTTTTTGGTCGTATGTTGGAGGAGGGCCAGGGGATGGGCCTTTATGTAGTTGTTGATAATAAATTCTTCCCGGGCGAGCCCGACGCCCCGGTGGGGAAGGTTCGCATGGCTGAAGGCGGTGGAAGGGGAGCCGACGTTGAGCATAATGGGGGTGCGGACGGCGGGAAGGTCGCTCAGTTGGATGGTGCTAGTGGTGTAGGGGACCCGGCCTTTGTAAATCCGGCCTTCTTCGCCTTCGGCGCAGGAAGCGGTGACTTCCAGGCCGTTGGTGAGGTAGTCGGTGGCGTTGACACAGCCGACGATGGCCGGGACGCCCATCTCACGGGCGACAATGGCGGCATGACAGGTGCGGCCGCCTTTGTTGGTGATGATAGCCGCGGCTTGTTTCATGATGGGTTCCCAATCCGGGTCAGTCATGTCGGTAACGAGGACGTCGCCGGGCGTGAATTCGTCACCGCCGATGCGTTTGTCAAGGGAGTAAAGGATACAGACCTTGCCGGTTGCGATCTTGTCGCCTACGGCGATGCCCTGCCCGAGAAGGGTTTTGGGGGCGGGATCGAGGATGTATTCGGTGAGCGTGTCAGCGCGTTTCCGGGAATGGATGGTTTCCGGCCGGGCCTGGACGACGAAGAGTTCGTGGGAGAGGCCATCGACGGCCCATTCGATGTCCACGGGGCACCAGTGATCTTTGAGGGTGCTGTAGTAATCTTCTATGACGATGGCCCAGTCGGCGAGTTGGAGGATCTGGGCGTCGTCGAGACAGAATCGGCGGCGGAGTTTTTCGTCGACCGGAATGACGCGGGTACGTTGGTCGGTGTCGTCCCCGTAGATCATTTGTTTGTCTTTGACGCCGAGCTTTTTTTCGATGATGGCGGCGTGGCCCTCGCGCCGGGTGGGTTTGAAGACGAGGAATTCGTCGGGAGAGACCGCGCCCTGGACGATCATTTCACCAAGACCGAAGGATCCGTTGATCATGACGACCTCCCGGAAGCCAGACTCGGTGTCGAGGCTGAAGGCGACGCCGCTGGAGGCAAGGTCGCTCCGGACCATCTTTTGTACGCAAACGGAGAGGCCGACAGGGGACCCGTCGAAATGGAAGGTTTTCCGATAGCTGATGGCCCGATCGGTGAAAAGGGAGGCGAAACAGTTGCGGACGGCATCAATGAGCGCCGCCTTGCCGCGGACGTTGAGATAGGTCTCCTGCTGGCCGGCGAAGCTGGCGTCGGGGAGGTCTTCGGCGGTGGCAGAGCTCCGGACGGCGACGTCGGTGTCCGTTTGGTCGTATTGTTGGGAGAGTTTTTCGTAGGCGGCGATGATCTCATGGCTGAGTTCGTGGGGAAAGCGGGCGTTGCTGATGGCCTGGCGAATCGAAAGGCCGACGCGGCGCAGGGATTCTACGTTATGGTGGTCGATCTTGTCGAGCTGTTGGCGAATATAGGGGGCGAGCTGGCTTTGTTCGAGGAATTGATAATAGGCATCCGTAGTGATGACAAATCCGTCGGGGATGTTGACACCCCGGGGGCTAAGGTGCTGGATCATTTCACCGAGGGAGGCGCATTTGCCGCCGACGAGGGCGATGTCGCTCAGTCCGACAGCATGGAGCGGCACAATGATGCGTTGGGCGGAGGTGTTCATGGCGAGTGTATTGATGGTGGGTCAAATGTGGGTCGTTTGATCTATAATTCCATGACCGGGCTTTTTTCCGGTTAAAAAAACTATTTTAGGGTCTGTTTGTGGTTGATTAGATGGTTTTCCTGTTTTTGTAATCGATAGCTGTGTAAAAAAAATCGCGTATGACGGAGGAATTGGATGGGGTCGACCTGCGGATCTTGCAATTGTTGCAGCATGACGCCCGGGTCACGACAAAGGAGATGGCGGATAAGTTGGGGAAGTCGGTGACGGCGGTGAACGTGCGGATCCGGAACCTGGAGGCGGAGGGGTATGTGCAGCGGTATGTGGCGCTGCTCGACCGGAAGAAGGTGGGGAAGAACCTCATCGCCTTTACGATGGTCCATTTGAAGGAACATGCCCAGGCGGCGTTAAAGAACTTTGTCCGGGAGTGTGTGAAGT
>Ga0206888_1080_pt1 | contig 28285 bp, 28 predicted proteins | sample Alteio_BWOrgHeat_90_FD_153258 | JGI IMG/M metagenome (GOLD analysis project Ga0206888, IMG submission 153258) | Enriched cells from forest soil in Barre Woods Harvard Forest LTER site, Petersham, Massachusetts, United States - Alteio_BWOrgHeat_Nextera4 ... | reverse complement strand
GCCCGGAATTATCAATACGCCTGGTTCACCCAGACGGGCCCTACCGAACAGGCGCTGGCCTTTTCCTCGCTCTATCAATACAGCAAGGACAGCAGCACAGGCCGGAAATGGCTGGACACAAGACTGGAGACCCTGCTGTCCTCGGACAGCCTCCAATTGTCGGCCATCGATCCGGTCCTCCAAAAGACGGAAATGGGAATGACCTGGCGCTTCATGACCTACCTGAATCATCGATACCCTGATCGGAAGCAGCGCCTCGCCGCCTTCCTCCAGCTCATCCCCATCAAAAAAAGAGACCCGATCGAAATGGCGCGCGAGACGATCGCACAAAACGACAACGGCGCCACAAAACCGCTCACGGATCAATTGCAAAAATGGCTCGACTGGCAACAGGCAGGAGGGTGGGAGCGGCTTCCGAAAACAAAGATCAACTATCGCCCCGGCGACAAAGCCGCCTTTATCACCGCGGTAAAGAAAAGACTCCGCCTCACCGGCGAATTGTCAGGCGACGACACGACAAAGATCGACACGACAAAGATCTTCGACAAAGACCTCGGCACCGCCATAAAGGATTTTCAAAAGACCCACGGCCTTACCCCCGACGGCCATATCGGCCCGGACGTGATAAAACAACTGAACACCCCGGCCCTCACCCGGATAAAACAGCTCCTCGTGAATCTCGAAAGGATGCGCTGGATGCCCGCGGATTCAGACAGACAGATTATCATCGTCAACATCCCCGATTTCCGGCTGCAGATCCTCGACGGCGGTCACCCGGTCCTGACGATGAACGTCGTAGTGGGCAAAGAAGGCCATAGCACCGTCCTTTTCTCGGGCCGCCTGGACCACATCATCTTCAACCCGTATTGGAACGTGCCGCCAAACATCGTAAAAAAAGAGATCCTCCCGGCCATGGACAGGGACAAGGACTATCTTGCGGAACATGAAATGGAAACCACGGGGATGGAAAAGGGCCTGCCGGTCATCCGGCAGATCCCGGGGGACAAGAACGAACTGGGACGGATAAAATTCCTCTTCCCCAACAGCTTTAATATCTATCTGCACGATTCTCCGCACAAAGAACTCTTCAATAGAACCCGCCGCGCCTATAGCCACGGCTGTATCCGGGTCGCCGACGCGCGCGGTCTTGCAACATGGCTCCTGCAGGATAACCCCGATTGGTCGGCAGAAAAGATTGATGAAGTGATCGCCGCCGGAAAGAACAAAGGCGTCGTACTAAAAAACCCCATCGCCGTGCTCATCGTCTACTACACGGCCTGGGTCGATGAAGAAAAGAAAGTACAGTTCAGAGAAGATCTCTATGGCCACGACAGCGCCGTCGCGCACCGGCTGTTCCTACCCTAAAGGCGCCACAGCTCTGCGCGCATATTTTTTATCCGGCGCATAGAGGAACAAACAACTCCCCCCTTTTATCTGGTCGATGATCGCCGTATCCAACTCCTCGGGGATAGCGGGACAACCTTCGCTCCGGCCAAGAACCCCCCACTGCTGGATATGCTGCTCGCTGACATAATCAGCCGGATGCATAATGATCCGCCGTTGAAAAGCATGATCATTCCAACCCCGCTCCATCCCCTGCAGTTGCAGCGAATAGCCATGCGAGCCGATAAAGGGATCCCCGGTCAGGTAAAAACCAAGACTGCTCATAAGACTATTGGTCCGGTTGGAAAAACGCGTCGCCATCAACTGCCCCGAATTCCGGCCATGCGCCACAAAAGTATTGAACAGCAGCCGCCCATTCAGCATGTCGATGACAAAAAGCCTTTTTTGCGTAGAAGGAAGTGAGAAGTCGACAATGGATAACACATCGGCATTGCGCACCGCTCCCGATATTTGCAAGGTCAAAAACCCCAGCACGGCCCTATGAAAGGCTTCCCGCGAGAGTGCTAGGCCTTCCAGGTCCAGGTTGTCATACAAAACATCGAATTTGGCAGAGTCGGCCAGCGAAACGGCGGCCTTTACGGAAAAGCCAGGTATATTATATATCGGGACCTCGGTGGTCTTTCGGGATGCAAAACTAAATAATAAAAGGGCGGCTACACCGATACACAATGCTTTCATCACAGGAAGAATTTTAAACTCCGGCAAAAATACCGGTATCACGTATTTTAACCACCCCACTCCCCGGGCTTTATAAAAATTTTAACGGTTATTCCTTACCCCTTTTGGGGCGTCTTTTGGACAGCCAACCCCGGCAGAACCTCCGCCTTCCCGCTCAATCCCCCCCTGGCAAGGGATTTGGGGCAACTACTTCTGTAAACAAAAATTTACTTTTATGCAAAAAACAACAAGTACCGACCTGAAATTTAAAGGCAACTGGAACGAATTGAAGGGAAAGGTCAAGCAGAAATATGCGAACCTCACCGACGACGACCTTCTGTACGAAGAGGGAAAGGAAGATGAACTGCTGGGCCGGCTCCAAAAGAAAACCGGAAAAACCAAACAGGAGATCAAAAATTGGATCGATACCCTATAAAAAAAGGCCGCAAGGCCTTTTTTCTTTACCACGGCGACTCCCCATAATCGCTCACAAACTTCCCCGTCGGTCCATCCGCCGGCAGCATCGCGTACTCGGCGATGATCTTCGCCGCGTCCTCCACCTTCTTCGTTCCCCGGTGCTGATTAAAGTCCGTCGCCGTATACCCCGGATTCACCGCATTCACCTTAAAAGCGGTATCCCTCAACTCATACGCCAGCGCCACCGTATACGCATTCAGCGCCGTCTTCGAAGGACCATATACCGGGCTCTTAAAGGGATAATACACCCACGTCGGATCGTTGTGCAAGGTCAGCGAAGCCAGGTCCGACGTTACGTTGACGATCCTCGGCTGTTCCGACTTCCGCAACAGCTCCATAAAGATCCGGATCACGCGAATCGGCCCAAACAAATTCGTCTCGAACACCTTCTTCAGGTTCTCCTCATCGACGTTCGAGGGCTGCACCTGGAAATTCCCCGGGATCCCCGCATTATTCACCAGCACGTCCAGCCGCGAAACCCGCCCCGCCACCACCGCAAGCGCCGCCCGCACCGACTCCTCGCTGCTTACGTCCACAACAACCAACTCAACCCGGTCAAACCCGGCCGATCGCAACTGCGCCACCGCTTCCTCCCCGCGTGCCCGGTCACGGGATCCCAAAAAAACCAGGTAACCTGCCGCCGCCAGGAGGCGCGCCGTCTCGAAACCAATACTCTTATTGGCTCCGGTAATAAAAGCTGTTACAGTATTCATGAAGCAAAGCTACCGGCAAGGCCCCAAAACCTCCCTGCACATTCCCGGGCACTAACGGTACATTTCGCGGATTTCGGTCCGGTACCCCATCGGCGTATTCCCGGTGATCCGCTTGAACCAGCGGTTAAAATAGGCCGGGTCCTCAAATCCAAGCTCATCCGCGATCTCTTTCACCGATAGCTCCGTATGCAACAATTGCCGCTTGGCCTCCACCAGGATCCGCGCATGGATATGATGGATCGCCGTCTTCCCGCTTTGCTGCTTGACCCGGTCGTTCAGATGGCCGGGACTGATATGCAAAAGCCCCGCATAACCGGCCACTTCATGCTCCTGCCGGTAATGCAGCTCTACCAGCGACTGAAATTCTTTCAGCAACCGGCGATCGCCATTATCAGCCACCCCAAACTGTTCGGTATACAACCGGCTCAGGTAGAGCACCAGCACCCGCAACTGTGCCGCCAGCATCTGGTTCCTCCAGGGGTCACTGCCGCGGAACTCTGACAATAGCTGGCACATCCGATCCCCGACAAAGCTCCGGTCGGCAGCGCTCAGCCGCAGCTCATGCCCACCGGCCGGATTCTGCAAAAGCGGCAGGTCGCGCAACCCCCGGTTCTCCTCCAACTGCAAAAATTCTTCGGTAAACCGCAGGACGAGACCTTGCATCGGCAACATCTCTTCTTTAAGATGCACCTGCTGCGGAACGGTAAAATAAAAGGTATCCGGCTTCAACGTATAAGGGACCGAATCCACCCAATGCCGGCTACTGCCCTGTTTCACCAGTACAAATAAATAGTAATCTTTCCGGTGCGGGATCAGAAAAGCCGGCTCTATCATCGCCGGTAGATCCTCACCCGCCTCCGCGATCTCGAACATCCGGCTGCCCGTCCGGCTATTTGCTGATAATGAATATACAGGGATCATTCCGGCAAAATTATCGATAATCCTGTCACGTTTTTTTCCTGCCCCGTGTCTTGTATAAAAAATCACAAATATGGAACAAAGAATCTCCTTTACGGACACCTCGAAAGGCTTTATGGAAAGCCTCCTGGGCCTGGGTACCTATCTCAGAAGGACCGGCCTGAACGTCAAGTTGTTGGACCTCGTGGCCTATCGCGTCTCCCAGATCAACGGCTGCGCCTTTTGTCTCGATATGCACCACAAGGAAGCCATCCATCACGGCGAGACCGAACAACGGCTGCACAGCCTCCCCGCCTGGCGCGAATGCCCCTATTATTCGGACGCCGAACGGGCCGTGCTTCAGATGGCGGACAGTCTCACGATCCAAAGCGATGTCGACGACGCCACCTTTGCAGAGCTGGAAAAGCATTTTACAAACACCGAAATTGCCGATCTTGCATATGCCATTGCCGCGACAAATACCTGGAACCGGCTCAACAAGGCCTTCAGGACCACGCCCGGCACGTACCAGGTAAACCAATTCAAAGCAACCGCTGCCGCCGCAACCGCATAAGCACAGCCCATGATCAAGGACTATCAGGATATCCTTTTCCCGTACGCGTACAACATCCTCGGCTCCGCCGAAGACGCCCGGGACGCCATTCAGGACGTGCTCACGAAATACTACGCGGAACCCCGCGAAGGCGTGATAAATGAGAAAGCCTATCTGGTAAAAAGCGTCATCAACCAGGCCATCAATAAAAAACAACGCCGGAAGCTCGTTCCTCAACCCGAGGAATGGCTTCCGGAACCGGTGGCCACCGAGTCCGCCGATGCCAACGTATACCTGAAGGATATCCTGTCCTATTCCCTGCTCGTGCTGCTCGAAAAGCTCAATGCAAAAGAACGCGCCGTTTTTATCTTAAAGGAAAGCTTCGACTACGATCACAAGGAGATTGCCGACATCCTATCCATCACAGAAGAACATGCGAGAAAGCTCCTCAGCCGGGCAAAGACAAAACTGTTCAAACCGGGCGGCGAAACCCCACGCAATCCCATCCACGACCCGCATACCAATGCCCTGCTGCAAAATTACATCGACGCCATCCGCGACCGCAACATGCCCAAACTGGAAGCCCTCCTCGCCGAGGACATCGCCCTTTATGCCGACGGCGGCGGCAAGGTCAAGGTCGTTCGCACCGTTTGCACAGGCGTAGCCGACGTGGCGGGGCTCCTGGCATATGTGTATCACACCTATCTGCGCAAATCGACCGTTCACATCACGGAGATCAATCACCAGCCCGCCTTCCTTTTTGTCGTCGGCGGCCGGCTGGCCACCTGCATGGTCCTCGATCTCGATCCAGCCACCGGCCGCATCCTCCGAATCAACAACGTCGTCGATCCCGCAAAACTTAAGAACATTACTCTCGACGCAACGACTTAACAGGGTTTCTCAACGCTGCTCCAGCCGTATTCACCCCCACCACCACCAGCGTCAACGCGAGGATCAGCGCGCCTACCCCGACAAAAAGCCAGGGACTGATGCTTATATGAAAGACATATTTCTCCAACCACCCGCTCATCACCCACCACGTTACCGGTACCGCGATCACAAAAGCAATCCCCACCAGCCGTAAGAATTCCACCGAGATCAGCCCCAGCAACTGCCCCACCGTGGCTCCCAACACCTTCCGGATACCGATCTCCCGCGTCCTTCGCTCTATCGTAAAAGAGGCAAGCCCCGCCAGCCCGAGACAACAGATAAAGATCGCCAGCCCGGCAAAAAGATCCGTCACCTGGCTGATCAGCTCTTCTGCCTTGAACTTCTTTTGAAACTCCTGGTCCACAAACTGGTAGTCGAAGGGGAATTCGGGGTTGTATCGGCGGAAGATAGGTTCCATCGCCGCCAACGCCTGCTTTGGCGCCACCCCTTTTTTCAGTCGCAGACTGACCGCGCCCGACGCATCGGGTATGTATCTTATCAGCAACGGCTCCACAGGTTTATAGGGGTCGGCCATCACCATATTCCCCGTCACCCCGATGATCGTATACACATTTCCCTGGAATCGCATCTTCTTGCCGAGGGGATCAGGCAGGCGCATCGCCTCCACGGCAGCCTTGTTCACCAGCATCGCCGTGGAATCGGCCGGCGTACCCGAGAAATCCCTGCCTGCCAACAACTTCATCCCCGTCGTTCGGATAAAGTCGACATCGGTAGTCATCCCCGCGACGATAAACGAAACATCGGCAGGTTTCCCTTCCCAGTCAGGCGGCCCCGCCCGCCAGTAGATATCCGTGATAGGTGAATAACTTCTTGTCATCGCTTCGACCATTCTCGTGCTCAACAGGTCCTGCTTCAGCCGCACAAAATTCTTATTCAGCTCCGCCGAAGCGGTCACCGTAATAAGATCGTTGGGATCATACCCGAGGTCCCTGTTCTTGATATATTGCAACTGCCGGTAAACGATGATCGTCGCCGACATCAGCAGGATCGACACGACAAATTGGGTGACTACCAGTACCCGTCTCGGCAAGATCGCCTTGCGCCCGGCCAGGAACGTCCCCTTCAACACCTTCACCGGGTTAAAGGAGGAGAGATAAAAGGCGGGATAACTCCCCGCGACCAGCCCCGTAAAAAGCACGATAAAGACCATCCCGCCCCAGAAGACAGGATCGCCGGGCCGGAGGACCAGCTGCTTTGCGACCAGCGTATTAAAGGCTGGTAACAACAAGAAGACAAGCACCAGCGCGAAACCCAGGGCCATCGCCGCGAGCAACATCGACTCCAGCAGGAACTGCCGCACCAGGTGACCCTTGCCCGACCCCAGCGTCTTACGCACTCCAACTTCTTTCGCCCTTTTTTCCGATCGCGCCGTGGACAGGTTCATAAAATTGATACACGCTATCAGCAAAATGATGATCGCAATCGTCGAAAAGAGGCGTACGTACTCGATCAATCCACCCGCATTCTTCCCGTCCTTAAAATCTCCGTACAACCGCCACCGGCTCATCGGATACACAAAATAGCCAAGCCCGCTATTCCCCGGATCGTGGAAATGCATGATGTCATTTATCGCCTTTGTCACCGGGGCGGTGGCCGCGCCCGGCTTCGTCTGAACAAAGACGTTCCAGGAAGCGCTGTTCCAGTCGTTCATCGCCTTCTTCCCGTTCGCATCCGAATAGTTGAACAGCCGGACAAAATCAAATTGCAGGCTGGAATTACCCGGCGGATCTTTGATGACCGCGCTGACCCGGAAATTGTCCATATTATCCATCCGTACGATCTTTCCCACCGCCTCGGCGCCCCCAAAGAAAGCTTTGGCGGCCGACTCCGTCAGGACGATCGACGCGGGATCCGCAATGGCCGTAGCCGCGTTACCCTTTATAAAAGTCCAGCTAAAAACGTCGAAGAATTGCTCGCTCACCGAATAGCCCTTTCGGGTCAGCTTCGTGTCGCCATAGGCCAGCACGTGGTTATCATCGCCCGAAGTTTCCGCCACATGCTCGATCCCGGGATAGCCCTTCTCCAGCGCCTTCACCAGGGGAAACGGGATGGCGCCATCGGTATACACTCCGTCCTTGAACCCGCGGTTCACAAATACCTGGTAAATGTTTTGATAATGCCGGTGAAACCGGTCGAAGGATAACTCGTCCTGTACCCAAAGAAAGATCAGGATGCTACCCGTCATGCTGACGGTCAGACCCAGCAGATTGGTCACCGTAAATCCCTTATGGCGAAACAGGCCGCGCCAGGCGGTCTTGAAATAATTGATGAGCATGCCAATCTCCCCAAAAAAAGATGCCCTTTTTGCAACAATTTAATAATCATCTCTATAACCCATTTCCGCCTACCGCCAACTGTCCGCATCCGAACAAAAACTGCCCGAAAATGAAAGCCTCAAACAAACGCACTGAACCCCGTTATAGCCCTTCCGACGATCAACGAATTGATCTCCTTCGTTCCCTCATAACTATAGATCGCCTCCGCATCCGCCACAAACCTCGCCACATCATACTGCAACAGGATCCCATTTCCCCCCATCACCTCCCGCGCCCGGCTCACGATATCCCTCGTCCGTAACGTACAAAATACCTTGGCCAGCGAAGCATGCTCGTCCGTAAGCTTATCCTCATCCTGCAACTGCGAAAGCCGGAAGACCATCGTCTGCATGGCCGTCAGGTTCGACAACATCTCCACTAAATGATTTTGGATCAATTGAAAGGCCGCAATCGGCTTGCCGAACTGCTTCCGCTGCCGGGTATAGGCCAGCGCACTCTCATAGGCCCCCCGCGCACAACCCACGGCCTCCCAGGCCACCCCCGCACGCGTCATCCGCAACACCCGGGCCGTATCTTTAAAGGAATGGGCATTCGCTAATCGGTCCGCCTCTGCCACCGCACAATTCCGCAGGGTAATAATTCCATTCTGCACGATCCTGAGCGCCATCTTATCTTCTATCTTCTCGACATCCATCCCCGCCGCGTCCTTCCGGACAAGGAACCCTTTCACTTCTCCATCGTCCAGGTCCCGCGCCCAGATGACGATCACGTCCGCAAACGTGGCATTCCCGATCCATTTCTTTTGCCCGTTGAGCACCCAACCATCCCCCTGGCGTTTAGCCGTCGTCGTGAGCCCGCCCGCGGCGCCGGAACCGACTTCGGGTTCCGTAAGCCCGAAAGCGCCGATGGCGCGAAAAGACTGAAGTTTTGGTAACCATTCCTGTTTCTGCTCCTCCGAACCCAACAGGTAGATCGACCCCATCGCCAACCCGCTCTGTACGCCAAAGAAGGTGGCGATACTCGCATCTACCCGGGCCATTTCCATCGCCAGGATCCCCTCCATCAAAAAAGGCAGATGCGGGCAGCCATAACCTTCATAGGTAACGCCACAGATATTCAATGACGCCAGCCGCGGGATGATCTCATGCGGAAATTCCCCCTTCAACCAATACCGGTTCACGATGGGTTTTATTTCCTCTTCCATAAACGCGCGGACTTTCAACTGAAGGGCGCGCTGGGAGTCGGTCAGTAAATGCGAAAGATGATAGAAGTCGCCTTCGATGGGCGGCAGTTCCTTGTGACGATGCCCGCCGGTGCTGAGCATTTTTACAAGCCCCTGCAGTTGTTGTTCATCCATCTTGCCGACGGATTTCAGGACGGCCGGAAGGTCAACTTTCGAGGCCAGGCGACCCAACTGGTCGAGGTCTACGTCTTTGAAGAGATGGTACGCTTGCTTGAGTTTCGAGAAGACAGATGCCATAACGATGAGTTAGCCGGCAAAATAGTACTTTTTCCGGTCATCGTCACCGGCTCGGGCCCCGGTCATCCACACGAACTCCTGCGACCGGAAACCCCCGCCCCTTCAATTTCCAGGCCCGCCCACCAGCATAAATACCCCCTTGAAAATATTGACCGCAAGATGTACCCCCACCGGTACTGCAATCCCTTTCGACCGCACCGCGGATAGCGAAAAGGCGAAAGACCAGAAGAAGGGACCGGTAAAAGCCACCACCGGACTCCATCCATAAGCGATATGGTAAAGCGCAAAAGCCACCGCGACGATCAACTGCGCCATCCATACTCCTACGGATCTGGTCAGCGTCACAAGGGGGTAACCCCGAAACCCCACTTCCTCGGCAATTGATAACAACAACAGGATAAAATAGTCCCCCACCTTCCCCATGTCCAACGGTAGGACGACCAGTCTGCGATGGGAAAACCCCGCTATCACAAGCAGAACAAGGAACAAAAGCGCCGCCCCGATCCCAAGCCCCAGAAAGAACCGGGGCAGGGTCCATTTTTCCCAAACAAGCCCGATGTCGGAAAAGGATTGCTTTTCCATCCGCAGCACGATCCGGGTACAAAGAATGGCCATCACACAGCCTACGACCCCGGTCCAAAATTGCCGCGGCGCCAGCCCCGGAGGCAACAACCCCGTAACATCCGTTCCTGCCATCCAAAGCACAAGGAATAGGATCCAAAACAACAAAACATTGAATTTTTTCATAGGGCTCAAATCTATTATCTTGGCCCCTCACCGCGTTACGCCATTGGCAAATGACGTAAGAATGACGGCACATGCCAGATGCAAAAAACTATGGGTCAAGTAGATAAGGAAAAAGTCGCAAAGCTCGTCAGGGAAGCCCGGACCATAAAAGGCTATACCCAGCAGGAACTGTCGGACCTTTCCGGCATCAGCCTCCGATCCGTTCAACGCATAGAAAATGGCGAAGTCATTCCCCGCGCCTACACCCTGCGCATTCTCGCCGAAAAACTGGGCCTGCCCGAATCCCTCATACAAACAGGACCAGCCCCACAAACACCCGCAACTCCACCAACCACCACCGCCACACCCCCCAAAAACCAAAACCGCCCGCGAAAACTCATCCTCACCATCGGCATCGGCCTCATCCTCCTCCTCGGCGCCGGGGCCTTCCTGGCCCAATCGGCGAAATTCCCCGAAACGGACTTCGAACGCTTTCTCTTCTGGATGGGCGTCATCGCCGTATATACACTAACCCTCTTACGCATCTGGAAATAAACGGCGGCGCCACGACCGGCACTGCAAGAAAAAAACTAACTTGGCCAAAACAGTCGCCCCATGTTCCGCAATTACCTAAGGTCAGCCCTCCGTATCCTTGTCCAAAACAAGTCCTACTCCACCATCAATATCTTCGGTCTTACCCTTGGCCTTACCGCTTACATCCTCATCAATGCCTATACCCATTTTGAAAATAGTTTCGATCGGTCGATCGCCAACCGCAAAGACATCTATCGCGTAGAAAGCCGGTTCTATAAAGGAGAACAACTGGTCAACGACTGGGCCACCAGCACAAACGGCTATGCCCTCGCCATGAAGGATAACTTCCCGGAGATAGAAACCTATACCCGCGTCAACTTCAGCGGCTCGGAGCGCGTCGTCCGCAACGGCGACATAAAATTCCGTGAAGAACACGTCTGCTTCGCCGACAGCAACTTCTTTTCCTTCTTCTCCTATCCGCTGCTCCGGGGCGACGCACACACCGCCCTGAAGAATACCAATACCGTCGTCCTGTCACACACCGCCGCAAGGCGATACTTCGGTTCGGCCGATCCGATGGGGAAATTCCTCGACATCAGCACCCTCGCCCAAACCTATCATTGTATGGTGACGGGCGTCTTCGCCGATCTCCCCGCCAATTCCACCCTCCAATTCAATTTCCTCCTCTCCTGGGCCACCGCCCCCAAATGGCAAAATACCACCTGGTATCTTCACGAAAGCTATACCTACCTGAGATTGAAACCAGGGGCAAACGTCCCCGCACTGGAAGCAAAATTCCCCGCACTTGCCGAGCGGTATAAAAACGGACCGGCATTAAAGGAACTAAAATGGGCCATCACTCTCGTGCCGCTGGCCGACATCCACCTCAACGCCGCAAAACAATACGAGGTCGAGACAAAAGGCGACCGCAAAGCCGTCCGCTTCCTGTCGGCCATCGCCATCTTCATCCTGTTGATCGCCTGTATCAATTACATCAATCTCTCGACAGCGCGCGCCGTCCAACGCGGGAAGGAGGTCGGTATCCGAAAGGTCAGCGGCGCCCGTCGGTGGCAGTTGGCCGCCCAATTCCTCATCGAGTCATTTCTCATAGGAACCATCGCCCTCGGCTTGTCCATCCCCATCGTGGCTGGGCTCGCCGGCAGCGCCTCGCTGGTAATAGGTCACCCCATCCCATATACGCTCTTCTTCGACGCCGGACTTTGTATAAAGATCCTCGTCGTCTTCCTTGCCTGCATCCTCGCTTCTGGTGGCTATCCGGCACTCGTGCTAAGCGGGCTAAAACCCATCGCCGTATTGAAAGGGCGCTATTCGTTCTCTCCCGCCGGCCTCCGTTTCCGGAAAGGCCTCGTGATCTTCCAGTTTACGCTTTCCCTTCTGCTGATCGCCGGCACCCTGGCCGTATACCGGCAACTCCGGTTTATGGCCCAACAGAACCTCGGCGTAAACATCACCCAAACCCTCGTCGTCAAATCCCCCGTCAACACCGCTAACTACAACCAAAAGATCACCTCGTTGGAGTCGGTATTGCTGGGCATCACGGGAGTAAAAGGCGTAACCAGTTCCGGCGCCGTCCCCGGAAAAGAAGTAGGGGAATTCCTCGCCAACAGAAGATATAGCGATGCGAAATTGGACGAGCGCCTCTACGAGATGCTAAAGGTCGACCCCGATTTCATGTCGCTCTATGGGATGACCCTTGTTGCCGGCCATGGCTTTGAGAATGGCCGGCTGGCCGATTCCACCGGGTTGGTGCTCAACGAAGCCGCGGTAAAACAATTCGGCTTTGCCTCCCCGGAAGCCGCCATCGGCCAGAAGATCTGGCTCGAGGTCAACCCCGGCCGTCCCGACGAGGTCATCGGCGTGGTAAAGAACTACCATCAACGATCCCTCCAACAGGACTACACCCCCGTTATCCTGTTCATGGACCCCGCCTATCCCTGGATCCCCGCAAATTATTACTCCATAAAGGTCAATACCGCGGACATGCCCGGGCTCATCGCAAAGGTCAAAACCACCTGGGCAGACCTCTTCCCCGAGTCCTCCTTCGATTATTTTTTCCTGGATGATTTTTATTCCCGGCAATATCAGTCCGAACGGCAGTTTGGCCAGGTCGTCGGCTGGTTCTCCGGGCTGGCCATCGTCATCGCTTGTATGGGATTATTCGGGCTTACCGCCTATACCGTCGCCCGGCGGACAAAGGAGATCGGCGTCCGCAAAACACTCGGGGCATCGGTGACGGGGATCACCCGCCTGCTGACCTGGGAATTTATCCGGCTCATCATCGTCGCCGGTTGCATCGCGCTCCCGCTTGCCGGCTGGCTCATTACTCAATGGATGCAGGGCTATCCTTTTCGGGTGACGCTCACGGGGTGGCAGTTCGCGCTCCCGGTGGTCCTCCTCATCGGGATCACCATCGGCACTACAGGTTGGCTCACGGTCAGGGCCGCCCGCATCAACCCCGCAAAAGCGTTAAAGGAAGAATAATGTATTCCCGGAAAATAATGGCTATGCGCTGGCATGCCCAATTCCTTGAAATTGGCACTATTGCTGCGCGAATTTCCGGTTATCGAGTAGTGGCAAGATCGCACTATGCAGGAATGTTCCTTTGAACATCGAAAACATGATGCCCCGGGTGGTTGAAAATGAAGTCGCGGCAAGCGCATCCATCAATTTCGAGGGGATCACATACTGATTCTCTGCATCCTGTTTTATTGATTCGTCAAAATTGACGACCTGATAGATACAACTGACACCGATGGAAGCCAATTTTGGTTGATCCTCGGACATTACATCGATATTCACGATTACAAAGATCAATTTTGCGGAAGGGTCCAGCCGGCTTTCCACGCTAATGGAAAATTGGAAATTGGCAACCGGCAAAAGGGCAGCGTCAGGGGTATTTATCGAACTTTTTAAGAGTTCAATTCCCTTTATGCTGTATTCAGTTTTTGGTTCGCTATTTTGAATGGCGCTCATGACAATGCTGCATTGGAAGGTGATGACAAGAGTAGTTTCTTGAAATAATTGTCAGCAAAACCGGCGGACAAACTCTTTCCACTGGTCACTGGCTTTCCATATGACATACTTCGCGGGGGTGTTTCACCAATTACTACCATATTTACTTTATAAATTACGTGTGGCGGCCGGGCGGCAAAAAGATCTGCAACCGGGATACCGAAAGCCAGGGCTATTTCGGCGAGGGTGTCGACAGTGAAGTTTTGGGTGCCGCTGAGCCATTTGGTGATCTCAGACGGGCTCTTGCCGACTTTAGTTGCAAATTCGCTTCTGTTCCATCCCTTTGCGGTGATGAGATCATCGAGACGCGCTGCCAAAGCCATTCGGTTTCTAACCTGTGTTCTTTCAACTTCGGAGGTTTCGGCCAATAGTTGATTGACAAGAGCACTGTCATACTTGCGGGCAGGTTTGTTACTCTTCATTGTCTGAAATTTTTAGATTACCCAATAATTTTGATCCATCTTTTGACCAATGTATTTCGCCATCCTGTATTCTTTTCATGATGTCGTTGGATATCCGGATCATGATTTCGGCCTCCGTTTTTAGCTTGCCATCCTCTTGCCAGGATCGGATATGTCGTGGTTTGGGACCACCCCCACCCAGGATGATCACCGCATTGCCATACCGGATACAATATTCGCGCAGTTTACTGTCCTCGTCATCGTAAAGAGCGCAGACACCGTCGCCGGGTTTGCCTTCGGCTTGCTTGAAAAACTGTTCCCTTGCACCTGTGACATGACCAATCTGGTATATCCTGTTGACTATGAGTTTCACTTCTGCAGGATAGCTAACAATGTTTTCATTCACAAAATGATCAAACAACGTATGTTCATCGTCTTCAATGATTACGGAGTAAATGGCTGTTTTACTGCCTGTGAGCCCACTCATTTCGACAATTTCGTAGTTCACTTTAAAAAGAATGGAAGTTATTTAAACGAAAGATGTATTGATTTAATTATAGTTTTAAGTAAAATCATTATACAAAGGTAAGAAAAAGAATTGATCAAAATAATTTATTAATTTGTTTAATGTCAATTGATTATAACTAATTTTCGAAGCAATGATCATATTGTGTCCTATTAAAGAAAATCAACTTATACCTAAATTTGCACTTCAGGCGGTAATGCTCGGTTCCGGCCGTTGCTCCAACCCCCACTGCGCCATCGCATGCAGCACCGGCGTAAGGGTATTACCCGTCTCCGACAGGCTATACTCTACATGCGGCGGCACCACGGGCTTTACATCCCGTACCAGCATCCCGTCAGCCTCCAGCTCCCGCAAATGCTGGATCAACATCTTCTCGGTGATCCCGGGGATCAACTTCTTCAATTGTCCATAACGCTTGGCCCCATCCATCAATTGATAGATGATCAGCGGCTTCCACCTCCCGCCAATCTTCTCCAGGGTATATGTCACCGGGCAGGCGCCCTGAACGATCTGCTTGTTCTGCTGTTGCGTTGAACTTTCTTTTATCGCGGTCATGATACTTACTTTAGGGTGAGTACTAGTTATTTCTACAGTGAAGGTATAATTTTGTCTCATCAAATAAAACGAAATATGAAATATGTATTACTGGGGTCCCTTGGAAATATCACAAAACCCCTTGCAGAACAATTAATTGCAGCAGGTCATGCTGTCACCATCGTCAGCAGCCACAAAGACAAAGCGCCCGCCATTACCGCCCTCGGGGCCACTCCCGCCATCGGATCCGTGGAAGACATCGACTTCCTCATCGGCATTTTCAAAGGCGCCGACGCCGCCTATCTCATGATCCCGCCCAAATTCGACGCGCCGGACTGGAAGAAATGGATCGGCGGGGTAGGGGAGAAATTCGCCGCCGCTCTCAAGGCTTCCGGGCTGAAGAAGGTGGTCTTCCTGAGCAGCATCGGTGCCGATAAGCCGGCCGGGATTGGACCCGTCTCAGGGATCCACCTGGCCGAAGCCGCCCTCGATTCCGTTACCGGTGTCGATATCCTGCACCTCCGCCCGGGATATTTCTATATCAACTTTTACAGCGCGATTGGATTGATCAAACAAGCCGGCATCTACGGTAACAATTATGGCGCGGATACCGCACTCCTCTTAGTCCACCCCCGTGATATCGCCGCCGCTGCCGCGGAAGAGTTGCTTAGCCTGGGTTTCAAAGGCCGCAGCGTTCGGTACATCATCGGCGACGAAAAGACAAGCAGGGAGATCGCTTCAACACTAGGCGCCGCTGTCGGAAAGCCCGGTCTTCCCTATGTCGGCTTCAGCGACGAAGAGAACCTGCAGGGCGCCCTCGGCGCCGGCCTTCCCGAAGAGGTCGCGAAAAACTTTACCGAGATGGGCGCCGCCATCCGCACCGGCCTCATGTTCGATGATTACCGAAAACACCCGGTGGCTTTCTCTTCCACCAAACTCGGGGATTTCGCAAAGGAATTCGCCGCCGCGTACAACCAATAAGCAAAAAAGGCCGGTCGCAAGACCGGCTTTTTTTACCATTTGTTAAGTAGATCCTGTCCGGGTCCATCGACCTTTGTAGTACAAACAAACACAGTATGGACAAGCAAATCAACAAGCCCTACTCCCTGGAAGGGAAAAAGGTGATCATCCTCGGCGGCAGCGCCGGCATCGGGTTGGCAACGGCGCAGGCAGCAGCACAGGAAGGCGCGCAGGTGAATATCGTTTCAGGAAATCAGCAACGCATCGACCAGGCACTGGCCACGTTACCGGCCACCGCAAAAGGAGCCGTCGCCGATCTCAGCAAAGAACAGAACATAAAAGAATTTTTTCAAAAGTCAGGCGCGTTTGATCACCTGGTCTATACCGCGGCCGAAAACCTGAATCTTACGGTGATCGCCGAAACGGACATAGAAAAAGCCCGCGCTTTCTTCAACCTTCGCTACTGGGGCGCATTCACGGCCATTAAATATGGCGCACCCAACATCCGGCCCGGCGGCTCCATCTCGTTGATCAGCGGCACCGCAAATGCCCGACCGGGCAAGGGGTGGTCACTCGCTACCAGCATCTGCGCCGCGGTGGAAGGCCTCGTCAGGGCCATGGCCGTCGAACTGGCGCCTATAAGAGTAAACAGCGTAGTGCCGGGAGTGATCCGGACAAACCTGTGGGCCGGTATGGCCGAAAAGGACCGGGAAGGCTTTTTCCAGGCCATGGAAGAAACCCTGCTGCTAAAACGCATCGGCGAGGCAGAAGATGTTGCGCTCGCCTTCCTCTATCTGATGAAACAACAATTCGGCACCGGCCAGAATATAGTGGTAGATGGCGGTACCCTCCTGGTTTAGACCCAATAAAACGACTCCCCGGCCCTTCCCCCAAAGGGGGAAGGGCATGTCGTCCCGCCGACATTGTCCAATCGAAAATAATCGATACATTTGCTGCGTGAACGGAAAATTAGATACTAAACGCCTCGAAAGAATGTGCAAAGCACTGGGTGATCCTTACCGGATCAAAATGCTCGAATACATCCGGAAAAACCCTGAATGGACCCAGTGTACCGCCATAACAGAAAGCTTCAATCTTGCCCAATCCACCGTATCCCACCACCTGAAACAACTCGTAGACGTCGATCTTCTCCACAGCGAAAAAGAAGGCCGATGTACAAAGTATAAGATCAACAACGAAGCATTCGCGGAATACCAGGACTACCTGAAATGCTTCCAGCAATAACGCATTTTTTTTCGAACAATCAATCGATGTATTTCGTTTTATCGAATATTTAAAAAAAGAACCATGCGACTAATAAAAGAAAAGAACCAAAGAATAGCGACCATCCTTTCCTTTGCCCTGATCCCCCTTACGGGACTGGCTACCGATGTTTATCTGCCTTCCCTGCCCGCCATGGCCGCCGATCTGCAGGTGAGCAGCGGTGCCATCCAAAATACCTTGCTCGTCTTCCTCGTAAGCGCCGGCTTGAGCCAACTCTTCGTCGGTAGCCTCCTCGACAGTTTCGGCCGTTTCCGCATCAGCATGGCGGCCCTTCTTCTCTTCTCACTGGCCTCCTTCGTCATCGCCAATACCCACAGCATCTATGTGCTCTTCGCGATGCGCGCAGTCCATGGGATCACCGTCGCCAGCATCGTAGTAGCAAAACGCGCCTACTTCCTCGATACGTTTGAAGGCGAAAAGCTAAAGAACTACACCAGCCTCTTCTCCATCGTCTGGGCCACGGCCCCCATCGTCGCCCCCTTTATCGGCGGCTACTTGCAGGCAGCCTTCGGCTGGCACGGCAGCTTCTACTTCCTCGGCATCTTTACGCTGCTCATCCTCGCCCTCGACCTCACCTTCGGCGGTGAATCCCTGAAACAGTTCAGCCCCTTCAAACCCGCGGCCATCCTCCAAACCTATGGCTCCATGTTAAAGACCCGCGACTTCGGGATGGCCCTCGCTATCATGGGTCTTAGCTATAGCATCCTTATGGTCTATGGGATGACAAGCCCCTTTATCATCGAACATCTCTATCATCAGTCGCCCATCATCACCGGCTATAGCTCCTTGCTTTCCGGCGTTGCGCTGATGACCGGCGGCATCGTCTCAAAATCGATCATTCATAAACCGCTGGACAGAAAGATCCCCGTGGCCATGGGCCTGCAGACCGTAATGGCCATCGCCATGATCGCGGTCTCCACGCTCTACCTGTCAAATATCTATACCCTGCTCATCTTCGTGATGCTGCTCAACATCGGCGCGGGCTTTATCTTCAATAACTTATTTTCCTACGCCCTCGGCCGTTTCCATGGGCATGGCGGCATCGTCAGCGGCCTCACCGGCGGCAGCCTCTTCGTGATCACCTCTTTCTTTAGCTATGGCAGCGTCCATGCGCTGAATATAAAGAACCAGAGCACCCTTGCAGTCGCCTACCTGGTCTTTGTTCTGCTGAGTATCATCGCCTTTATGCTGTTCCAGCGCTATCGGTATCGTGGCACGGCCGCGCTCGCCGCGAAGGAAACTACTGCTGCTCCTGCCGCTGGCGAAATAATGCTAACTCATTAGGATCGATGTCCACAATAGCGTAGTGATGGATCGCATCGATCATCATCTCGTCAAGGATCGACACGGTATTCCGATAGGTACAATCCGGCGTTGGCTTTAGGATCACCTGGAAGAAAGTCGTGTCGGTCCTGCTTTTTTTATCCAGCAACACCGTCCGGATACCCCTGGAATCACTCGGTTGCATCTTCGTCGGATCCTGTCCCTCATAATAGAACACCTTGTCGTTCTTTCCCAACAACAGCGTGATAACCGCCGACTCCTTAGCCAATTGCCTGTCTTTGTCCGGAACATCCTTCGGCATATTCAAATGCAACGCCGTCGGTCGCGTCATCGTCGTCGTAAAAATAAAAAACGTAATAAGTAAAAATCCCAGGTCAACCATCGGGGTCAGGTCGACACGCGTAGACAATTTTTTCCCCTTCCGGACCCCGCGGCCTTTTTTGTGGCCGCCGGCGGAGACATCTAGTTCTGCCATTAGTATTGCTTTCAGAATAGATGCCCCGCCGCAACATTTCCATAAAACGATCCTTACCGCGGGATCGAATCCTTCGCAATCACCGTCCAGTCATCACTTCCATGTCCCTCCGCGATATAGGTATCCATCTTCGCGGCGATAGCCGGGATGAACATCAACGTCCCCGGACCGGCCTCCTCCATCATCAGCCGGGCGTCCTTTCTCGCCATATTCAACTCCCACGAAGGACTGTTATAACTGCCCGACGTCATCCGCTTCAGCCGGTTGGGCACCATCCCCGCCGGGTTCCAGGTGTCGAACAACGTAAAGATCTCTTCCTGCGTGATCTCCACTGTCTTCGCAAAAGCCAGCGTATCGGCGAGGCCGCCGGTTAAGGTCATCAGGAACAGGTTCCCCAGCAATTTCATCCCCGCGGCCTTTCCCACGACATTCCCGAAATTCAACACCTTTCCCGTCATCTTCGCCAACGCCGACTCCATCCGCGCGATCACCGCCTGGTCACCCGACACCAGCATCGTACCCGTGCTGTCCAGGGCGTTGGGCGGGCCCATGAACACCGGCGCATGCAGATAGGTAAACCCTTTTTGCGCCCATAGGGTCGTCCGGTCGATCGCTCCCTGCACTGACGTCGTCGTATGATCGATGATCGTCGCGCCCGGCAGAAGCCCCGCGGCGGCCTTCGCCAACACTTCGTCCACCGTCGCATCGTCCTTCAGGGTCAGATGCACCACCGACGCACCCCTGACCGCATCCGCCACCTCCGCGAATGCTTTCGCCCCATATTGCTCTAAAGCCGTCGCTTTCGAGTGGGTGCGGTTCCATACCTGTACCTGGCCGCCTTTATTGATCATGGCCCTTACAAAATTTGAGCCCAGCAGGCCCATACCTACAAATGCTACCATACTATTTTTTGGGTAAAGTTAGGGCAATTGCCCCTACCTTTAACCAACCCTCAGCACTATGACAACGACACAATTGACCGCCGAATTCGAGAACGCCCGCACCCGCCTGAGGTCCTATCTCGTCCGGGTGACGGCCAGTGTGGCGGATACCGAAGATCTTATCCAGGATACGTATATAAGGGCCGTCGAAAACTTAGCTACTTATCGTGCCGAGGCCTCCATACAGACCTGGCTCTTCGCCATTGCCACCAATCTGGCAAAGGATCATCAACGCGCAAAACAACGCTGGTCCGAAAAGGTCACCGACATTGCCCGCGAAGCCGCACTCTCCGACTCCGGATTCTTCCGGGAGGCTATGACCATCCACGCTACCTCCCCGCAGGGCAGCTTCGAAATAAAAGAACATATCGCCTTCTGTTTTACCTGTATCGCCAAATCACTTCCCCTCGAACAACAGATCTGCCTCCTGCTAAAAGAGGTCTACGAGTTCAGGGTCGCCGAGATAAAGCAGATCATGGACATCACCGAGGCCATGGTAAAATATTATCTGAATACCGGCCGTACGAAAATGATCCGCATCTTCGATGGTCGCTGCTCCCTCATCAACAAACAAGGGGCTTGCCATCAATGTTCCGAACTCAACGGCATTTTCAACCCTCAGCAGCAGCAACAGGAAGAATTGGTCAAAATAAGCCTCGTCCGCGAGGCCGAAAAGGTCGGGAAAGAACACCTCTTCGATCTTCGGATGGAGATCGTTCGTGGCATCGATCCCTTCCGGTCCAACGCCGCCGGCCTGCAATTGCATTATTTAGAACATAATAGGCGGGTGATGGAAGATTTTCTAAAAAAAGACCCCGGTTAACCTATCGTAAGGCCCCTCATTTCTCTTCCAACTCGATCCCTGACAACCGCGCGCACTCCCGTAAAAACATCTCCTGCACCTCGGCTCGCGTCGCCGCCGGATGAACAGTCCGGGGCTGCTGATGATAAAAATATCCGCCGCTCACCATTGCCGCGGGGTCGTTGCTGACGGCCAGCCACACCTGCGTCTCCCTTCCTTTGGCCAGATCGTCCGGCGCGCCCGCCCCGCCCATCTTCGTCGCAACCCATCCCGGCTCCAGGGCATTGGACAAAACAGTTGTCCACCTGCGCGCCACCGCCATTGCCAGGAGAACATCATGAAATTTCGAGTCCGCGTAGGCCTGGTACCCGCTCCATCGCCGCCGCTCCCAAACGAGGTCATCCAGGCTCTCATCTCCCTCGCGATGCAGTCCGCTGCTCAGGTAGACCAGCCGCGCCGGCCGCCGGATCAACGCCGTAAGGATATAGGGTGCCAGCGAATTCACCGCAAATAACTCCGGCAGTCCATCAGCCGTAACCACTTTCCGCGGCTCCCGGTAGCCAACAGCCGCATTATGGATCACCGCATCAAAATCCCCCAGCGCATTCACCTGCTCCGCCACCGACACCGCCGCAGCCATCGTCGACAGGTCGCCAATCACTACTCCCTCCGCCTTCGGCAAGGCCGATTTCGCCTCCCGCGCCCGCCGCTCACTCCGCGCATGCAGCACCACCGCGTGCCCCTGCTCCAGCAAAAGCGCCGCAGCCATCTGCCCAAGCCCATCCGCCGAACCCGTAATAAATATTCGTGACATAGATACCTCCTTTTGTCCTATCTCATCCCCCTTATCACCGCCTCATGATGCTCATCATGCTCCGCGACAAAATACGCCAGGTCGATCACCCGCATCGGCTGTTTCAGCCGCGGATGCAGGCTGGTACTCTCCTCATCCAACACATCGATGCTGTTCAACAGCCTGAGCGTCTCCTGCCGCTCCGCTGCAAACCGCTCCACCAACTCAAGAATAGGAAACCCATTGAATCCGGCCTCCGTCGTCGCCGTATTGTTTAGGTCGGCAGTCGTCAACACTGACTTGCGCTCCCGGATATCGATGAACCGGATACGCCACAACGGTTCCATGATGGCCAGATGGCCCACATGCTCCTTGATCGACCACTTTCCGCCGGGCTTCTGCAACAAGATATCCTCCGGCAAACCCGCCAGCAACTGGCGCAGTTTCTCCGGTGCTTGTTTCAACTGCGCAAAGATGGACGCATATTTGTCCGCCGAAAAACCAAGATCGAATTCCCTGTCAAACCATTTAGGAGTGCTCATGAGATCACAATTTTCGATACATGATAAAAGCATTTACCCGTTCCCCCAGTTTATTGATAAACGCTTCGGGAATCTCGCCGATTATCGCAAACCCCAGTTTTTTCCACAGCTCCACCGCCCGGGTATTGCTTTTGATCACAATATTGAATTGCATCGCCGCATAACCAAGACGTTTTGCCTCTTCCAGCGAAAATTCCCCCATCTTCCTTCCGATTCCCCGGCCACCCGCCCGCGGCGAAGTCATATAAGCAGCATTGGCAATATGTGATCCAAGATCCGGCTGATTGTCCCTTATCACAAAGGTCCCCGCCACTTCCCCGTCCAGCAGCGCCACATAGACATGGTTACCCTGCCGATACCAATATTCCAGCATCTTTTCCTTTGAAGAGTCCGGCGCAAAAACATAAGTGTCCCCCGCCGCGATCACCTCCTTAATGATCCCCCACACGGACTCAGCGTCCGCCGCAGTGGCTTTTCTTATCTCGATCATAGGCCCCCTTTTATCTCCAACACCGTGATCGAATAAGGCGCAAAGCTCCGCACAAACCGCTTCTTCACCCCCTTCTCCACGGACTCCACCGGCACGATCTTCCCCGGCTCCGTTATCGAATTCGTCTCCGTCGGGCCGCCGGCCGCCAGCGTCCAGGCAACGCCTTCCTTCCCCACTTTCGCCAAACCCGCCAACTCGATCTCGATGGCCTGCGCCACCCCCTGCGTATTCACCACCTTGAGAAAGATCAGCCCCTTCTTCGAATCCCGCGTCGCCGAAAAAAAGACCGCATTGATCTTCTTCGGCTGAATGCCCGCAACCGAATCCCTTCCCGTCACCTTCGACCATTGCGTCGGGATATTCTCCGTAGACATTTTTACGATGACATCTCCGACATGTGTACTGAATAATTTCTGCGCATGGTAGGCCGGCGAGCCAAAGGAAGAAAGCGAGTTATACCCGATAAGATCGCTCTTCCACTGCATCCCGCCCGGATTGACATTGACAAACAGCGGGGCATAGCTCGATAGGATCACAAGATCGGAATTTCGTTCCATTCCCGTCATCCACGCCGCATCACCCAACGCCGCATTGAAGTTCGTCGTCGGGTCTCCTTCCCTCGTCGCCCATTCCCCCACAAACACCTTCGGACCGCTGCGATCATAATTGTCGTATTGACCCGCATTCTCTTCCATCTGCGAAGCCGTGCGATAGTAATGCTCGTCCACTATCTCCGTTTTCCCCACCGGCGCCGGGAATCGCCCGCCAAGTGGGTCTTTACCGCCCACGGTGGAAATAATATGTAGTTGCGGATAGCGTGCCTTTATCGCATCATAGAACTGTGCATAACGACCTCCATAACTTCCCGACGCGTCAAACCCATCCTCGTTGCCGATCTCGACATAATGCAGGGGAAAAGGTTGCGGATGACCGTCCTTCGCGCGCTGCGCCCCCCATTTGGTAGAAGCGTCTCCCGTGATATATTCTATTTCGTCAATCGCATCGTCGACAAACGGCTGCAGATAAGTCCCCGCTTCCAGGTAATCCCTGTTCAGCGTATACCCTGCAAACACCGCCAGCAGCGGCTCCATATTCAGGTCCTCACACCACTCCAGGAATTCCAGCAAACCCATTCCATCCGTGCTCCGGTAATGCCAGGGGCTCAGATGCCCCGGTCGCTCCTGCAACGGGCCGATCGTCCTTTTCCAATCCCAGCGTTGGGAAAAGGTATTGCCTTCCACATAATTGCCACCGGGCAGCCGCAGGAAGGCCGGCTTCATATCCGCCAGCAGTTGCATGAGATCCGGCCGGTTGCCGTTAAGACGATCCTTATAGGTAGGAGGAAATAAAGACACAAGGGAGAACCAATAACTGCCGGCCCCCCGCGCCCGGATGACAAAACGGGCATCGGCCGTGGGTGTTATCCCCGCGGCAGTCTCCATCGAAAAAGCCACCCGCTTCCATTCCGCGCCCGGCGCGGCGACTTCGGCTGAGGCATATACGGTCTTACCATCAGGGCTCTCGAGTGTGACGGCCAGGGGCTGCCCACCACCGGTCGCCCGGCAAAAGCAACTGCCGGTATACTTCGTGGCCGGCCGCACCGCCATCCCCCAAAATCCTTCGTTGGCAATCCCGGCGCCGGCGTCCTCTTCCGTGACATCCAGCCGCAGGGATACCGGCAACGCGGCGCTGACGGGATTCGTCTTGTCGAGTGCCATGACCCCCGTGCCGGCCGCACCGCGCACCAGCGACCAGAAAGCCGCCGTCTTTGCCGAATCTTTAAAACTCCGGTTCCGGATCAACTCCCCATAAAGCCCTCCCTCATAGGAGAAATTGATCTCTTCGGTCATCAGCCCATACAACCCGGGGCTCACCGCGGCGCCGGGCTCATCGAGGTGCAGGGTAAGCCGCACCGGCCCCTGTGCGGGAAGGCGGTACGCCAGGACTAAAAAAATAACAACGACAATAAATTTAATGGGATTGGCCGGTTGGCGAAAGATTTGGCAAGGCATAATCGATCATCGGTTTATTGGAATAAGTGTAAATATAACATTTTGCCAATAAGCCCGTCGCTATTTGCCCCCACGCAATTTTTCCCGCAGTTTCTCCTTGAATTGGGCATTTGTCATTTTTTCATACCCGTCGGGAATAAGGAACATCCCCTCGTCAAGGTACCTGTCTGAATCGATATGCTGCAGGGCATACACCACCTTGTTTCCCTTTTCATCCTTCAGGACCGACCCGACATAGAACCCGTCAACGTGGAGGATATTCTTGTCGGCAGTGATGGGGGAGGGGATCATCGCATCCAGGTCGTGGGAATAATAGGTTTCCACATAAAGTTTATAAGAAGGATCATAGTGTTTGGTTGCGAGATCACCGGTATTGCCGCTAAGCAGGCTGTGGAGATAAAGAAGTCCATCGGACTGCTTTCCATTGTCATCGGTCACCGGCGTCACCGGCACCTCCACCCCGACGACATTGGCGCTATATCCATGAAAGTTGGTATGGCCCAGCGCCTGCATCCTGATCTCGGGCTGGTGCAAATACTTCCTGAAATAGGCCGACAGCCCGAATGCGTCCTGGAAACTGCTGAGATCTTCTACGATCGCCGCCGGAAGTATATTCAGGAAGTTGGCGACGGTGTAAGACTTCTTCGCATTGATATCGATTATGGTCGTGATGCCGGGCGCAAAGCCATTGGCCAACGCACCTGCAAATCCGCCCTGCCCACCCGTGGAGTCGGTCTTCCCAATCTCCGCGCGAATATAGGCGGGGCTCATGACATAGTCATAACTACTTAAGAATGCCGCAAATACAAGGGCCGGGCCAGGCTTGTAACTAATCGCGGCATTCCCGTATTTGGCCCGCATATCCGCCTGGATGTCGGCATAGGCGTCCTGGTTCTGCATCGCCTTCGTAAGCACTTCCTTATCCGTACCCGTCACCCCGCGCTGGCGGAGGCGGCTGATAAGGTCCTGTACCACCGGGTTCTTAAGCAGGTTGTTCCAGTCCTCCTCCGTATCCACGGCAAAGCTGGCCGTCGTCACTTTCACCTTCTTCCCCGTCACGGGGAATACGGGTGGCTGCGGTGGGGCATGATTCCCCATGGTTTTGGCATCCGCGTTGGAGGCATTGGCCGCTGCATCGCCGGTCGCACCACTCGCCCCGGCAGGAGCCGTAGCTCCATTCGTCCCGGCAGCCTTGGCGGTGGCTGTGTCCGTATGTGTCGAATCCGGCTTATTACCGTTTAACTTACTGTTGACCTTGTCTTTCACCTTATTGAGAAGACTCTTGAACTGGCAGTTGCCATGCAGGCAGGAGAAGCCCAGCAATAGCGCAAGAAGGGTGTGTTTCATAGGGGAAAAATACAAAAAAACACACATGCTAACTGTTAAGTTTGGGTGCTTTTTTCCCGGATCCCGGTTACTGGGTAGCGCCACCTTCAGCCCATACCTGACCACTCGGCTATACGACCAGCGGCAGGGCAATATCAGGGAAGAGATATTAGTCTTCAATATTGGTGGACTAATATTTGAAAAAATATTTCGTAAATTGTCCACATGGACACCCAACTCTTCGACAAACTCGTATCGATCCGTCGCCACCTGCATCAAAATCCGGAACTGAGCTTCACCGAATTTAAAACCGCCGCATTCGTAGAAACCCAACTCAGCCAACTGGACATCCCCATTGAGCGTCTCGCACTCACCGGCGTCATCGGGACCATCGCAAAAGGTGGGGGACCCACAGTCGTCCTTCGCGCGGATATGGACGCGCTCCCCATCCTCGAAGAATCGGGCGTCCCCTTCCCCTCGCAAACCGAAGGGATCATGCACGCCTGCGGTCACGATATCCATACCACGATGCTCCTCGGCGCAGCCCATCTGCTGAAAGCCGCCGAATTCAAAGGCACCATAAAACTGGTCTTCCAGCCTGCCGAAGAGGGTCCCATGCGCAGCCCCGAAAAAGGAAAATCCGGCGCACAACTGATCATGGAAAGCGGCAGGCTCGATGGCGCCGATTTCGTCCTCGGCCTCCACGTCCATCCGCTGCTACCCGTAGGTATCCTGTCGTATAAAAATGGGGAAGCCCTTGCCAATGTCGGCAATTTCTCTATCCGTATCAACGGAAAAGGCGGTCACCCGGGGCTCATGAAAGAGGTCATCGACCCCATCGCCATCGCAGCCCGCCTCATCACCGCCGCTCAAAGCGGACTCATCCTGCCGGAGGCCTCCGGTCCCCAACCCGGTCCGCCAACCGCCGTCCTGGCCATTACCTACGTCTCCACCGAAACAAACCCGAGCTTCAACGTCATCCCCTCCCACGTCCTGCTGCAAGGCTCCCTCCGGGCCAATCGCATCGCCGACTACAACGACATCGTCTCCCGGCTGAACATCCTCCTCCGTTCCCTCGAGGCGGAATACGGCTGCACCATCGAACTCGACTTCAGCGCCTATTATCCCAGCCTGCTCAACGACCCCCGGCTTCACCAGTGGTTATCCCCCGTCTACGAAAAGATCTTCGGCGGCGCCAACGTCACCGAAGGCCAGGCCTACCTCGTCGGCGAAGACTTCTCCTTCTATTCCCGCGCTATCCCCGGTCAATTCTATTTCCTCGGTGCAAAGACCGAACAGAACGACAGGTACTTCCTCCATCACCCGAAAGTGACCTTCAACGAAGAATGTATAAAATACGGCGCGACCTTCCTGGCGGAAAGCGCCCTCCAGCTCCTGCGGTAAAGGGCTCTGCCATCTTCTATCTTCTATGCTTCCGCTCCCACAGGTCATAACTGAGATAGACGCCCCACGATCCGTTCCTGTACGGATTCCTGCTGCCATCCGGAATAGTGGAAAGATAGGTGTTGAAGGCTTTTTGAAAACGCAGGCCCAGCGTCCAGCGCCGCCAGTTATATTCCATTTCAAAAAGGGCCCGGAAATCCGCTTTCGCCAGCCGGCTAAACACCGCCGAACTGTCCTTCAACGCAAACATATCGGCGGAAAAGACCGTGTCGGACGACCCGCCATTGGTGGGATGCAGGATCTTGGTGAAAGCCCCGACTCCCCCTGACAAAAGCGAAACCTGCACGCCCGCGCCCAGCCAGAGATGATCGATCACGCGGTAATGAAAACTAAACCCAAGATCATAATAATAGAGCTTCTTCAAAACGATCTTGTTGTATTGAAGATAAGACTGCCAGCCGGGGATCGTACTGCTGTCCCCCCCGCTGCTGTCGATGGTTTGGGAATGCGTATACTGCGGGCTGTAAAAATTCAGTCGCGCCTGTAAGTAATAATTTTCTGCCGGATAATACCGGAAATAGAGGGATGGAAGATAATCGGCTATATCGCTTTGTTCCCCATTGATATTAAAACCACTCCTCTCCTCACCCCCGGTGGGAAAGATCTTGCCCACGGAGATCCCTGCCGTCATTCGCCTCCCCGTCCCCGGTCTCGAAAGCGGACCCTTCACGGCATTGGTCCGCGCAACACCCGACGGACCCCCCTTCTTCGTCTCGGCCCGCAGCAGGGAATCCGTTGCCCGGAAAAAAG
>Ga0206888_1077_pt1 | contig 28367 bp, 28 predicted proteins | sample Alteio_BWOrgHeat_90_FD_153258 | JGI IMG/M metagenome (GOLD analysis project Ga0206888, IMG submission 153258) | Enriched cells from forest soil in Barre Woods Harvard Forest LTER site, Petersham, Massachusetts, United States - Alteio_BWOrgHeat_Nextera4 ... | reverse complement strand
CTTATTATCAAATAAAGGCTAGGATTGGTATCAAAAAGGCTAGTGTGGAAATCTTTTTTATCAAAACTGATTTCAAATAGTCCATCAGAATTTACCCAAACATTTCCAAGCATCTCATCATTGTGGTATTCCAAAAGTCGTTTTTCACTGTTCATTGCCTGAACCTTTACGTTTGTTATAGCATTTCCATTCGCATCTTTTACACTACCTTCAATGGTATAATCTGGCACATGTTTTTTTTCAATATGCAATAATTAAGGATTCGTGTGTTATTTTTAATAGTTAAGAATCTAAAATTAGAAACCTCTAATTATGAAATTGAGATATTTAGAATTTAATATTTAGATTCTATTTACTGTTTGAATCTATGACAGCGTCAAGAAAGTCATCTTCTTTAAGTGGATGATCAGATGATAGGCAAGAACCTTAGTCCTTGTGCTGGTTTTATATCCTCGTCAATTATTCTTCAATTGTCATACTCTTTCATGTCAATTTAGATAATTAACGTGATTAAAATTACTTAGCATCAAGTGTAAGGGGCATTCTTGTTTGTACTGGAAGATGGCAGGGATTTACAGAAGGCGGTGTTGTAGAATCAATATTTGAATTTAGTTCTTCATTGACTAAGGAATCAACATTTGTTTGCCATTACTTGTAAGCAAAGTGTAATCACCTTGTGTCATATACCGTTTCGTGTAGCTTTTGTACTACAATCAGATACATATATTTAACAATTACTTCCAATTTTAGAAAGTAGCATTTAAAACCATTTCTCTGGATCCTAACATATGGAAATATCGGAGTGGTACGTCTGTGAACTATTACGATAGTTTTCAAAGATTCCGAATTTCAGATAATAAAATAGTTAATTTATCAATAGTAGTGTTTTTCTCTATTACATTTTTTGTTTTAATCATACCAGCTCAATCAGCTTTTGCAGCTGACATTCACTTTGACACTAAAGCTGTAACTGACGTTGCAGAATATGATTCCAGCATAGTTGCAGTAATCAGAGTGGATGATTCATTAAATCCAGTCTTTACAACAAATAACCAAATTGACACCATCAATGTAACTATATCATCACAAGATGCATTTGGAACACCTGTTGACAGTATTCAGCAAACTCTTACAGAAACCGGTCTTAACAGTGGCATCTTCACGGATTCTACTCTCATATTTACAACTAACCATACAAAGTTTCCTACCAATAGCGATCTTACTGTAACGCAGGACGAAATAAATGATTTTGTACCACCGCTTTTGAGTAATTGTCCAGGCATGCTCTCATCTCCAATTTCATCATCTACTAAAGATGAAATATGTGTAAGCATAGTATCAACATCGTCACCTGGCCCAGCTGGTATTGGAACACTTACTCTTGTGGAAACCAGCAATTCAAGTGGTCATTTTATTTCAAAATTAAAACTTTCATCTTCGTCTACAGTTTTACCTAATCAGATCAAAGCAGTCGCAGGCGATATTCTATCAGCAACCTATCTTGGAGGAACCACTAATGCCTTGATTGCACCAACATCTCCAGGAACTGATGAGATACTTGTTGCACCATGTGATGGTGTTGACGTTCCATGTGATACCCTTACAGTTACCTACGGCGCAGATCAAAACTCTATAAATCTTACCCCACAAAATGGAGGCGGAGGCGGCGGAGGTGGTGTTATTCTTCCAGGGTTTGTTCTAGACTTTACAGCTAGCCTTTCTTCAACAGTCGGTGGTAGCCCGTACATTGTCCAACCTCCATCATTTGGTGGAGGTTACTTGAAATATTCTGATGGTCTGACAATCACTCAAGGAACCCACAAAACAATATTTGACACATCAAAATACAACCAAGATATTCCTACACAAGTTATGGCATCAGGCCAGAAAGTAAACATGACCTTCAAAACCTTCGAGTCATACAACCCAAATGGTGTAATACATATGGGACTGTTCATCATACCAAGGGGCCAAGATATGATAACACCTAACAGTCTTGCATCAATCCACTATGACAAGTACTCTCCTGTAGAAGTCAATGATCCAAACCATATTCTGGCCAATGCAACTGTTTCTTCAACATCAGATGGAAAATTCCAGTACACACAATTTTCATTTGTTCCAAAAAAATCATACGGCAAGATGTCATTTCTTGCAAGAGCTTGGAACGATCACAGGTATTCAACTGATGTAAGGATTCATGACGATGTCACAATACCGCCAGCTCCTAAAATCTTGCCTTCAGGTGTTTTCATGTTTGACAACTTCAATGGCTTACAAGTAGCTTTGGAAAAAGACCAATTTTACAAACCGCAGATAATGGCTCACATTCATAGTACTAAAGATGTATTTAGTTCTGATGAAGGTGGTCACGTCTATTGGTTATATGACACCGTAAATCATTGTGTAACTTTGGTTATTACAGATAACAATGATAATGAGTTGTCCTCAATCAAAGGTTCGCTTGTACCATATATTACTGAACAAAAAGGTGATTACAAGTTCATGAATTTTACTGTCCAACAATTAAACAGATGGGATGAAAAACAGGAAGAAAAAGCTAAGAAAATTGAAGAAGACAGAGCCCTAATTTCTGCACTTGAAAAGGGAATAATAACTCAGAGTAATTGGTGATAACATTGTTGGAACAAACATTAGGTTTAAGACTTGATAATGCAGGATTAAAGTATTGGAAATCGGTCATTATCGATGAAAGGTAATGTTGAATTAATCTGACCCAACTAACAACAATCTCATTGTCTAAACAAATACAAATCTTGCGTTATTTTTGTTTAAAAACCTAATTAATTTTTATTTGTAGAAAAATTTTGAAAAAATTTTGATTAATTTTTTACTAGATGAAATATGCTTAAATATATCACACGTAACAGATGAACAGGTTGGTAGCTAGTTGAGCGCTGAAAAGCAAATGGATTCTTTACTTGAAATAAGATTAAAGAGAGATTTAAAGATTTTTGTTCTTACTGGTTTGATTGCAGTTGTTTTTGTGCTAGGTTCTGTTAATTCAGTTTTTGCAAGTAATGTTATTGGGGTCAGCTGGGATCATCCCAAGTATTATTTGGATCACGGATTCCAAGTTACAATAGATGACAGCCTTGATCCAAATAAAAACGTCAATACAGCTAATGGCTATATCCCTGTGAGCTTGAAGTCACTGGGCTTAGGCACAACAAACTCGTATCAAATTCCATATACTGGAAGTAATTACTTGTACAAAAGTACAGTCTACGTTACCTTTGTCTCTAGCACTGGCGTGACTGATTCTACTCATTTCAGGACAAACGCTGCAGACCCCAGTGCATCAGACACCATAGAACTATGGTATGCTGGAGCAAAACAATCTTTCACTACTGTACAAGGAAATGACGACAACAAGTTAACTAGTGATAGTGCAACTACGCCTCAACCAACTTACTCTACAAAGATAACTTGCGCAGCAGGCGATGGGCCTACCAATGGAGATGGGATATGTGACTCGTGGAAGACTTCAACACCGGGTTATCTTTCTATCCCTCTTAATGGTGTGACTTATCTTTTCCCTTGTCCTAGTGGAGATACGTGTAACGACACTACCAAGAAGGACTTGTATGTAGAGGTCGATGCAATGCAGGATCAGATGCCTCCACAAGCGGCATTTAATGCAATCAAAACTGTTTTCTTGAACGCAAACCCATCTATTAGACTACACTTTGTAATCGACGAAGAATTTCCTATGCATGCTCTTACCACTGCACAAATATCAACACCACCAGCAATAGGAGAATTTGAGTGGTATAAGCACATGTATTTCGGAACAGCCTCAGAAAGGATCACTCCTAATTGCACTACACCCCCCAATTGCGGTAATGTAGGTGATGAACTTACTGCAAAGAGACAGGTCTTCCATTACATGTTATTCATAAACAAACTGCCTGGATCTTCATCAACAGGATACTCTGAACGTCCCGGAAATGATATGGAAATAGCTCTTGGTCCTTTGAATGCCGGATATGGAAGTCTTGATGATAATGAAGGGACCATAATGCATGAGCTTGGACACAACCTTGGCTTGTATCATGGAGGATACACAAGCGATCTCAACTGCAAGCCAAATTATCCTAGTGTAATGAGTTATTCCAGACAACTGTCCACCTTTTTTGCAAGACCGCTTGATTATTCGTATGGTCTAGCCGCAACGCTAGCACAAGGCTCACTTTCTGAACCAGCCGGAATAGGTGGAACAGGTATGACTGTCTTTGGACCAACTACTGCAATAACCACTTCGACTGGAGTTCCCACGAATTACAACCCGGCTAGTGATTCGGATACAACTCAAACTGGAATGACACAGGAGTTTTACAACATCCCATCAGTTGGTTGTACTACTACTCATAATCCACCCTATAACATGCTTGATTCTGCAGACTGGAGCCATTTGATATTCACATTTAAGAATTACAATGGTTTCGGTAGTGGTGTTGGTGGTACAGATTCAAGCAATACTGACATGGTGGAAGAAGGTATTCCAACCTCATACACGCAATCGCAAGTCCCTAGTGTTCAGCAGGTAAGCAGTCACATTACAAATCATTCTCTAATTAGAGAAATAGACTATAAAGTCGACCCCCAATCTAGTGTATACAATCCACCGACCAAAATAGATCCAACTAGTACCATTTCAGATGCAAAAAATGTCATTAAGAAGGTAACAGCTGTAGTAAAGGTTGAATTTAACGACGCAATAACTGACTTTAACAATGTCATGTCAGATCAAGAAAAAAATATCACATCAGCGAAGACACTAACAAAACTAAATAAGATAAAAACTGATGTTCTTGGAAACTTGACAAATGCACAAACAAATACGATACAGGACCTTGATAATGTATTCTCTGGCGACTTCAAAGTTAATAAGATTCAACTAATCCAAAACGCAAGCTGGACCGCTGATACGGCCTTTACAAATGGGACTGCGTCAATAGATTACTATCTTAATGACGCTAATGGTGGAATTGAGTATGATAATGCCAAGGAGGATCTGAAACAACAGCTTTTAGATTCTATAGAAGACATTGATAAGCAAATCATAGCAGGACGAGATGCCCCAAGTTTCCAAAAATACATGGATGCGTATCCAGATGGAACTACATGGCCACCTTTAGATTATGAAATCAGCAGTACCAAATTAACAGATGCACGCGCCTCTTTGGTGGACGCATTAATATCGACAGTACAAAACAAGTCTCTAATATATGATGATAAAAACGGTTTATACAAGGACCTTAACGACACAAAGGGATTAATCAAAGGCGGCTATCTAACAGATGCTTCACAAAGTCTCAGTAACATATTTACAAAAATTAATTCTTTTGAAATTCCCCAATCTGGCGATCATGCGAAAAATCTTCAATATAAGAAAATGGCATTGGGCCAGATAAACAACATGATGGTAACATTTCAAGTTGCGTCCGCAGTTCTTCCAACAGATAGGCAATATTCACCACCATACGTACAATTAATAGAAGAATGGCTACTTTTGCTCATTATTGCTATAATATTAGCCATAGCAGTTTGGGCTGTCGTAGCACAAATGCAGAAAAAGAAAGTAGAAAGAAAACATAAAAAACACATGGAGGAGCACCATTTCGAGTATAAGCCTAGTGGGAAACCAACGTTATAATTCAGATTCTAACAAAGGCTTCCACAGTAGGTTTTCAAATTGAAAAGCCGACAAGGGACATTTGCATTAAAGTAATAAAAAATTGACTTGTGTTGGTGAAGAATGTATAACTCTTCATGTTATGAGATTAGAATGAACAGGGACATCATTTAACTTATTAATTTAGGTTACATTGTTTTACCTATGAAAGCAGCTTCTGGTATGTCATCTCATGATAGCCATAAAAGAATGAGCACCATCGCTGAAATTCTTGGATTACTTGACGAAAAACACAAAAATAAAGAATGGCTGGTTGGTGAGATAAAAAGACACAAACTCAAACTCTCTTTCAAACATACGGCGAATGGTTTTGCGATCTTGAAGCTTTGTCCTAGTGGGTTTATTTCTCACCTTCTTCGTGTCTTAAAAAATGATGACTTTGATCCATCTGCAGACATTCCAGTTTTAGTAAAAACATTTCATTGGTTTTATACCGATATAGTGGGCAGCTCTAATCCAACTATACTAACCAAAGATCAAGCTAGATTGGTCTGGGTCTTAAACGAATTAACAGGAAGAACTGAAACATTCAAGGATAGAGATCCAAAATCGGATGTCATGAACATAACTGGAGATGGCATGGTGATTGGATTTAGTGATGCTCCTGAAAAACCACTTCGCCTTGCAATTGAATTACACAAGCTACTTAATCGATATAACCAATCAAAAAAACACAAAAATAAATTAAAGATAAGAATAGGAATCGATACTGGACCTGTATACATCATAAAGGATTTAACAGGAAGGGAAAATTTCTGGGGGCCTGGGATAATAACGACAAGACGTGTTATGGATTTGGCAAGACCTATGCAGATACTTGCGTCTGCAAGGATTTCCAATGATATCAGAAAACTGAATACCGAAAATAAATCAGCAATGCATCATATTGGAGAATACAAAATAAAGCATGGAGAAAAACTATCCATATTCAATATTTATGGAGACGGTTTTGGAAATAAACTTCCACCTCCTAATCCAGTAAATCCAACATCTATCTCGGATCGCAATCCCACAAAATTCCTGTTCCCTAAAGTCGAACTAAAACTTGATGTAACAGAACCAAAAACTATGATGTGCCATCATACCTGGCTTTGGCATGTCGTAAATATCACAGAAGAACCTACGGATCAAGTATCGTATTACCTCGAAGGTGACATACCTAAGGATTTTGCCGAATTGAATGTAACGATAAAAGATGAGGATAACAAAAAAATCAAAATAACAAGCCTTAATGTCAACAAGCCAGAACGCAAAGAATTCATTGTCAAGCTCAATAAACCAATAAAACCGAACCAAAAAGGCATGTTGAAATTAGAATATGATTGGGAAGAACCTGAAAGACAATTTTTCTACACATTATCAACTGATTGCAAGAAATTCACATATTGGTTTACAATACCTAAGGGAGTAGAAATCAAGCCAAGAGTTCTCAAAGTTGACCCCGCAACAAGATCCAAAACCTATGCTACGCCTCCCGAAGTCAACTATCTTAAAAACAGAACAGAAATAAAATGGCAGTCTTCCAATTTGCACGCATATGAAGGATACCAGTTTGAATGGTAAATCATAGTCATTCCAAGTGTTTTTGTTGACATGCCAGATTTGTGAACAATACAAAAAGAAAAATCAAGTTAAACAGAGCCCACTTCATGAATTGTTACCAATCCATTATCACCAATTACTTTTTTTACATCTGGAAGAATTGATTCTATTTTTGCTAGCTCTTCAACCACTTCGATAATCAGTGGCATGTTTACAGATATTCCTTCTATTTGAAAATTGGATTTACCGCGTTTCCCATAACCTGCTACACCAACCCATACTGTTGCACCAGAAATTTTTGCTTTTTTTAATACATCTAAAATTACCAAGTGAGTTCGTTTTCCATTTACGGTATCATTTTTTTTAATTCTGATTACAAGACACGACATCTTCATTGTCCTCATTTATCGATAACCTCCTTCTACTACAAGGCTCATCAAGGTTTTTCCTCCAAACACTGCACCTAGTGATAAACCAACATTGGCAAGTATATTTATTGCCACAAGATTGAACTGCCTATTATCAAACAGGTTACTTGTTTCTAATGCAAACGAGGACATTGTAGTCAGTGAACCACAAAATCCAATTGCAATAAACAGTGCATATTTTTCATCAAGATTCCATTGCTATGATATAACAACAAACAAACCTAAAACAAAGCTTCCAATCACGTTTACGATTAAAACATTTACTGGGAGAGTTCCAAACAGTAGTGGCGATTCCGTAATCCTAAACCGTAGAAACGTTCCTACCAGTCCCCCCGCAGCAAGAAAAATTATTTCGATTCCTTTCATTTTTTGTCTACCAATTTAATTTTTGATTAGTAGACATTATTAGCACCATTTGATGCGGTTTTGGTTTTTACACCAAGGCTAATGTCATAGCCTAATTGATTACATTTATTCAATGAATGGCAAATATAATATTTTGCTCTATCTATCACGATGAAAGGTATCACAGTAGAGGTTTTTGCTCACTTTGTGAAACCAATTGGCCTGAATCATAATTTCAAATATTTTAGGCCTTTTTTTATTTCTAGAATTATGATTGTCAGCTAATCAGATATTAGAATTATTCTATCAAATAAATGCATATTGAAACACTAGAAACATGATACTAAAATACTGAAGACAGAATGTTTTGTGTGAGCAGAATTATTGCTCAAAGATATAACTATCTTTTAGAATATTTTCCAATCAAGGTAGATTGTTGAATAACATGACCACTCATAGCTTGTTCTAGACTTTGTTTTGTAGAACCATTATCTATATTCAGCATAGAATCCAATGCATAGAGTTTGAAAAAATATCTATGAGTTCCAGATGGAGGACATGGCCCACCGTAGCCTATAGTACCAAAGACTGTAATTCCTTGTGGAAGATCTAATTTTTCTCCCTTTTCAAATTGAGATTTTTGGGGAGCAATATTCCAAACAATCCAGTGCGTTACTGTTCCCCTTGGGGCATCAGGATCATCTACTATCAATGCAAGACTTTGTGCACTTGATGGCACGTTAGATATTGTTAATGATGGGGAAACATTTGTTCCATCACAAGTATATTCAGATGGAATTGTTCCGTTATTTTCAAATGCAGAGCTTGATAAAACCATGATTTGGTTATTAATTTTGATGATATTTTCTTGTATCAAAAACTGAATTCCTTTAACAAAATCATTATCAGATATTGAACCACTTGACCACCAGCCAGCATTGTTCTTAATCCAAGCTGGAATTTGTTGGGAAGAACCAGCACCCACATGAGTTTGAGGAATTTTCATTATTCCGGATTGAATCAAATATTGAATTCCTTTGACAAAATCATCATCTCCTATTTGTCCTTCTGACCACCATTTGGCATTGTTTTTTATCCACGTAGGGATTTGCGTCTCATCAGCAAATGATTTACTTGAAAACAAAATTATAGTAAATATTGTAAACAATGTCAGAATACTAAAAATTCGTCTAGATTCCATAAATTAGATTACTATATCGTTTTAGATAAATTCTATCAGGATTTGACCAAAGTCAGCTGACCTGTTCCACTTAGTGACCATATTCCATTGACTTGGCTTTCAGGACTTTGTATTGTTATAGAGATCGGCGTCAAACCATAGTTGCCTTCAAGGGAGGAAGAAGATTGTACCAATATTTTCATGGTACCAAGGTTTCCTGCATTATCTGTTCCATGAGCAATTATATTCATCGAGTCTTTAGCGCCTTCCGAACTATATGTAACCCGTGCCTTGCCAAATGCCAAATCATATGAAATGCTGCCGACGTTAATATGACCTCCCATGACCTTTAATTTAATAACGCTGTCGCCAGTGATCATGTTTTGTAAGAATATCTGACCTGACATTTTAGATGCATTAACGCTATCTTTAGAAACTGCTGATCCTGTAAATGAAATTTCATATGAATTTGTCACAGAATCTCCACCCGTAGTGGGTCCATAATACTTGCCTGTCTGAAGATCAGACAGTATTGACTGTAACGGTTTTTGCAACTGGTCTAGGTTTTGTTGTAATTGTTGTATGATTTGTTCAGAGTTTTGTATTGCAGTTTTTTCATCTTCATTTGCGGTTCCGCTAGGATAGGTTCCTGATTGATTCCCTCCAGTGGAATTTGTGGTATTATCTCCTGTAAGAGATGCTGTAAGATTATCTGCTGGAAGATTACCTGCTGGAAGAGTAAGGTCACCCTCCGGAATTGGCCCTGTTCCATTATCTCCTGGGAAAAGATAGGTAGAATTATCTTCTGGAATTGGCCCCATGTATTGATCATATGTATTATTTGAATTCATATAGGTTGACTGGGCAAAGGCTACTCCAAGTGGCGTATAATTCAAACTTGCAATAGTGGAACCAGTCTGTTTTTCATGAGGACTAAAAGAAATACCAGTTAAACCTAAAATTAGAATTGACATTAGAGTCAGGCTTTTTAACGATCTACACCCCATACAGTATTGGCCTAATACCTACAGTAATTAAAATTTGCGTAGCAGTGATAAGTGAACATGGTTCCGGAAGGCATTATATCCTCTAAATCAAGGGTACCAATGAAGATGATGATTAATGTATATCCAAGCGTACAAAAGTCAAAAACGCGGTTTACCAGAATTAGTGTTAAACCGCTGGCAGGCTTTGCAATCATGGTGCTTGTACTGGGAATTGCAAGTAATGCCCTAGTAAATACAGCATTTGCGCAAACCTCCAACGGTACAAAGACTTTTGCTAATGCAGCTCAAAAGCAAGCTTTGCAAAAGGCATTTAGTGATTACAAAGCTGCGTTAAGCAATAACACAAAAACGGCCAAGTCTATTATAAACGACGCAAGACAGGTCTACAAAGCAGCTGTTGGTAACGCAACACTGACTTACAAGGCTGAAATTCAAAATGCAAAATCAACATTTCAGGCAACACTAAAAGGTACAAATGGAACTAAAGCAGCTGTTACATCGGCAAAACTAACCGCTCTGGGCACTGTAAAAGTAGCAAAGCTGCACTTTAAGGACACTGTAAAAACTGCAAAGGAAAAGTACTTGAATACTGTAAAAAAAGTAAGGCAGAGCTGGGCTGATGCTAAAAAAACTATAAGGCAAAAATACTTGGAATTTAGAAAATCTGTTCTGCAAGATATGAAACAATAACAAAAAACAGTATCCAACAAAAACACCCACATTAGGTGAATTTAATAATAAAAAATGTTAACTGGCGTTCCTCCACCATGAATTCTTTTGTTCTGCTAGTAGTTTGGGCGATCTGACGCTTCCATAATTATAAAAAAAATCAATTGAACATGACAAGTTATTTATGGTAGCAAATGAAATTTTATTCAAAGTTATCTAACCTTTGAAATACAAGGTAGATAATTAAAAATATGAAATTGTTTGCAATTGTTTGGTTGCCAGTATACGCATTTTAGTTAATTAACTCTTAAATACAAAAATTGAAATGTACAATGTGAATAACTTGTTAATAAAAAGAGCATTCTCAATCTTTGTCTTAATTCTGAGTGTGACTTTTATCATGGTTATTTTTCCAACAGGTAAATCCAATTTAGATATTCAAGGCACAAATTTATTAGGTCTAAATGGAATTGTATTTGCACAATCCCCAGATTTTACTGGTGATAACTCAACTGACCTAACTCTTCCCGATGAAAATTTTACTGATCCTGCACTGCCACAAGACAACTTTACTGACTTTATTGATGCAGGCACAAATTCAACTTTATCAGCTGTTCCAGAATTCGGTACTCTGGCCTCTATAATACTAATAATTGCAATTATCTCAATCGTTGTTATTTCGGCAAAAACTAAATTGAGATCTAACCCATAACTTTGAAAATACACGGCTCTACAGTTTTAATGTTTTTCCAGATAGACATCTAAAAAATCTTAATAGATTTGCTCAGATAGGAATAGCCATGGTAATAGATATAATTCGCACCATTAGCAGCATTGGAAAGTAGTCCATAAATAGAACAATAGGACGAAGATGATTCCTTAATTCAGGTTTTTAGAAATTTTTTTGCAATAATCAAGTCTACTTTATAATGAAGACTCAAACGTGGATTGATATTTAATTTCCACGGAAGAAATGTTGGTTTTTTTGTTTTTGAAGCTAAGGCAAATCCCCTTTTCTGAATTTCAGATCTAATGGATTGAGGGTTAACTTTTTTCCTTACAGAATTTGGTCCTCTTTCAAAGTCATACGGGTCAGACATCAAGACTACATCACTTGCCTGATTAGATATGACATTCAGAAAATCAAGAGGTTCAACAATTTCTAGCAGGTTTAATCCAACAACTAAACCAAATTTATTTTTCCCAAATGGATGGTTTAATGAATTGGCAACAAAAAAATCAAGATTTGTAAAATGATTTTGTTTTGCCTCTGCAATTGCAAAAAAAGATTGATCTATTCCAAACACATTTTCGTGTTTTTTTGCTAAATATTTTGCAACATGACCTACTGAACAACCATGTTCTAACACCAAATCAAATTTAGGCAATTTCTTTAGCGTGTTTTTTATGTAGGAATAAAATTTTGACTTTGTACTATTTTTGTAGGTACCAACCCATCGTTTTTCTAGAGGGATTACATCTGAAAATGGTTTTTTTATTTTTTCAAGTGATTTTTTTACAAATGATTTCATCTTTGCATTTTTTGCTGTAGTCATCAAGTATCCTCCCAATTGAGCCCGATTAGAAAGATAGGAGGTAAGATTTGATTGCATAATTGGGATTTTTGAAATTATAGCATATCTATTAGTACAATTATTGCATTCAAGAAATCCCTCTTCAATTTCATTTGATTGTTCAAGTATTTCAATTCCCAGAGTGTTATTACAGTTAACACATCGTAGATATTCTAAGCTAAATGGGTTCATTTCTAATAAAAAGTAGCAATTTTACAAGGATTAAATCTCTAACGAAATCATTTTTGGTATATCAGGCTTAAAATATGACTATCTTTGAGTTTGCCCTCTTGAATGATATAACCGCACCGCACCAGTAGGATTACTGGTGCCGGAATTATGGCGTAATCCTACTTTCTTATGATTCCGCATTATTTTTTAATAGTCAAATTCTAACATCAGCATGTTGTCATCACAAGATACTGGAAGAAAAGCCATAGCATTACATAAAAAACTAAAAGGTAGGATTTTATTTGGAAATAAAACCCATAGACTAAAACTAAAAGAGTTACAGTTGATTTACACCCCAGGAGTTGCGGCCGTAAGTGAGGTCATTTTCCATCATCCAGATCAGAAATATGTCCTTACATCAAAGAGAAACAACGTTGCCATAGTAACTGATGGAACACGGATTCTAGGATTGGGCAACATTGGTCCTTATGCAGCGCTTCCAGTAATGGAGGGAAAATCAGTTTTGTACAGACAGTTTGGTGGAATTACTGCTTTTCCGTTGTGTCTTAATACTACTGATAAAGATCAAATCATTAAAACTATAGTATCAGTGGAACCTGCTTTTGGTGCAATAAATCTTGAAGATATCGAATCCCCCAAAGTCATGGAAATTTCGGAAGAACTCGAGAAAAAAATTTCTATCCCCATATTTCATGACGATAGACACGGAACGTCGGTAGTTGCATTGGCTGCTCTGTTAAATTCATTGAAACTAGTCAAAAAACAAATCTCGTCAATCAAAGTGGTAGTGGCAGGTGCAGGTTCTGCAGGTTATGGAATTACAAACCTACTCAGATTTGCAGGCTGCAAAAACATAACAGTGGTAGATTCAGCAGGTGCCATCTACAATGGAAGAACCAAAAACATGAATAAATACAAAAAAATTATTTCAAGTTTAACTAATTTCAAAAAAGAGAAAGGTCCACTTTTAGAGATTATAAAAAACGCCGATGTATTCATAGGCGTGTCAGGAGTCAAGAACATGCTAACATCAAGTATGATTAAAAGCATGAATAAAGAGCCAATAATTTTTGCCCTTACAAATCCAGAACCTGAGGTTGATCCTTTGGTTGCAAAAAAAGCTGGTGCAAAAATTATTGCAACTGGAAGCTACAGGTTTCATAATAGGGTAAACAACGCCCTTGTTTTTCCGTACTTGATGAGATCTATCTTAGATCAGAGAATACGTAAAATTAATCTTGATATGCTTCTTGCTACAGCTTGTGCAATAGCAAACACCATAACCAAAAAAGAATTACATTACAATCACATTATTCCAGATGTTGGAGATAAAAGACTACAAAAAAACATAACCTCAGCACTAAAAAAATTTTATAAAAAATAACTAGTAAAAATCACTAAGTCATTCTACGTGGTGATGGTGAACTAATTGATCATAGAATCTGATGGATTTTATGTTAACAAACTCTAACATGCCATACCTTGACAATTCCCTACCAAACCCGCTGTGCTTTACACCACCAAAAGGAATTCGTGGGTCTGAAATTACCACGTTGTTGACAGTCACTATGCCAGACTCTACCATTCTTGATAATTTTTCTGCTTTTACAAGGTCTTGTGTCCAAATGCTTGCCCCAAGGCCAAATTGAGAGTCATTTGCAATTTTTATTGCCTCCATCTCACTATTTACTACAGTAATTGGTGCAACAGGACCAAATGTTTCCTCTTGTGCCATGCGCATTTTTGGAGAAATCTTGGTAAGAATAGTAGGACTGTAGAAATAACCCTTATTTTGGACTCGTTTTCCACCTGTTAATACTTCGGCACCATTTTTGATAGCGTCTGTTACCAGTTCTTCTATTTTATTTAGGCCATCAATGTTTACCAGTGGACCAATGTCAGTATCTTCTAGAGTAGGATCACCTACACGAAGTTTTTCCGTATTTTGAACAAATTTTTCGATAAACTCTTTTGCAATATTTTTTGTTACCAAGAATCGTTTTGATGCAATACAGCTCTGACCACAATTAATAAAACGCCCTTTGACAGCTCCATTTGCTGCCTTTCCTACATCGGCATCATCACAAACTATGAAAGGATCACTTCCTCCTAGCTCAAGAACACATTTTTTTAGCTGCGATGTTGCTCTCTGAGCCACTTTTGCCCCAACCGTAGTACTTCCAGTAAATGTTACTGCGTTGATATCAGAATCAATCATTGGTTCTACAATACTGGAATCACCAACCAGAGTCTGAAACACGCCATCAGGGAAGCCTGCTTTTTTAAAGATGTGTTCTATTTCAATACCGCACTGCATTGTTGCGCTAGCAGGTTTGAGAACTATAACATTTCCTGCCATCAAAGACGGTGCTGCAAATCTTAGTGCCTGCCAGTAAGGAAAGTTCCATGGCATTATACTTCCTATGATCCCAATTGGTTCAAATGACAAAAAGCTCTTTCTGGCGTCAGTGTTAACAATCTCAGGGTTTAAGAAAATATCACCGTTATCACCATAAAATTCCATAGCCCATGCGCATTTTTCCACTTCAGAAAGTGCTTCCTTGATTGGCTTTCCCATCTCTCTGGTTGCTACACGAGCAAGATCAGTTTTGTTTTTTCTTAATTCATCAGCAAGAGTATGTACAAATGCAGCTCTTTTTTTTATGTCCTTTTTCCATTCACCAAAGGCGGATCTTGATTTTTTTACAGATTCATTAATCTTTTCATTACTTATGATTTCGTATTCTGCAATAATTTCTTCAGTAGCAGGATTGATTGTTTTTACTGTCATGACAAAGCCAACGCCTATTATTGTATTAGAATGTTACATTAGTTTTCAATCTAATGAAACTTCTACAACAGGTTCGATACTTTAAATATTTTGTAACAGTATTGCAATTAATGCAAAAGTTATCAACAAATGAAGATAAAAATTTGAATTTTGAAACCGTGCTTGTATTACAAGGTGGTGGCTCTCTTGGGGCATACGAATGCGGAGTTTACAAAACATTGGATAAGCATGGAATAAGGTTTGACGTAGTATCCGGCACTTCAATGGGTGGAATTAATGCTGCAATAATAGCTAGTCCTAAAAATGACGAACCGTCAAAAAGCCTTGAAGGTTTTTGGTTGAATCTGGCAGAAACTGCTACATCATTCCTACCACAAAATAAACGAGCACAGTTATCATCGATGTATGTTTCCATGTGGGGAACCCCCAACGCGTTCCAACCCATATGGTTTATGCCAAATCTGTTCAATTTTCTGTACTACGATCAGCCCTACCTTTACGATGTTGAGCCATTAAAAAAAACAATAGGAGATTATGTTGATTTTGACAAATTAAAAAATCCTAACAGACCCAGACTCATTATTACATCTACAGACATACAAAACGGAAAGCCTTCCATATTTGACAGTAAATATGACAGAATTAATGCGACGCATGTTGTTGCAGGTTGCGGTTATCCTTTTTATGGAATAGCATGGACCGAAATAAGTGGCAAATATCTATGGGATGGATCCTTGTTGAGCAACACACCATTAACTGAAGTAATAAATGCCTCACCTATATGCGATAAAAAGGTGTACGTAGTTGATCTGTTTCCACACATCCAAGAAGGCATACCAAAAAACATGATGGAATCATGGCACAGAGCAAGAGACATCATGGATTCAGACAAGACAGAACATTCAGTTAGAATGTCAAAAATTATTTCAAGATATCTCTCTTTGATAAAAAATATGCATGACTTTATAGAATCTTCTAATCTTGATGAAAAAGCAAAAAGGGAATTTCAAAAAATAGAATCAGAATATAATAAATTGGCATGCCAACGCGGTGCAATAATAAGGGAAATAATTCGTGTAAAGCGACAAGAAAAAGGAGACTCGCACTATCTCTTTGAGAATGCAGATTTTTCGCTTGCCACTATAAAACAATTAATCAGTGATGGAGAAAAAGACGCAGAAAAAGTACTTTCTACTAAATCATAAAACTAAAGTTGGTTTATTGTAAACCAACTATTTTCATGATCTTATTTGCCAGTTTGTCTATGTCTACAGTAGGTTCTGCTGAAACCAACAAGACATTTGAATTTATTGGAAAACTCATCACAACCGTCTTTGCTCTCCGTGAAGCAGCGTATTTGACTGGACCAAGACTGTAATCAAAGTCTTTTCTCATTGAGACTCGTAGAGCAAGCTCCATGTACATTTTTTGTCGTTCTGCTTCATCTTCAATAGGCGTAATTCCTTCTTTAAAATCGCCTGCAACTAGTCTACCCATCGAGTTTATGAAACCGGCAAATCTGATTTCCTCTTCTTGTAAAAGTCTGTTACATTTTTGATCAAATATCAAATATTCTTCTGCTTTTTCTTTTTGTGTGTTCAATACAACTGATATTCCATTATAACATAAAAAGTATACTCCAAATAATCCGTTGTTAAATTAAAATAACTCGCTTTGAATTTACAGATATGATAACTGTAGATTGCAAAGAAATAGAAGCGATAAAATTATCGCTTGCAGTTTATGTTTCTGACCAGATAGAGGCTATTCCTGCACTCAAATCCCATGAATTTGTGTTAGCGCCAATTAATGACGAAGAAAAAATTGATGAGAACGAGATAATCAAATTAATAAAAAATTTCTTGGATTCTATTGGTGAAGAAAAAAACTTTGCAGTCATATGCAAAAACAAAATAATTTCCATAGTGTCAATAAACGGAAAAGTTCTGAAATCACTAGATCCTACATCTACAGATCAATTTTTCTCATGTACGCATTGTGGTTTCGTAACAATTTATGAGTCAGTTCATAAAAACCATGAAAAAATCCACTATCTAGTCTAGCCATGTTGCTTTCTGAAATTCTAAGACATCAAGAAATTACGTTGTAAAACATAGGTCTTGGAAAATTATCATTCCTAAATAAATTATTTCATGAAGATAATCAAAAAAACCTAAGACATCTAAAATAGAATAACACTAATTACTGGATATTAAATTCATATTAATTATGAAAAATGAGAAACAGATTATTGCTGGTGCGATCGCGGCTGCCATCATTGTAATGGCAGTAGCAGTATTCCCATTTTGGAATTTAATTCCAAACAAAGTTACAGAGGCAGTGAAAGTCGTAGCAGTAGCTGAATCAGGCTGTACTGCTGAAACACATGATGGATTTGATGTAAAAATTGGCCCTTGTAACGCAAAACCTGGTGATAATATTACTGCATCATTTGATGGAAAAATAAGAGATAGGGAGAAACCCTTTACACCATAGGTTTGAAAAATTTTTCTATAGTAGTTTTAGGTCCTTGGTAACTTTATCAATTGTTTCTTCAGGCGCAGGTCCAAGAGAGATACATGTTACAGTCCCTGGAGCAATTTGAGTATGACCCGCATCTGTTACTTCGGACCAAGGAAGATCAAGAGATATCGCATGCCTTTTTATTTTCTCCAACTCATCAAGACTTGTTACTTTTACTACAACTTTTTCCTGTCCAGATCGTTCCCATTCTTTGTACCATCCCGGATGTGATTTTCTAACATGTTCAGCACCTAAGACGCATGCATGGCCCACCTGCGCAGCAATTTTTCCTGTACCCATGTTAAGATCCTTTCTTACTACTATTACCTGTTTAACCAAAGCCATGTCGATTTTTTAAACAACCAGAGTATGTTAAACTTTTGAATTGAATTAAATAATTGTGTAAATTTAAAAAACCGTGGACTACGATGTCATAGTTGCTGGTGGCAGTGTCTCAGGTCTTCTTTGTGCAAGAGAAATAGCAAGCCATGGCCATAGTGTTTTGGTAATCGAAGAGGATTCAGAGATTGGTACCCCTGAACATTGTGGGGGTCTAGTCAGCATTATGGGTATAGATGACCTTGGAATAGTACCTGTGAGAGCAACACTTGATAACAAGATAAGATCAGCCTCAATTTTTTCACCGGAAGGAAAGAGTTTTTCACTAGACGCAAGATCACAGAAAGTAATAGTTTTAGATAGACGTGAATTTGATAAGCAGATTGCACATCAGGCTCAAACTAATGGAGCAGAAATTCGTGTCAGATCATCGTTAAGAGAAATTTATGAGGACGGTATCAAAACTTCTGAGGGTTCATTAAAATGCAGAATTGTTGTTGATGCAAGAGGTGTTTCCTCACTTATCCAAAAAGATAGAACTGGAATATTGCAATCTTCACAATATGAAATTTATGCTGATTGGGTTGAAAAGGATAGAATTGAAGTATATTTTGACCAAGAAAAATTTCCTGGATTTTTTGCATGGATTATCCCTACAAGAAGAGATGAAGCCAAAGTCGGAGTGGCAGGAAGAGGCATCAATGCAGCAGCGGCTCTTGAAAGTTTTCTCAAAGAAAAAGGAAAACATTCAACAATGAGGAAAATTTTTGCTCCAATCTGGATAAAAGGGCCTATTCAGAATTTTGTATCAAAAAACGTTGTTACTATTGGAGATGCAGCTGGTCAGTCAAAACCAACTACCGCTGGAGGAATCTATTCATGTGGACTTGGTGGCATATTTGCTGGAAGAACTATTTCTAAATTTTTAGAATCAGGAAGACCATCTGATCTTCTTGAATATCAAAAGAGATGGTTAGAAAAATTTGGTCAAGAATTCGAAAACATGCTTCTTGCGCGAAGTCTTCTTGAGAGACTCGACAACAAGTCAATTAACAAGATCTTTGAATCCATAACTCCAGAAATTGTAGATGAGATTTCAAAAGAAGGATCTTTTGATTTTCACACGATCTCACTTGCCAAGCTTCTTGGAGTAAAAGGATCAGTAAAGGCAATTCAAGCAATTTTGGGAAGCGAGTTTAGAAGACTATTAACATGAGACGAAATACAAATGATAAGCAAGGTATAAATTCGGTTTTTTATCAGCTGTGAACATGTCATCGTCTATTGTATTACCAGTATGCAGCTCATGTCATAGACCTATCATGCCTAATGATAAATGTGTCAAATTCAACTGCCCTAATTGTGGTACAGTATTACTTTGGAGATGTGAAAGCTGTAGAGAAGCTGCCAGACCATATAAATGCAAATCCTGCAAATTTGATGGACCATAGAAAAATGGCGCGTCTTTTACTTAGAGCAAAAATTCTTCCAACTGGCACAGAGATAGATCTTGATGTAATTGCAAAAAAGATCTCGTCTACATTAAAAGATGGGATTCAGCTTTCAAAATATACAAAAGATCCACTAGCTTTTGGTCTCTACTTTATTACCGCAGAGTTTTCCCTCGATGATAGGGACGGACAGATGGACTCGCTTGAAAACACCGTCAGGGCAATAGAAGGCGTAGGAGAGTTTGAAGTCTTGGGTGCAAGTCGAGCGTCTGTTGATGTCAAGTAGGTGTTTTTTTGGTACGTAAAGACGAACCGCTTCAAATGCGCGTCGGGGAAGCAAAACAAAGAGATGTAGGAAAAAGACGGGCACGTATTGAACCAGAAGCCATGGAATATTTACGAGTAGAACCTGGTGACATGGTAGAGATTATTGGTAAAAGAGCAAGTTGCACAATAGTGTGGCCTACTGATGACGATACCAAAGCTCCAGACATGATTAGAATTGACGGTCAAACAAGAAAGAATGTAGGTGTTGGAATAAATGACATTGTTAGCGTAAGAAAAATTGTAGCAAAACCTGCAAAAAGTGTGGTGCTCATGCCAGTAAATGGCAATGTTACAGTTGACAAGGAATTTACTGATTTTGTAAAAAACAGACTCAAAGGACTTCCACTTTCTGAAGGTGATGAAATCTCTGTAATGATTCTTGGGAACTCTATGGACTTTAAGATTCACAAAATATCTCCCAAAATTGTTGTCAAGATAGAACGTACTACTACTCTTACCATCTTAACGGAAACAGCAATTGACAAGAAATTACGAGTAACCTATGAAGAAATAGGAGGATTAAAAACACAGACAAAAAGGATGAGAGAGATTGTTGAACTTCCCTTACGACATCCCGAAGTATTCCAAACATTTGGGATAGAACCTCATAGTGGAATTTTGTTATACGGGCCACCCGGATGTGGAAAGACCCTGATTGCCAAAGTTCTCGCTAGTGAATCAGAGGCAAACTTTTTCTCCATAAATGGTCCAGAAATTATGAACAAGTATTATGGAGAAACAGAAGCACGACTACGTGATATATTCAAAGAAGCAAAAGAAAATTCTCCGAGTGTAATTTTTATCGATGAGATCGATGCAATTGCCCCCAAAAGAGAAGAAGCATATGGGGATGTAGAAAAAAGAGTGGTTGCTCAGCTTTTAGCTTTGATGGATGGGCTTACAGACAGAGGGAATGTAATAGTTTTGGGTGCAACAAATAGACCCGAGAGTATAGACCCAGCGTTAAGAAGACCAGGTAGGTTTGATAGAGAAATTGAAATTTCGGTTCCAAATGCAGATGGAAGGTTAGAGATCCTTAACATTCACACAAGAGGAATGCCACTTAATAACGATGTAGATTTGAAAATACTTGCAGCTGAACTTCACGGCTATACTGGAGCGGACATCAAATCGCTTTGCAGAGAAGCAGCAATGAAAGCACTCAGAAATTATTTACCGGAAATAGATATGGAAACAGAAAAAATTTCTACCGAAGTTTTACAATCTATGAAGATTAGCTTACAAGACTTTTACGATGCAATGCATGAAATTGTGCCTACTGCAATGAGAGAATTTTATGTAGAAAGTCCAAAGATTTGGTGGAAAGATGTTGGTGGATTAGATGATGCAAAAAGAACACTACATGACAACTTAATAATGTCAATAAAAGAACCCATAAAATTTCAAAAGATGGGGATCAAACCACCGAAAGGGGCATTACTTTATGGACCACCCGGATGTGGAAAAACACTCCTAGCAAGATCACTTGCAACAGAAAGCGGAGCTAACATGATTCTCGTAAGAGGTCCTGAAATTTTATCAAAGTGGGTAGGAGAATCTGAAAAAGCCATTAGAGAAATATTCAGAAAGGCAAAAACATCTTCTCCTTGTATTGTAATTTTTGATGAGCTTGATTCTTTTGCAAGAGCCAAATCTATGGAAGATGGAGGAGTAGGCGAGAGACTTTTGAGTCAACTTTTAACAGAGATGGAAGACGGGGGCGCATCTAGGGTAATTGTGATTGGAATTTCAAACAGACCTGATTTGATAGACACGTCACTTCTAAGACCTGGAAGGCTAGACTTGATCTTGTTTATACCACCACCTGATGAAAAGGGCAGATTGGAAATAATCAAAATCCTAACACGGACTATGCCTCTTTATGGCGATGTGGATTTGAAAGAAATTGCAGTTGCCACAAAGAATTACAGTGGTGCAGATCTTGTCGCTGCATGCAGGGAAGCTGCAGTACATGCAATGCAAAATGATGCCACTAAAATAGGCAGTGTTGATTTCGCAGCAGCGTTAAAACTTGTCAAGCCTTCCATAACAAAAAGTGTGGATGAATGGTATGGTTTAATAAAAGAGAATATATCATACGCCATACCAAAGCCAATTGATAAGACATTTTACGGTTAGAATATGACAATACCACTTAAAAATACAGTACATGAAATGATAAAGGAATCTGGATCCTTAACAGATTCTGAACTTTCCAAGTTGCTAATAAAGGCAGGAATTTCAATTCCAGAAGACGAACTCAATAAAACCTTGCTTAACTTAGAGATTTATGGACTCATCAAGGTAACCTGGCTCACAAAAGAACAACGCCGAGTAGAAGTGGTGGAAAAAGAAAACGAGATAGACGAAATTGAGCAACAAAACAGAGAAAAATTAGAACATGATTATGAAGTTGGATTTCCTGGTGCCGACCAAGAACAAGAGATTCCAGAATAATTTTGCTAAATTTTAAAAAAATATCATTCTATTTAAAAACTGGAAAGTGAAAAGCTGCGTCCAGTGCTATTCCGACAAATATTATTGTAAGATAAGGTGCGGTAATCTTATAGGCCTTCCAAGCAAATTCTGAAGTTGGCGTTTTTGTAAGTTTGTAATGATAAGCAAGCATTAGACCGCCAGATACTACAGCAATTACAAGGTAAACATATCCCAATCCAAATGCAATCAACACTATGGAATATGGTAATAGGATGGCAGTATTTACTAAGATGTACTTCGATGTTTTTTGCATTCCAATTAAAACAGGAAGCATTGGAACCTTAGCTTCTGCATAATCATCTTTGATCTTCATTGCAAGACACCAAAAGTGAGATGGGGTCCAGACAAACACCAAAACCCCTACAAGAGCTCCTAGTATGTCCATTGAGCCAGTTGCGGCAGACCAACCTGCCATTGATGCTGCGCTTCCTGCAAATCCTCCGATAACAATGTTTGAGGAATTTTTTCGCTTAAGCCATGCAGTATAAACAATTACATAAAAAAATATTCCAAGTGCAATAAAAAATGTAGAGATAGGATTTAGAGTAAACCAAGCATAAATTACCGAAATTGAGCTGACTATTAATCCGTATACAAATACACTTTTTGCGGACATTCTTCCAGAAGGAATTGGTCTAGTTTTGGTTCGTTTCATCAAAGGATCAATATCTTTATCATAATAGTGATTAAGTGCGCTAGATCCAGCAGAAGAAAGCGAACCAGCTATTATAATATGTAAAAGACTCCAATAGTTTAATACCGGCCCTATCAATTTGCTTGCGGCATACATTGATGTTACTGCAGTAATTACCAGAAGAATAACAATCCTAGGTTTAGATATCTCCAGTACTTCTTTTAATCCCAATGCCCTTGTTAGCGGTTTTGTTGGGAATTTAATTTCTTCGAAGTTTACCAACAGATACTCAAAAGGATTAATTATCTCACTAATTTGAAGTACCACAAATGAGTGACTGGGACCTAATGATGCCAGGCATGGGTTTAACTGCCATAGGCCTTGCGGGAGTTTTTCTGTCTTATCTTGGGATAGCAAACACATTTCTTACTGGAATGCAAGCGCTTTCAGGACTTACCATGTTTGTTGGTTTGGTATTTTTATCAGCTGGAATCTTAAGCGGTGGAGTATCAACAAGTAATCGCGCAAAAGCCACCACTTTAGTAATATTTGGGATTTCTGGCTCCGTTGGTGCTTTTGCCTTAAGCCAAAACGCTACAGTCACCTCATTACCAAGATTCGTTGGGGTTTTACTTATCATAATGATACCTACGGTTGTCATTGCTTTTACCGCAATGAAGATACCACAATATACCAAACCAATATCTGTGATATTTTTATTGGCTATGGGAGTAGGGATTGGTTCATACACTGCATTGGGATTTGTTGGCCCCGGTGCTCAATTTTCAGTACATCCCGTCATAGAACAAAATCAAACACAACCGGCTGCACCTGCTCCCAATGTGCCCATAGTATCAGTAGCGATACTTGTAAATGCGTCAATTAAGGGCAATCCGAATTATCAACCAGACACGGTTACAGTAGAAAAAGGCAACATAATTGAATGGAAAAATAATGACAATACAATACACACAGTAACAAGTGCATCTGACGCTGGTGCAACATTTAATTCAGACATAATACCAAAAAATGGAGCAACGTATCAGCTTGATACTTCAAAATTAAATGGAACAGAATATGATTACATGTGCACTGTACATCCCTTTATGACAGGCAAGATAATTATCACCGCACCGCAAAAACCAGTGATTGCAAACGTAACAATTCCAAAAGGCGCATCATCACAAGGTACAGCGCAAAAATATTTTGATCCAGCAGAACTTTCAGTCAAAGTCGGAACCACAGTGGTTTGGACAAATGACGACACTTCTACACATACTGTAACAAGTGGAAACTCATCAGATAATGAAACTGGTACCATATTTGACAGTGGTATTAGCAAATTCAAAGCAGGGACAACATTTTCACATAAGTTCACAGGTGCTGGAACATTCAACTACTTTTGCCAACTTCATCCGTGGATGTCAGGAAAAGTAACAGTAGGATAAACTTGCAAAAAAGCTTGGTGCTTTTACAAAATCACATAGATCTTCTTACTAATCACGCAAAAAAAAATATTCCAAATGAATCTTGTGCAATTTTGTTTGGCAAAATTGAAAATGAAAACTTTGATGTAAAAGATGTTTTTTTGACAAAAAATACAGAGAACTCATCAGTTAACTTTACAATATCCAATGAGGAATTACTAGCAGCTTACAATGAAGCGAAAAAAAGAAAACTGGAGGTCATTGGAATTTTCCATTCCCATCCAGACTCTATGGCATACCCGTCTCTGACAGACAAGAAATACATGGAGATAAACCCAGTCCCATGGGTCATATTTTCTAACAAAAATAAGGAATTCAAGGCATATATTTTCGAGTCAGAAATTATGCCCGTATCTTTAGAAATAAAATAGAACTATTTGTGGATGTTTTTTTTGTGTCTTTCCAAGTGTTCTTTATCGAAAAACGTAGCGTCGCATTCTTTGCATTTGAGTTGAGTTTTAGAGCCCCACAATCACCATTACATACGAGCAGGTTGCGTAAAAGGATGCCGTAAATCATTTAGAAGTTAAAAGTAACCATCATGCCATCAGGCATGTTTTTTAGAAATTTCTTATCAGTGTTCCTGATTTTTCCAATCACATTTACAGGGGAATATGGTTTGATCTCGTCTTTTTTACCTATAGGTGTGGGGCCAAAAAAAAGACATATCGCTTTTCCTTTTGGCCAATAGGCAACATCCATTAATCCTACCAAAGGTTTTGCATTCTCTGCATCTACCGTGATGTGGGTTTCATTGGTATAGAGTTCCTCGCCCCAAGAGTTTATTGCTACATCAAGTGGCAGACATTTAAGAAAAGAAGAATACTGTCTTGGGTGCTAGTTCGTCATCTGGTTCTAAATCTATAGTCTTTATTTTTGGAATGTTCAGCGTAACCTATGGATCAATAGTCGATCTTGTGATTTAGATTAAATATCCCTTCCCAGAACTGTCAAAATATGGACATTCATGTATACGATACCTATGTAGAGGCTAAGGACGGCCACACTATGCACTTTGATGTTATTACCGATGTCAAAGACCACAAAAAGGCTATAGAGTATGCAAAACAATGGCTAAAATCAGTTGGAGAGACAGACGCAGCTGTTTCAACAGAGGAATGCCAATTTTGCCACACCCAAGGAGCCCCAGAACCAATAGCAGAACAAATCCGCAAAAATGGATATTTCATCCAAAAGATGGAAGGCTGCCCATAAACTCTTTTTAATTTTTTAACTTTTTCTGGTAAAGTCTTTTTAGAACTGCCATCACAAATGAGAGTATGACCAAAAATAAGAATGCCGTTTACAATAAACTAACAGTAGAGGGCGAAATACAGACTAGATGGATTTGTGGTTGTTTTGAAACAGTGGATGGCTTTTTCAAATTCTGTTCTGAGCACAATGATGCAATGAGAAAAACTATTGAAGCTCAAATAGACGAGCTTGATATGACTAGAGTGATTAAGGACAAAAATTCACACTAGACTTACAGCACAAAAATAGCGACAAATGCAGATACAAAGACAATGGCTACAGTGTTTAATAATTTAATGACCGTATTTAATGCAGGTCCTGCAGTGTCTTTGTAAGGATCTCCGATTATATCCCCGACTATTGCTATCTTGTGTTCCTCAGTACCTTTCAAACCTTTAATTTCCATGTACTTTTTGGCATTGTCCCACGCACCGCCAGTATTTGCCAGATGGAAAGCCAAGAAAATCCCTGTAATTACTGCACCCATTAAAAGTCCAACTACTGCAGATGGGCCCAAAACTATACCAAGTATTATCGGCGCTGCAATTGTTATGGTTGCAGATTTCCAAAGCTCACGTAATGAAGCTACTGTTGCAACATCAACGCATTTAGCATAGTCGGGTTTTGTTTTGCCTGTTAGAATTTCTGGAGTTTCTTTGAACTGCCGTCTTACTTCTTCTACCATCTTAGAAGCTGCCCTTGCGACTGCAGAAATAAGTTGACTAGTAATAAAGAACGGTAACAGACCACCTACAAGCAATCCAACAACTACTGCTGGGTTTGAAAGACTATAATCGAAAACGTGATGAAATACTTTTCCAGCCTCATATTGAAATGCTTGAATCATAGCTAGAGCGGCCAGACCTGCACTTGCAATTGCAAAACCTTTAGTCACTGCCTTTGTAGTATTTCCTACTGCATCAATTTCATCTGTAACTTTACGATTTTCTTCTCCCATACCTGTCATTTCTACAATTCCACCCGCGTTGTCACTTATAGGACCAAATGCATCTATACTCAATACAATTCCTGCAAGGCTTAGCATTGCCATAGCAGTAAGTGAAGTGCCAAAGATTCCGTAAAGTGTAGATTGAGAAGGATCTGGTGCTGCAGATGATGCCAATACATATGACGTAGCTAAAGCAACAACAATGGCAATCATAAAGGGACCTGTTGAGCGCATTCCTTGTATTATTCCCATAAGTGTAAGTGATGCATATCCCCATTTTGCGGATTCAGCAATTTCTTGTACTGGTTTGAATCTGTAGCTTGTAAAATAGTCTGTTATTCTCTGTATTACTGGTACCAGAATAACGCCTATCACTGTACTACCAAACAGGGCATATGCAATCTGTGTATGACCAAGGAATAGATATGTGAAAACAAAATTAAGTGCAATGGCTATTGCAGCAGAAACATAAAATGCGTTGGCTAGTGGCTTGTTTACATCAGTCATCTTTCTTGGACCTATTGTTGCAATGCCAATGATAGATGCGAATAATCCTGATGCGCCAATTAACATAGGATAAAACAAGTTTTGAGGAGTTCCGATCAGTGCAGCAATCAGCAATGATGCAAGCATGGTTACAATATACGATTCATAAATATCAGATCCCATCCCAGCTGCATCTCCTACATTGTCTCCTACGTTATCAGCAATAGTAGCAGGGTTTCGTGGGTCATCTTCAGGAATATTTGCTTCTACTTTTCCTACTAGGTCGGCACCCATGTCTGCAGCCTTTGTGAAAATTCCACCACCTACCCTGATAAACAAGGCAATCAAACTAGCACCTATACCAACTCCTGCAATGGTAATAGGATTCGGAAATGCAAAATAGAGTAAGCTCATTCCCAAAAGAGCCATGGCTGGCACAGCAAGTCCTACTGTTGCTCCACCTCTAAATGCAAGAGCAAAGGTGTGTCCAAGCCCTTTTCCCGATGCGTTTGCTGCTCGAACTGCTGCCTTGACTGTAATTTTAAGTGAGATCAATCCTGCAATTGCAGAGAGTCCAGCACCAACTGCAAAAGCAATACCGTTAGTTGAACCAATTGCAGCACCAATCAAGACTGCAAGACCTATGGCAATAGGAATAACAATTCTAAACTCTCTTCTCAAAAATGCCATTGCGCCTACCCCTACTGCATTTGAAATATCTAGCATCTGCTGCGTTCCAGGTTTTTGTTTAGATACCCACGTTGCAAGGACTGCGGCAATAATAAAAGCAATAATTGACGCACCAACAGGAATCATTTCTTTGAGCGTCATTTAATAGATTTTTGCCTATTTGTGGTAAATATAAACCATTTTAGAACACAATTCTATTTTCTTTTCTTGTAGGGTGCAAACGTTTTGCCTGCAAGTCCTTGTCTTACTAGTTTGTTGAATCTTTTACCGTGACTAAGATA
>Ga0206888_1079_pt1 | contig 28418 bp, 26 predicted proteins | sample Alteio_BWOrgHeat_90_FD_153258 | JGI IMG/M metagenome (GOLD analysis project Ga0206888, IMG submission 153258) | Enriched cells from forest soil in Barre Woods Harvard Forest LTER site, Petersham, Massachusetts, United States - Alteio_BWOrgHeat_Nextera4 ... | reverse complement strand
CTGGCCAGGGGATGGTTGGGTGAGGTCTTAGGGTCGCTGATCATAAAAAAACTAAAAAGCAGCAGGCTTCCGCTGCTGATGGAATGCCAAAAATAATCCACGGGCCATCCCAGCATGACCACCTGGCGCCAGTAAAGCAGGCCGCCAAACGTCAACAGGAAACCGAGGCTGGTGTCCAGTTTCTGCACCCGGGTAACCACGATGGTTCCCAGGGTTAGGGCCAGGAAAAATAGGAGCACTCCATTCCCCCATTGTCCGGGGGACAGCCAGGCATCCCTGGTGAGCAATAGGGTGGCTGTAATGCCAAACGCCGAAGGATTGAAGAGATGCTTTCGCCTCAGCCGGAAAATGTATTTGGAGGCCACGGTCAGGAAGGCAGCCAGCAGGCTGGTAGACAAATGACTCGTCTTGAGCAGGAGGCAAAGGCTCATGGCGCTGATCAGTGCGCTCAACCCCCAGGTGTTCCAGCCGGCCCCACCCCGAACAGGCGGGAATCCCTTCCGGCGGATCGCTTCTGCGAGATAACTAAAGGTCAGACATCCGCCAATGGTGATAATATAATGGGACCAGTCCGGGCTCCAATGCAGAAAGAGAAGACCATAGGTCAAAAAGAAAGCCTGGAAGAGCACTTGGAACCACCGGGCATCGGCTGTAATAGATGGTCGTAACATAAGAGGCATTTACCCATGGATGCAGGCCTCTTGAAAATTACATAACCGGTTACCCTAAAAGTGCGATACATTCTACCGAAATTAAGATTCCGGCCGGGAAAGGCATTACCTGGGGCGTACTGCGGGCGGGCGGATTTTCGGGGAAGAACTCGCCGTACACCTTGTTTATGACACTAAAATCATTCCCCGTCACCATGAAAATGGTTGTCTTTACAACATTACCGATACTGCTGCCGGCTTCCTCCAAAATGATTTGGATGTTGTGAAAACATTGCCTGGTCTGCTCTTCAAAGTTGTCACTGACAACCTTCCCTGAATCGAGATCCAATCCCGGCGTGCCGGAGACGAAAATGAAATTTCCGGCTACTACTGCCTGTGGAAAGGCCTGGCTCATCCGGGGAGCCTTTGCAGTATTGAAGTTTTTTCTTTCTGGCATTCCGTTTTTTTTAAATGAATAGGTGGGATATCCGCCTAACTTTCTTTCTCCAGCTTGCCTTCGCACCTTGCCATGTTTTACTATTGTCTAGGATACTCAACCGGTCGTCGGAGTGATTATGGCTGTTATCAGATCTTTTGTATTCTTCGGTATCGAATGCTAACAGAACATTGATATCGTTCAATGGATCTTTTTGATGATCGATCGATTCGCGGTGTTTGAATCGGATAGCCAGATTAGTTCCACCTGCAAGGGAAAAATCCTTCAAAGGTTTAAGGGCTTGTAATTCAAAAATGAGTGCGAGAAGGGACTTTGTCATGATGACACGCGTGTGTTATCGGATAGAAAAGCGGCTGAATGGAGCAACATGATACCTTTCGGACACCAGTGCACAAACTTCATTACTGATAAGTTCCTTGGTAGCTTGAAGTTGCTGCACGATTTGTTGAGGATCATAAAAAGCTTCCAGTCTCGAAATATCTTCATTAAACGATTGTCTGTTCGTAAAATAAAGTGCCCGCGGGATAATGACATCTTTATCCCGCTCAGCGGTTAAACGAGATTGATCCATATCCCAGAAAAGGTGCCTGGGAAAAACAGATGATATGGAAGACTGTGCAATCACGGTACAAAGGTACAATTTATTTTATAGGAATAGTATCAGATCTGGCATCGATGTTGAATCGTAAACGTTTGATTGTCAACTATTAATATAAAAATTAAGCCCATCTTAGCTCAATAGATGGCAGCCAGAACGGGGCAATTAGAACAATTGCCACCATCTTCGTTTCGCGTCAAGGTTCAATAGCCCTTTAGAAGCATAATATTTTTTCAAGGCGATATAAAGATCCCCTTTCTTTCCCCGTAGGATTGTCCGGAGTAAAGAATCTTTATTGTGAGCAGCGCCGAGAAAGATGTGAAAAGGCTCTGCAAACTTTCCACTGTGCAGACGCATTTCTCTCAGGCCTCGCCGGATGGCTCTTTCGGCTTCTAACGTAAGCGGTAAGGTGGGGTCCGCCAAGATACTGGTTTCCTCTTTTCTATAACTGGCATAGAAGGCCTGATAGGCCTGTTCGGTAGGAAAATAAAAAGAACGAAGTGAACCCGGCGATTCAAGTGCGCAGTCCGCTAAGAAGAAATGAATTGTCGTGATGTAATTATAACCAAGATCAAGAGCAATCAAACGACTTTTCTCCAGCAGGGAGTGGGTAGCCTGAGATAAATTGGTTGGGATGGACATAATAGTCGAGGGAAATTACAGATTTTAAGCGTATGACCACTTTTTTAACGCCTGGTCTGATCTTCGCTGACGAATTTACTGACTTTTCTTACTTTTATCTACATATGCAGGAACAAAAGCCCTCGAAAGACCCTTTGCATGGACTAACCCTGGAAAGGATCGTAACCCACCTGGCGGAAAGCTATGGCTGGGAGGAATTGGGCACACATATCCGGATCAGGTGTTTTACGGACAACCCATCGGTACAGTCCAGTCTGAAATTTCTGCGCAAAACGCCCTGGGCCAGGACGAAGGTGGAGGATTTCTATAAATATTCCCTCCGGAAGAATCGGCTGAAGTAGCCCCTATTTCTTTTTCGAACCTCTTGTTTTGGGTTTTCCATACTTCTTTTGCATGCGGTCCGCATGGCGTACGATCACATTGACCTTCTTATTCTTTTCCAGCTTTTCATGAAACGCTCCCCCTGCAAACTCCGGCTTGGGGATATTTAAAGGAATAACCTTTGTATAGGTTTTTGGCTTTTCATCTTCGGTCAGGATGTCGGAGATGGGCAGGTCATCCGGTAAAGGGACCATCGGGATGGTATAGTTCATCAGGCTTTCGATGGCCGTCTGCAGCTCTTTTTCCTTTGGGGTAATAAAGGTGATGGCTATTCCCTTTTGATCGGCTCTGCCTGTTCTTCCGATGCGATGGATATAATTTTCCGGCTCCTCCGGGATATCGAAGTTGATGACGTGCGAGACCTCGGCTACATCTAGCCCCCTTGCGATAATGTCCGTAGCGATAACCGTAGTATATTCTCCCGACTTGAATTTATTCACCGTATTAAACCGGTAGTTCTGATCCTTATTGGAGTGGATAACACCGGTGCTTCCGGGGAATTTTTCGGCAAGTTGCCCGTACAGCTGATCAGCCAGTTGTTTGGTGGAGACAAATACCAGCACCCGGGTCATCTCAGGATGATGATGGAAAAGAAATTCCAGCAGGTTGATCTTGGTGTTGAAGTTGGGGACATCATATGCTTTTTGATCGATCTTCTCCACGGGGGTGCCGGTGGGCGCCGCCTCGATCCGCTCCGGGTTGTTAAAATAAGTGTCCATCAGGGTATCTACTTCATCGGTGATAGTAGCAGAGAACAGCAGGTTTTGCCTTTTGGCCGGAAGCAGGTCCAGGATATTGCGCAATTGGGTGCGAAAACCCAGGTTAAGCATTTCGTCCACTTCGTCGATCACCAGTTTCTTAATAGTATTCAGGCGTAAGGCGCCACCGAGGACCAGGTCGTAAAGTCTGCCGGGGGTCGCCACCAGGATGTCAAATCCTTTTTCCACCTCCGCTCTTTGGGTATTCATATTCACACCGCCATAGACGCCTGTCGTCTGCAAGGTCATGTAGGCGGTAAGTCCTTTTATTGATTCTACTACCTGTAAGACCAACTCCCGCGTGGGTACGATGATCAGCAACTGCGGGTTCCTGCTTTTGGAAAAGGTCAGTTGCCTGAGGCAAGGCAGTAAATAAGCGATCGTCTTGCCGGTGCCGGTTTGGGCAATCCCACATACATCCCGCCCGGACATGATCACCGGGAAAACTTTCTGCTGTATAGAGGTGGGGTGCTGGTAACCCAGATCCTCCAGTGCGTTTAGCAAAGGCTTGCTCAGATTTAGATCGCTAAAGGTCATTACCGCTTGTATTTAGGGGCAAAGGTAAGGTTTAAAAAAAGTTATTTTTGGGGTGTCCGGTTTTTTGACCCTCAATTGTCTTATTAAAAGAAACAGGTACTTATGGAAAAATTTATGCTGATCATCAGGGAAGACCTGGAAAAAATGGCGAAATTGACCAGCGAGCAACGGTTCTCCTGTGTTCCAATGATGCTTGAATGGGTAGATTCATTGATCGCAAGCGGGAATTACCTGGTAGGGGAGCCGCTGGCGATAACAGGCCGTTACGTGAGCAAAGACCAGATCCTCTCGGACGGGCCGTTTATTGAGTCCCGTGAAGGCATTTCAGGGTATGAGATCATCAGGGCGGAGAACCTGGACCAGGCCGCAGCCATCGCCCAAACCTGTCCGTTGGTGCAAAGGGGACTTGCCGTACGGGAGGTCCGGCCGCTGGTGACAGCATTTGCTGTGTATAATGACCAACACTGATATAGAAATTACCGCCCTTTACAAGGAGCATTTTGGGCAGTTGGTTTCATTGCTTTTATCACGGTTCCCGGAGTTGTCCATCGAGTCACCCTCACCTGCCACCCAGGACACAGGTAGTCTTAGCCCTTAAATATGTCGCCAACCTTAAGGTCAACAATATTGCACTTCAATTGGGCCTGCAGATAGACGCGATCGAAAAAATGCTGTACCGGGCGAGACAGAAAATAAAGGAAGCATCACTGGTTCTATCTGCCGGCCATACCAGCGATCTAAAGGAAAGGCTTCCGGTGATGCACAAAGTTATTTACCTTATTTTCAGTGAAGGCTACCAGCATGGCCGGCAACTTTGCGAGGAGGCCCTTATTCTCAATAAGGAGTTGCTTGACAGCCCGTTGTGCAATACGGAAACCAAAGCTTTGCAAGCGCTGCTGTTGTTCCACATTGCCAGGTTCCCTGCCCGCTTTGATCCGGACGGCAATCCCGTGGAATTGGAATAAATCGGGTAATTGTCCGGATTCCGGCATCTGAGTTGTCTTTCTATTATGAAACATCTACAACTCTTCGCTATTGTCCTATTATCCCTCCAGGGCTTTGGGCAAGGCCCCGCCGGCTGGAAGCTGGAAAAAATGCCGGCTGACCTCGAGACGGATTTCGCGCTCAGTTCGCTTCCGCCGCATGTGCGCAACGCGGCCACGGTTTATTTACTGGACCCGGAGAAAGGCTATTACATAGGACGGAAGGGTACCAACGGGTTCATCTGTTTCCTTGTTCGGACAGAATGGGTAACGGATGAATTCCGGCAGGACCTCTATACTGCCATAAGCTATGATCCGGAAGGCGCTAAAGCCATTTTTCCCTCCTGGGCAGATGCCGCGGCCATGCGGGCTTCCGGGAGGTTTACCGCCTCGCAGATAAAAGATACTATGACCACCCGGTTTGCCAGCGGGTTCTACAAAGCTCCCGCAAGACCGGGCATCTCCTACATGCTGGCTCCCGTCATGCGCACCTATACAGGGGAAGGCAGCAGCAGACATGTCGCGACTTTTAGCATGCCGCACTACATGTTTTACGCGCCCTATCTTACGGAAGCAGACATCGGCGGCAATTCTCCCTCCGGTGGCCCGCTGGTCCTGGGTAATGGAAAAGATCCGCATGGTTATATCATTGTTCCCGCAGGGTCTATGGAAAAGGCCAAAATGAATACGGAAAATGCATCGCTGCTAAAAAGGCTTATTGCATATAGATCCTATTTGGACCCCGGGGCGGGTGAAATGCACCATTGAAACCGGCCAATGATAACAAGCATCGATGTCAGTTGATCCCGAGCCGGTCGCGGAGCGCGTCGCGGTAGGTGCTGCCAATAGGGATCTTTTCACCATTGACAATCAGTTGATGAACTTCGATCATGCTGATATGCCTGATACCGACCACGTACGATTTATGTACCCGGATAAAATCCGCCGCCGGTACAAGGTCAAAAATGTCACCCATATTTTCACGGATCAGGATATTTCCGTCTTTCAGGTGAACGGTAATGTAATTGCCATCCTTTTCCAGGTATAGTATCTCGCTGACTTTAACCCGGTAGGTCTGCGGCCCGCTTTTGATAAACACGGCAGCGTCTTCATCCATACCGGTGGTGTTTTTTGACGACAATGCCGCCGCAGCTTTATTGATGGCCATAAGGAACCGCTCAAAAGTTACAGGCTTCAGCAGGTAATCCAGTGCGTTCAGCTCATAACTTTCCACGGCGTATTGGCTGTAGGCGGTAGTGAAAATGATCAGGGGCCGTGGCGACAAGGTTTGCAGCAATTGTATTCCGCTGAGGTCCGGCATATTGATGTCGAGGAAGATCAGATCGACGGTTGAACGGCTCAGAAACTCTATCGCCTTGAGTGGTTCACGAAAGGTAGCCTTGAGACTGACTAAACTGATCTTTTGGCAATACCGTTCGATCACCTCCAGGGCCTTCGGCTCGTCATCGATGGCTATGCAGGTTATCATGACAGATCGATTTCCAGGTTAACCATAAATTTACCGTCTTCAGTAGTAATCACCAACTGGTGTTTATCCGGGTACACCAGCTCCAGCCTTCGTCGCACATTTTCCAGCCCGATGCCGCTGATCTCCATTTCCATTTTTTTGACAAAGTTGTAATCCGTATTGACGCAGCTAAAGCTCAGTTGTTGACCGGAAACGACCAGGGCTATTTGTATGGCCGCCCGCTGCCCTATGGCAACACCGTACTTAAAGGCATTTTCCACAAAAGGGATAAACAGCATAGGCGCAACCCTGCTATCAGCGATTGGCCCGCCCTGATCAAACGTTACGAGTACTTCCTCATCGGCATAACGCAGCTTGTTGAGGGTGATGCATTCTTCCAGGTAGTTGATTTCCTTGCTGAGCGGAACCCTTTCGGCATTGCTGTCATACAGCATATAGCGCATCATCCCGGAAAGTTTGGATATGCCGTCGGCCAGCTCATCGTTCCCCTTGCCCTGCGCCATCGAGAACAGGTTGTTGAGGGTATTGAACAGGAAGTGCGGGTTGATCTGCGATTTAAGGAACTTGATCTCGGTGCTCAGGTTGTTGGCCTGCAGCCGGCTTTGGATAAGCTCGCTTTTTGCCCATGCCTTTAAAATGAAATAGGCGAGCGCCACACCCTCTATGACCAGGAAAGCAAACAGGATAACCGGCTGCATTTGCGTCCAGTCCTCGATCATGAAACTTATGGCCGTGAAACGCGGATGAGGAACAGGATCGCCAGGTCGAACCGGCCTGAATGCCTGAAGCGGCCTGAATGTGGTGTCCCCTTTTGCCATCGAAATCAACAGGGGAGACGGTTTGGGGGCCGGATTCGCCTGATCGAACAAGGGGCCGACGATAAGGTAATTCGCCCCAAACAGGATCATGAGCCATACGGCGCATCCTGTCAGCCGGAGGATGATCTTTTTATTTCGGATAACTTTTCGGAATACCCAAAATACATTGCCATAAAAAAGCACCATCAGGAAGCCCAGCAGCACATATATATAGGCCGCGGTGGGCCGATCATCATACCCATCTCTCATCATAACAGCGGCCTGAGTAGGACCGAACTTAGCCGCGACGCGGATATGCGAACTGTCCAATGACGTAAGCACATAAAAAATGCCTGCCCAAAACACCAGGTGCAGGGAAATTTCTATCCAAAGTCTTTTTTTGGCCGCTGACATAGTGACAAAGGTATAAAAGTAGGCGCGCCATCAAAGAATTTGGTGATTAACCGACTGTATTGACAGCCAAACCGGGCGTTTTTGAAATCCCGGATCACAAATTTCCGGTCTTTAACCATACCCGGCGTTCATTCATACCAAGGTTTTCGGGGTATGGAGCCGTGGAAATAATATTGTTAAAAAAGCAGCAGCCATGAAAAAGCAATTACTATTAGCCATCGTCTTACTGGCGGCATTTATCAACGCCGAGGCGCAAAAACCCGATACGGCGTGGTTGATGGTGCATTACAAATTCACCCATGTCAGGGACACTACCAACCGCGATCACCCCTACACGGAAAATATGGTATTGATGGTAGGCAAAAGCGCGGGCGTTTATAGAAGTTACGACGGGCTGGTAGCCTATCAACAGTTTAAGAGGGCGTATGCCGAGGCTGTAGCGAGCAGTCCGGATGGGAACCCCAATATCAACCGGATGGGAAGAGGTTCACCCATCCAGTATTATCAGTATCCGGCAGAGCGGAAAATGCTGACAAAGGATGTTGTGATGGTCAACGAATACCTGATCGAGACCCCCCTTCCTGCTATAGACTGGAAGATCAGCACCGACACGGCCACCTTCGGCGGCCTGCACTGCCAGAAAGCCACGGGTCATTTCAGGGGTCGGGATTATATCGTATGGTTTTGCCCCGATCTGCCGGTGCATACCGGTCCCTGGAAATTGAATGGCCTGCCCGGAGTTATAGTAGACGCCCATGATACGAAGAATGAGGTGGTATTTGCCTTCGACGGCGTTGAAAAGACGGCCCCCTCGTTAAAGATCCAGTCGATAGCCGACAAAGAGGAGAAGGATATCGAGCCCATAGCACGGGATTTGAACGATGACCCGAATTTGATCGTACCACCGGCCAGACTGGTCAAAACCACCCAGCAGGAATTCGATAAGCTGAATGAGACCATGAGGAAGGACCCTGCGGCGTTTGCGCAAGCCTTGAACGCGGCCAACAGCCAGGGCGACGGACCGAGACAGGATCATGTCGTGATTCGCTCTGGCCCAAGGGGTGCTGCTCCTGTTTTCAATAACCCCATAGAATTACCCGAAAAATAATGAGCAGATCGATAAGAGCGGCGACCCTGCTGGTTATCATCTTGTTGCTTTCAAGGAGAGGGTTCGCGCAGACTATAACGGGTACGGTAAAGGATAGCGCTGGAAAGGCAGTTCCTTATGCCAGTATCAACCTGAAAACTTCCGATAGCAATCGCATCATCGGTTATGCCGTTGCGGATCTCCGTGGTACCTATAGTTTACAGATTCCAGCCAAAAGTCCTTTAATCGGGCTGGTAATAGAAGCGACGAGTATCGGTTATAAAACCGAGAGCCGGCCGGTAGCGGACGTACACCTTGCCTATGATTTCACGCTGAGTGTTTCGGCCAATCAGTTAAGGTCTGTCGAGATCAAAAGCAGCCGGCCAATCCTGCGAACGCATGGCGATACCCTGGGTTATAAGGTATCTGAGTTTGCAAGCGCCCAGGATATGGTGATCGGTGACGTACTTAAAAAGCTGCCGGGCATAACTGTCGGCACTGACGGAACCATCAGCTATAATAACAAGCCGATCTCCAGCCTGTATATCAACGGCGATAACCTGCTGGATGATAAATACAATATCGCTACTACGACCATTCCGCACAGCGTTGTGGAGCAGGTGCAGGTGATACAGGGCGATCAGCCGATCAAGGTGCTTCAAAATAAGGTGTATAGCGAGGATGTTGCCCTGAACCTCCAGATAAAAAAAGGCGCGAAAATGCAAATGGTCGGGCAGGAGAGTGTAGCAGCGGGCTTGCCTGGTAACTACGACGTTGACCTGAACGCGATGATGTTCAAAGACAATTACAAAGCCATTAATTACGGGAAAGGCAACAATACAGGATACGACCTGCAGCAGGAGCTGGTTGCCCATAATTTAACCAACTACGAACAATTGATCGATAATGCTATGCCGGCTGCGCTGCTCTCCCTCGGTACGGTAAACAACCCGGCTTTATCGCGCAGCAGGTATTTGTTCAATCAATCCGGGTTGCTCAACCTCAACAACCTGGTCAAAATACATAACGACGTACAACTGAGGCTAAACGCCTGGTATTTCCATGATAACCAGAAGCAGGATTTCAGTCAGCAAAGCGCCATCTATTTGCCAGGCGATACTATCCGGTATACTGAGACGCAACACAATCGTTTCCAGCCGGACAACCTGCATACGCAATTCACGCTGAACATCAACAGGGGCAAATATTATCTGAATGATGCGCTGGTGCTGGATAATAACCGGTCTGCTTATCACTCGTCTCTGAATACGGGCGCCGCCGCGGTAAACCAGGTATTCCAGGATAACCAACTGAGCTTCTCCAATGAATTTAACGCGATAAGATCGGTAAAGTCGAATCTTATTATCCAGGGGTATTCCTATATCAGCCATTCCGCCGAACCGGAAAACAGGACCATCAGCCCCAACTATGAGCCGGCAATTTTTAATGACAGTATCTCCTATGCCCAACTGATACAAAGGGTAAATGTGCCCACCTGGTACACCACTAACTATATATCACTCAAAATACCATCTGGTCTCATCACGCAGAGTTACAAAACAGGATTTAGTGTTCAATCACAGACATTAACGTCGGATCTTACCGTGGCGCAGGTGAATGACAAATTAACAGCGGCATCGGACAGCTCTAGGAATCGGTTGAACTGGACCAGGACGAAGATCTATGCGGAGGCGGACTATGACCTGCCCGGAAAGATCCTTCAGGCAAACCTTAGCTTGCCGGTCAGCCTGCAGCAGATCAACTACTCCGACCGCCTGTATACCCTGGACAAACAGTCGTCGCGGTTGTATTTTAACCCGCTGTTCAGAGTAAAATACCTGGTCGGTACCGAAAATTATCTTAATCTCTTCTATAATTATCGCCATGAGATGGGTACTATCGAAGATCTTTATCAGGGGTATATCTTGAAAGACTACCGGACGCTGTATGCCAACAGTGCCGACCTGGTTGAAAAACAGGATCAACGTGCTTCAGCCGGGTTCAGTTACCGCAAATCGCTGATCATTCTTTTCGCCAGTCTGAATATCAGTTATGACCATCTCGCTGCCAATAAGATTGCCTCAGAGATCCTTACCAATAATCTCCAGCAGCAGGTGATGCTGCCTTATTCCAATGCTACCGACTCATGGACGGTCAGCAGTACGGTGAGTAAATACGTTTTTCCCTTGAAAACCACCATTAGTGCCGGCTTGCAATGGCAAAGCACCCGATCGGTACAGTTGCAGAATGCTCAGTTATTGCCATTCAACACCATCACCGAGACCGGTTCCCTAGGCGCCGACACCAAAATAAGCGAATACGTGGTTTTTGACTATAAAGCCACACTCATTCAAACGGCCAGTCATTCGGTAGTAGAGGCATCAGCCAATCATCTCGACCAGTTGCAGCAGCAGGCCTCGCTGGAATACAACCCCCTGACCAATCTGCAATTCAAGCTGTCGGGCGAGCATTATTTTACCCGGCAGGAGGGCAACCCCGACCTGAAATACTTTTTTGCGGATGCTTCGGCGAAATTCAAGGTAAGTAAATGGAAAACCAACTTCGAGCTCAGCGCCGTTAATTTCCTGAACGTTAAGACCTATAGGGCGTTTTACCTTTCGGCAAATACGTTTACGGCCAACGAATCCGCCCTCCCCGGCCGGATCGTTTTGCTGAAGATGATATTTAATCTCTGATCATAAAATAAAAAAGTGGACGGACTGTCCACTTTTCGAATGTTAAGATCAACTATGTAGCGCGATCGGGATTTGAACCCGAGACCTCAGGGTTATGAATCCTGTGCTCTAACCAACTGAGCTATCGCGCCGGTTATTACGGGTCCGGCCAGCCGGCCCTTCCGTAAAGGGCTGCAAAAATAGAGAAAAAATTGCGGAAAAACGCACATTAAGGCGTCGAATTCAGGAGGGAAAATCAAAATCAGGCGAGACAAAAAAAAGGCCCTCTGTGGAAACAGAAGGCCGTCTAACGATTGCTTGCCATATGAAAATTCTTCAAAAGATCGATGTCGTAAGGTCGCAACTCACATTTTCTTCTCACTCATCCTCTCGTTGCGTCCACAAATGTAGTGGAGCCGGAACACTTAAAAAAGAAACCAATAATATCAAAAAGTTAAAAAGCTAAATCGGTTTATCACTTTTCTCTTTTCCCCTTCGTTCTGAGTGCAAGATAGCACCGGAAATCGAAAAAAGGAAATTATCTTGTTAACAATTTTACACTTTTTATCTAAAATTATGTTGAAAGAAAGTATAGAATTAATAGTAATATGAAAATTGAGGACTTTTTAGTCCAAAAATGCCCTACTTACCCCTATAATTCGAATATTTCAATAAATCAATGAATAAATAGTAACTAATGTTAATGTGTCAAGCCAGGATATTCAACCAGCGCCTGCGCCAAACAATCCATTGCCTTCTCCAAATCCTCCACATTTAATACATACGCCAGCCTCACCTCTTTCTTCCCCAATCCCTTCGTCCCATAAAAACCACCCGCCGGCGCCAACATCACCGTCTGATTCTTATAGGAAAAACTCTCCAGCAGCCACTGACAAAAAACATCGGTATCGTCCACCGGCAGACTCGCCATCGCATAGAAAGCCCCCCCGGGCGCAGGACAATATACCCCCGGCATCTGGTTGAGCCGGCGCACCAGCACATCCCTCCGCTTCAGATATTCCGCCTTTGTAGCATTAAAATAGTCCGCAGGCAACTCCGTCGCAGCCTCCCCCAGGATCTGCGCAAAAGAAGGGGGACTGAGCCGCGCCTGCGCAAATTTCATCACCGCGTCAAGCACCGCCTGGTTACGGGTGACCAACGCACCGATCCTACCCCCACAAGCGCTGTATCGCTTGGAGATGGTATCCATCATCAACACATTTGGCTCCGCTCCTTTCAGGTTCATGGCGCTGAGATGCTCCCCGGTATAACAGAAATCGCGATAGGCCTCGTCGGAGAAAAGATAAAGGTTATGCCGGATGACTATCTCCTTTAATGTCTCCATCTCTTCCCGGCTATAAAGATACCCCGTCGGATTGTTGGGATTACAGATGACAATGCCCCTCGTCCGGGGGGTGATCAGCTTTTCGAACTCCGCCACCGGAGGCAGCGCGAACCCATTGCCGATATAAGAAGTGAGCGGCTTTACCACCACATTGGCAGCGACGGCAAACCCATTGTAGTTGGCATAGAAGGGCTCGGGAATGATGACCTCATCACCGGCATCCAGGCAGGCCATAAAACCGAAAAGGATGGCTTCCGACCCGCCGGTGGTGACAATTATCTGCTGGTAGTCCACATCTATCCCGGTGCGCTTGTAATACGCGACCAGCTTCCGCCGGTAACTCTCATTGCCGGCACTATGACTGTATTCGAGGACCTTGAAATCAAAATTCCGGACAGCATCCAGCGCTACCTTGGGCGTCTCGATGTCGGGCTGACCGATATTCAGATGGTATACTTTTATCCCTTTCTTTTTGGCGGCCTCGGCAAAGGGCACGAGCTTCCTGATCGGCGATGCCGGCATTTGTTGTCCGCGCTGACTGATGGTTAACATGGGGCAAAAGTAGGAAAATGAAAGAGGCCGTCCTAGAGAGATTAGACTCCGGACGGCCTCTTTTCAGATATAAATTTCAGGCTATTTGCCCGTCTTATTCTTCGCAGCCGTATACTTGGCATAGTCTTCAGCCGACAGCACCTCACCCGTGATCTTCAGTTGCAGCGGCAGATCGATACCGGCAACCTTGATGGTGATGTTCTTATTGAAAGGGCCTGCATTGGCGGCATTGAAACCAGCCGAGATCTTGTCGTCCTTACCCTTCTGGATGGCGCCTTCGGGCTTTACGGGCGTCGTACAACCACAGGAAGGAATGGCGGACTCGATGATCACCGGGCTATTGCTGACATTGGTAAATACAAAATCATGACTTACAGGGGAACCCTGCTTGATCTTGCCAAAATCATAGGCAAGTTCCTTGAACTTCACCACATCTTCTGCTTTCTTCTGTTGAATGGCCGCGGCTGGCTGAGCCGGCTGGGCAAAAACTCCCAGAGACAATACTACAGCGCTGGCAAATAGGAATAGCTTCTTCATTGTTCTCAATTTATTTGTTTTAATAATTGTACAGAGGCATTGTCCGGCGCCGAGGTGGCAGGTACCTTATATACCTCACCACTAATGGTGAGGAGCTTGGTCATATTGGTGTTGTATACCACCGTTACCGTCTTTGTAAAGGCGCCTTCCGCATAGGCATTGTAACCCACCACAATTTTGGCCGTGGCGCCGGCTTCGATGGGGTCGTGACTCCAGACGGGGGTAGTACACCCGCATGAGGCCTGGACATTGTCCAGCTTTATCGGCACCGAACCCGTATTCACGATCTCGAAGGTAGTGGTGGCCGGCCGGCCCTGGGGGATCTTGCCAAAGTTGTGGCTGTTCTCCTTCACCTGGATCACATCCGCAGGACGTGGTAACGCCGTCCCACCGGTATTCACCGCCTGGGCACTGGCGCCGGAAACCCACAGTATCCCGGTGGAAAAGAGGCTGATCACAATTGCTAATTTTTTCATAGTTTGGCCATGTTAACGTAGTTATAAAATTACTTACTTAACGCCAGCTTTGCCAATAAATTACCCGCTATTTTATTTTTTTAACAATCAATAAGATACAGGTAATTTTGCCCGTCCATCCACCCATGTTCAAATATTTATTCTAATGGAAAATCTAGCTCCCATTGAAGTCCTCGATCCCGAAAAACTGTCCTTTGATAAGTTCAGGGAGGCAGTATTGAATGATTACAGGTCTGCCTGCGAAAGCCGGGAAGCCAGTCTCCTGGGCCGCAAAGAAGTCCTCACGGGTAAGGCTAAATTCGGAATCTTTGGCGATGGCAAGGAAGTCCCCCAGGTGGCCATGGCTAAATTCTTCAAACCGGGCGATTTTTATGCCGGCTATTATCGCGACCAGACCTTCGCCTTCGCGACAGGAGCCGCCACCATAGAAGAGTTCTTTTCCCAATTATATGCCGATCCGGACCCCAGCCACGACCCCCACAGCGCCGGCCGCCAGATGAATTCCCATTTTGCAACGGCCTTTGTCGACTCCGATGGAAGCCCGCTGGACCTCGCCAACCGCAAGAACCTGACGGCAGGACTGGCGCCCACCGCAGCCCAGATGCCAAAGGCCCTCGGCCTGGCCAGCGCCTCGAAATCCTTCCGGGAAATAAAAGTGCTGCAACCCTTTACGGAGCTTTCCAACAACGGCAACGAAGTCTGCTTCTGTACCATCGGGGATGCCAGCACCAGCGAAGGACATTTCTGGGAGACGGTAAACGCCGCGGGCGTTTTGCAGGTACCCCTGGCCATCTTTGTCTGGGACGACGGCTATGGCATCTCGGTCCCCCGTCAACTCCAAACGACAAAAGGCTCGATCTCCGATCTGCTGAAAGGCTTCCAAAAAGAAGACGGTACCAACGGCATCGATATCTATAAGGCAAAAGCCTGGGACTACGCCGGCATGTGCGAAGTCTTCGAAGCGGGCCTCCGCGCCGTAAGACTTACCCATACCCCGGCCATCTTCCATGTCGAAGAGGTCACCCAGCCACAAGGACATTCCACTTCGGGCAGTCACGAACGGTATAAATCGCCCGAACGCCTCGAATGGGAACGTGAATGGGACGGGATAAAGAAAATGAAGGAATGGATCATTGACAACGCCCTCGCCAGTGAAGAAGAACTGGGCGACATCGAGACGGAAGCAAAAGAATCCGTCCGCAATAGCCGGAACCTGGCCTGGGAGAAATACCAGTCCCCCATCCGGGTACTGGTCAACCGCAGCGCGGAACTCATCCGGGAAATAGCAGGCGAAGCGCCGGATCACGCCGGGCAACTCCTGAAACTGGCCGCCGTCCTGGCCTCGAACCGCGAGCCCGGCCGCAAAGAAGTGTTGCAGACCCTGCACGAAGCCATCACCCTGGCGGGTAGCATCCCCTCTGCAAAAAAGGCGCTTGACTACTACAAAGACCTGAAGATGGAGAACGCCGCCTTATATAATACCCATCTATATCATGAAGGCGCCCGCCGCATTTCCCTCATTCCGGAGGTAAAGGCGGTCTACACCGACAGCAGTCCTGTCCTCAACGGGTATGAAGTGCTGAACCGCTATTTCGACCAGCTGTTTACCCACAACCCCAAAGTAGTGGCCTTTGGGGAAGATCTGGGAAAGATAGGGGACGTCAACCAGGGATTCGCCGGCCTGCAGGCAAAACACGGTGCGGATCGCATCTTCGACACCGGCATCCGGGAACTGACCATCATGGGCCAGGGCATCGGTATGGCTTTCCGCGGACTGCGGCCCATCGCCGAGATCCAATACATCGATTATTTATTATATGGGCTCCAACCGCTGAGCGATGACCTGGCCTCCCTGCAATACCGGACAGCCGGCAGGCAAACGGCCCCCCTCATTATCCGCACCCGCGGCCACCGGCTGGAAGGCATCTGGCACAGCGGCTCCCCCATGGGGATGATCCTGCACTCGCTACGCGGCCTCCACGTTTGTGTCCCCCGCAATATGGTCCAGGCAGCGGGGATGTACAACACGCTGCTGGAAGGCGCAGACCCGGCCCTGGTGATCGAATGTCTTAACGGCTATCGCCTCAAGGAAAAACTCCCCGCCAACCTGCTGGGGTTCCGGGTTCCGCTGGGAGTGCCGGAAGTCTTGAAAGAAGGGGATGATATAACCGTCGTTTCTTATGGCGCGACCCTCCGGATCGTCCAGGAAGTAGCCCAGACGCTGGAAGCCTCCGGCATCAGTTGCGAGGTCATCGATGTCCAGACCTTGCTACCCTTCGATGTCCACCATAGCATCCTGGAATCCCTGAAAAAGACCAGCCGCATCCTCATCGTCGACGAAGACGTTCCCGGCGGAGCCGCCGGCTTTATCTTTAATAAAGTGATGGAAGAACAGGGCGGTTACAAATGGCTGGATACAGCCCCCCGTACGATCACCGGCCAGGCGCACCGGCCCGCCTATTCCAGCGATGGCGATTACTTCAGCAAACCCAACGCAGAAGATATTATGGATACCATCCGCGAGATGGTCGCGGAATAAAACAAAAAAGAGGGCGGGAGCCCTCTTTTTTTATTTGAGATTGTGGAACACTTTCTGTACATCCTCATCCTGCTCCAGCCGGTCCACCAGTTTCAGGACGTCCTGCGCCTGGTCCTCCGGCAACTCCACCGTAGTGGTGGGGATCCATTCCAACTCACTGCTGATGGGAGTGATCCCCTTCTCTTCCAGCGCCTTTTGCATGCTGCCAAAGTCACTAAAAGCACACCGCAATATAAGCACCGGCTCGTCATGCTCCCCCGTACCTTCGCCCAATTCCTCCAGGCCGTGATCGATCAGTTCCAGTTCCATATCGTCCGCATTCAACCCCTCGGGTTTTAGCTTGAAAACGCCCATTTTCTTGAATTGGAAGCTGACGCTGCCGCTATTGCCGAGCGTGCCGCCACCTTTATTGAAATGTGACTTTACATTCGCCACCGTCCTGACGTGATTGTCCGTAGCCGTCTCCACCAACAGGGCTACCCCATGCGGAGCATATCCTTCATAAAGGATCTCTTCGTAATTGGACGTGTCCTTTCCCTGCGCCCGCTTGATAGCGGCTTCCACCCGGTCCTTAGGCATGTTCACACTCTTCGCATTCTGAAAACAACGCCGCAGTGCCGGGTTCGTGGCGGGACCAGGGCCGCCGGTTTTCACCGCAATGGCGATTTCCTTCCCGATGCGGGTAAACTGCTTGGCCATCCGGTCCCACCGGGCAAACATGGTATGCTTACGTACTTCAAATATCCGACCCATAAAAAACGTAGTTTGGGGTGCAAATCTAACAAAATCCAACAAAAAACCGCACGCCATCGGGCGTGCGGTCGATAAAGCGACATATTTTATCAGGCCTTTAGCTTGCTGTGATTCTTGCTATAGCTAAAATAGACGATCAATCCGATCACCATCCAGATCAGGGCCGACAGTTGCGTGGCGGTATCCAGACCGACGATCATTGCGGTACAAACGAGTACCCCGAGGATCGGCACGATCGGCACGAGGGGCGTCCTGAACGGCCGGGGACGTTTCGGATCGCTCTTCCGCAGGATCATTACCCCGATACTTACCAGGATGAAGGCGAATAGGGTGCCGATGCTGGTCAGGTTGCCGGCTACGCTTTCCGGTACAAACCCTGAGAAAAGGCCCACAAAGAGAAATAGGATCATATTCGACTTATACGGCGTGCGGAATTTGGGATGCAGCTCGCAAAACACCTTGGGGAGCAGCCCGTCAGTCGCCATGGTATAGAATACCCTGCTCTGACCGAGCAGCATCACCAGGATCACGGACGAGAACCCGGCCAGGATAGCTACTGTCACAAGGGTTGACAGCCAATGATAACCATGCATATAGGTCTCGATGGCATAGGCAACGGAGGCCTCTTTACCCGACTTGACGAAGTCCGTATACGGAGCAACGCCGGTGAGCACCCAGGAGAACAACACATACAGGATCGTACAGGCCACCAGTGAACCCAGGATGCCCGTGGGCATATCCTTGGTGGGATTCTTGGCTTCCTGTGCGGCGGTGGATACGGCGTCAAAGCCGATAAAGGCAAAGAAGACGACGCCTGCTCCCGATAGAATCCCCCCCCAGCCATGCCGGAAGAAATTGCTATAAGAGTAAAGCGTTCCGTCCCGCAATTGCGCGGGAGGTGCATCGGCAGGGATCAGATAAGGATGGTGGTTGGCGGGATTGATGAACTGCCAGCCGATGGCGATGAATACCAGTACGATGGCCACTTTTATAAAAACGATGATCCCGTTGACCGTGGCGGATTCCTGGGTGCCTTTTATCAGCAGCAGCGAAAGCAGCAGCAGAATGAACAGTGCAGGAATATTGATGATCCCGTGATGCATGACACCGGAGGCATCCAGCACCTTTTCAAAGGGCGAGTGACACCATTCGAACGGAATGCTCCCCCCCAACAGTTTATTGAGATATTCACTCCAGGAAATGGAAACGGTAGCGGCACCCAAAGCATATTCCAGTACCAGGGCCCAGCCGATGATCCAGGCGACCAGCTCGCCCATCGTAGTATAAGCATAGGTATAAGCGCTGCCTGCGATAGGGATCATCGAGGCGAATTCGGCATAACAAAGACCCGCAAAACAACAACCGAGGGCGGCTACGATAAAGGAGATGGTTACGGCGGCCCCGGCATGTTCCCCGGCGGCGGCGGCTGTCCGTACGAACAACCCGGCGCCGATAATGGCGCCGATCCCCAATGCGATCAGGCTCCAGACCCCCAGGGTCCGCTTGAGACCCTTCTCCGAGTCCGCCGCCTGCGCCATGAGGGAATCCAGGGATTTCTTCCGAAATAAACTCATACTAAGCTTGTTTTGATAATAAATTGGAAATAAGATAACATGTGATGACTAGGGCCGAAAATAAACAAATGAAGCGATTTTTGATAGTAAAGTTTTGTCAAATCAATAATTTTCGATTGTTTGCAGGGTCAAAGGGGCGGCGCCAGCCCTCCCTTGGCCATACACCGATGCCAAAGATCAGTCTTACAGGTTGGATCCACATTGCCGTGGTAACAGGCGTGTTACTGGGACTCTGGGTACATTATAATAGTTCACCAGCTACCATCGATGGCTTCTCCTCCGCCCTTGGCATCGTAACCGACGTCTTTTTGCGGATGATCAAGATGATCATCGCCCCCCTGGTCTTCTGCACCCTAGTCGTCGGTATCGCCAAACTCGGCGATATAAAAGCAGTAGGCCGGATTGGCGGAAAGACCCTCCTTTGGTTCATGGGCGCCTCCTTCCTTTCCCTGCTGCTGGGCCTGGTGATCATGAACGGCCTCACCCTTGGCGACGAACTGAACCTGCCAATGCCGGCCGCCGGTACACCCACCGGCATCGACGCCAGCACCGTCTCCTTTAAAAACTTTATCACCCATATCTTTCCCCGCAACATTTTTGAAGCGCTGGCAAACAACGAGATCCTGCAGATCGTCGTCTTCTCCGTCTTCTTCGGCATCGCCACGGCCTCCATCGGCGAACAGGGCAAGATCGTAATAAAAGCCCTCGACGCCGTCGCACATATCATCCTGCGGGTCACGGGCTATGTCATGTATTTCGCTCCCATCGCCGCCATGGCGGCCATCGCCTCCATCACGGCCATAAAGGGACCGGAATTACTGATCACTTACGGGAAGTTCATCCTCAGCTTCTACCTGGCGATCCTCGGTCTGTGGATCATCCTCCTGCTGATCGCATCCATCTTTATCGGCCGCCGCGTCATCCCGCTGGTCATGACCATCAAGGACATGATCCTCCTCGCCTTTAGTACAGCCTCCTCGGAAGCAGCCTTCCCCCGCCTGATCGTCGAACTGGAGAATTTCGGCTGCTCCCCCAGGATCGTAAGCTTCGTCCTGCCCCTGGGTTACTCTTTTAACCTTGACGGCAGTATGCTCTATATGACCTTTGCCTCTCTCTTTATCGCGCAGGCTTACGGGGTACCGCTGACCCTTGGTCAGGAACTATCCATGCTGCTGGTGCTGATGCTGACAAGCAAAGGGATCGCCGGGGTACCACGGGCGGCCCTGGTCGTCATCGCAGGAACCCTTTCCCTATATAATATCCCGCAGCAGGGCCTCCTACTTTTGCTGGGCATCGACCAGATCCTCGACATGGCCCGCAGCGCCACCAACGTCCTGGGAAACAGCATCGCCGCCGTAGTTGTAAGCAAATGGGAAGGAGAACTGGAAGAAACTGCCGTCAATATAAAATGAACCTATTTTTATGCTCCAACTCTTAACGATCACTTTCAGAGACCTTCTAAATCCGGAATTCTATATCAACAACGGCGGCTTATGGGTCCTCCTGTTCATCGTCTTTGCAGAGACGGGCCTCATGTTCGGTTTCTTCCTCCCGGGGGACAGCCTGCTCTTTGTAGCGGGCATCTATAACCAAAGCCTCATCAAAAGCGTTGGCTTTCTCAAGGATGCCACGATTAGCGATTTTCTCACTCTGATCATCCTCTGGGGCGCCATCTCCGTCTGTGGCATCTTCGGCAACGCCGTCGGCTACTGGTTCGGCAACAAAAGCGGCCCCTTCCTGTTTCATCGCAAGGACAACTGGCTGTTCAAGAAAAAACACCTCTACCAGGCTAAAGAATTCTACGATAAACATGGCGGTGAAGCCATCATCTTCGCCCGCTTCCTGCCCATCGTCAGGACCTTCGCACCCATCATCGCGGGCATCGTCGCCATGGACAAAAAGAAATTCTGGTTATATAACATCATCGGCTCTGTCGCCTGGGTCTTTGCCATGCTGTTCGCCGGCCACTATCTCCAGAAATTCATCCTGATGAAATGGAATTTCGATCTGAAAAAACATCTCGAGATCATCGTCATTGGTATCGTGGTCATCACCACCGCTCCCGTTCTCTATAAGATATTTTTCGGCCGGAAGGATACCGCTTCCGTCGAAGATCCCTACAAAAATTCATAATTCCTCAATTCCTCATGGAGAAAAAATCACCCTCCCTCTTTAACCTGGCTGTCATCGTAGGCGCGCTGGGGTACTTTGTCGACGTATACGATCTTCTGTTGTTCAGCATCATCCGCATCCCCTCCCTCAAAGGCCTCGGTCTCAGCGCAACCGACATCGATAGCAAAGGCAGCGATATTCTCGGTATCCAGATGCTGGGCCTGCTCATCGGCGGCATCATCTGGGGTGTCCTCGGCGACAAGAAAGGCCGGCTCAAGGTCCTCTTCGCATCCATCATCCTGTATTCCCTCGGCAGCATCGCCAATGGGTTTGTCCATACGCTCGGCCAGTATGAAGCAGCCCGCTTTATCACGGGTCTCGGACTGGCGGGCGAACTGGGGGCAGGCATCACCCTCGTGAGCGAACTGATGCCAAAAGAACGCCGGGGCATCGCCACTTCCCTCGTCGCCGGTATCGGTCTCAGCGGAGCGGTATTCGCGTATTTCATAAAATCTCAGTTCGGGATGGGTGCCGACGGCTGGAGAACCTGCTACTTCATCGGTGGCGGTCTCGGCTTTCTCCTCCTCCTGCTCCGCGTCGGTGTCCTCGAATCGGGCATGTACAAAAGCATCGAAGACCGCAACGTGAGCAAAGGGAATTTCCTCAAGCTCTTTACCAACGGCCGGCGCCTGAAGAAATACCTCACCGCTATCCTCATCGCCCTGCCCAACTGGTACGTCATCGGGATCCTTATCTCTTTCTCGAATAAGTTCGGCACCATCATGAAGGTCCGGGGACCCATCGACCCGGGTTTCGGTATCATGGTTGCCTATGCCGCCATCTCGGTAGGAGATATCGCCATCGGGTTCATCAGCCAGTGGTTCCGAAGCCGGAAGAGATCGCTCTGGCTCTTCCACGGCATCACGATCATCTCGGTGATCGCCTTCTTCAACATGCAGGGACAGTCCCCCACCGCTGTATACTGGGTATGCGTATTCCTGGGGCTGGGTACGGGCTTCTGGGCCATGTTCGTGACGATGGCCGCCGAACAGTTCGGTACGAATATCCGTGCAACGGTAGCAACCACGGTGCCAAATATGGCGCGCGGCTCCCTCACCGTAGTGGTCATGCCGCTGTTCAAGGCGCTGCAACCCAGCCAGGGTTATTTCCAGGCAGGCTGGATCACGGGGATCATCGTCTTCGTCATCGCTTCCATCTCCCTGTGGATCACCGAAGAGACCTTTGGAAAAGAATTGAACTATATCGAGCCGCTATAATATATAATGAAGTTTCTTATCATTCGTTTCAGTTCCATCGGCGACATCGTACTGACGACGCCGGTGGTCCGTTGTCTGAAGAAGCAGGTCGTTACGGCCGAAGTGCACTATCTCACAAAGGCCGCCTTCCGGCCCATCCTGGCGGCAAACCCCTATGTCGATAAGATCCATTGCCTGGAGAACGATCTCGACGGTCTCATCGATGCGTTAACGGCGGAGGACTTCGATTTTGTCATCGACCTCCATCACAATCTTCGAACGCTAAAAGTAAAAAAAGGGCTAAAAAAACAATCCTTCTCCTTCGACAAGCTCAACATAAAGAAGTGGCTGTACACCAACTTTAAGCTAAATAAACTGCCCTCCGTCCATATCGTCGACCGCTATTTAGACACACTAAAAACCTTCGGTATAAAGAACGATGGCGCCGGTCTGGACTATTTCATCCCGGCGGAAGACGAACTAAAGCCGGAGGATATCCCCACCTCTCACCAGGCAGGCTATGCGGGACTGGTCATCGGCGCCGCACTCGCGACAAAACGACTCCCCCTGCACCAACTGGAAACCATCTGCCGGGAAACAAACCATCCGCTGATCCTTCTCGGCGGACCGGAGGACGCCGACACCGCAAAAAAACTCGCCGCCATCGACCCGGTAAAGATCTACAACGCCTGCGGCCTTTTTAACCTCAATGAGTCGGCGGCGCTGGTGCGCCAGGCAAAGCTCATCATCACCCACGACACCGGCCTGATGCATATCGCGGCGGCGTTCAAACGCCCGATCATCTCCATCTGGGGCAACACCGTCCCGGAATTCGGGATGTACCCGTATTATGGAGAAAATTATTTATCTAATTATAGCGGAGGCCCCCTCGGTCAGGCACCGGCCATCACGATGGAAGTAAAAGGCCTGTCCTGCCGCCCCTGTTCGAAGATCGGCTATAACAAATGCCCCAAAGGGCATTTTAAATGTATGGAACAACAACCGGTAGATCAGATTTTTCGATATTTTTAGAAAAAAGCCGCCCAAAGACCGTGAGCACCCATCACCTCCGCCATGATAAGACCTGCCTCAACTGCGGTGCAACCGTCGAAGAACGATTCTGCACGCGCTGCGGTCAGGAGAACCTCGAACCAAAGGAAACAGTCGGGCATATCGTCGGTCACTTCTTCGCGGATATCACTCACTTCGATGGCAAATTCTTCGTCACGGTAAAAGATCTCATCCTCCGCCCGGGCTTCCTCACCCGGGAATATGGCGCCGGCCGCCGGGCAAAATATCTGAACCCGATAAGGATGTATATCTTCATCTCCGCCGTTTTCTTCCTGACTCTCTTTGCGGGCAGATCGGAACATCCGGCCGACGACCACGCAGCAGCAGCAGCCGCAAAGCCTGCCGCAAAACCCTCCACAAATACGGAACAGCTAAACCTCTCCTTCGGCAACAGCGGCAACGTGATCATCGAATTGGAAGAGAAGAAGTATAATACGGTAAAAGAATACGATTCCGTCCAACAGAGCCTCCCGGACAGCGCCCGGGACAAGGGCTTCATGCACTGGGTGCTCCGGAAGAACGTAAGCCTCAAGGAAACGAATGGCGGCCGCGAACATGTCCGGCTGGAAGAGGATGTCAGCCATTCCATCCCAAAGCTCATGTTCGTCCTGCTGCCCTTGTTTGCGCTGTATGTCGGTTGGTTTTACAGCCGGAAGAAATACTATTATGTCCAACATGCCATATTCTCGGTCCATTTTCACTCCTTCGTCTTTCTGCTCTTCCTGGTCTGCATCCTGCTGACTAAGATCGCCCCGGAGCCCTGGGGACCCATCATCGTGATGACGATCGCCTTTCTGCTGATCTTTGTCTACCTGGTGGCGGCCCTGCACGGAATGTACGGTCAGTCGTTTTGGCGTTCGCTCCTGAAAGCCATCGCCATCAGCCTGCTTTACTGGATCACCGCCATCGTGGTCTCCACCTTCCTTGTCGTCCTGGCCTTCATCAACGCATAAAAAAACCGCCCCGAAGGGGCAGCTTTTTCTTTATAACAAAGACTACAAGGTCTTCAACACGTCATTCATGCTGCGCACGGCTTCGGCGCTCTTGTTGAACAAAGCCTGCTCTTCGGTAGTCAGCCCGAAGTCCAGGATCTTTTCCCACCCGTTTCGTCCAATGGTGACGGGCACGCCAAGACAGATATCCTTCTGTCCATATTCCCCGTTGAGCGAAACGCAACAGGTGAACAGCTTCTTCTCATCGCGGAGGATAGCTTCTACCAGCGCCGCTCCGGCTGCACCAGGCGCATACCAGGCGGAGGTCCCGATCAACTTGGTCAGCGTAGCGCCACCCACCATCGTGTCGGCAACGATTTGCTTTTGCTGGTCCGCACTCAGGAATTTCGTCACCGGGGCACTGTTCCAGGTCGCCAGCCGGATCAGGGGGATCATGGTGGTGTCACCGTGACCGCCGACGACGACGGCATTCAGGTCGGCCGGGCTGCAGCCCAGGTGTTGGGATAATTGATATTTAAACCTAGCGCTGTCCAGGGTACCACCCATCCCGATGATGCGGTTCTTCGGGAGACCCGTAGCCGTCAACGTAAGATAGGTCATCGTATCCATCGGGTTGCTGATGATGATAAGAATGGCATTGGGGGAATGCTTCAGGATGTTCTCGGCTACCCCCTTTACGATGCCGGCATTGGTGCCGATCAATTCTTCACGGGTCATACCCGGCTTGCGGGGAAGCCCGGAAGTGATCACCACGACATCGCTGCCCGCGGTCTTCGAATAATCATTGGTACTTCCGGTAATGCGGGTATCAAAACCCAGCAACGCAGCGGTCTGCATCATGTCCTGCGCCTTTCCTTCGGCTAATCCTTCCTTGATATCCAGCAACACCAGTTCTTCGGCCAATGCTGCACGGGCGATATTATCGGCACAGGTGGCGCCTACAGCGCCGGCGCCTACAACCGTAACTTTCATCTGTTAAATATTTGAGTGATAAAATGGATGACTACTTCTTTTCATTAAAGGCATTTAGGAGGGTATCGACTTTTTGCGTGCCCTCGAAAGTGGTGATCAGGTTACCCTTTTTATCATAAAGGGCCAGGTAAGGAAGATTTTTGATCTTATAAAAAGGCGGCAGGAAGAACTTTTCATCCCGGCCCAGCTTGATATTCGGATGCTCATAAATGCGGTAATGCGTATTGAACTCCTTCATCTCCCCAAACGGCTGATACGTTGCCATCACGATCTCGATATCCTTGAATTTGTCCCAATCTGCCAAAAAACGATTCTATTTCATGCTTGCAATGTTCGCAATCAGGGCTGAAGTACATGACGATCGTCTTGCGGTTCTTTTTGACATCCTCTTTTGTCAGGTAGGTGGCGCTGTCAAGTTTCAATAAATGAAAGGGTGGGAGGGTTGGAAACCGGAGATAGGGCGCCTGGGCATTGGCCGGATCGGTGGCCGGCTGATTGGGTTGGGTCGGCTGTGCAAAGAGGATATGGGAACAGGCGAGGGCCATCAGGGCCAGAAATACGTTTTTTCATCTTTCAAAAAATGGATTACTAGGAAATTGGCTGTAAAAGTAACTGTTTAACGAATCGGCCCTGCCATAAATTTCGCCATAAACCCAAAAAGGGATTTTTTTTATTGGTTGTTTACGAAAATGTCGTAGATTTACGAAAATTTCGTAGTAATGGAAAAACTCACCCGTCAGGAAGAAGAAGCCATGCAGGCTATTTGGAAAACCGGCGAGGGCAATGTAAAGCTCTTCCTTGAAAATCTGCCCTCGGAAGCCATGCCCTACACCACCCTGGCCTCCACCATAAAAAACCTTGAAAAGAAAGGCTATCTCTCCAGCCGGCTCATCGGCAACGCCTACCTCTACAAACCCGCCGTCACCGAAGACGAATACAAAAAGAAATTCATGAACGGCTTCGTAAAAGAATACTTCGCCGACTCCTATAAAGAGCTGGTCAACTTCTTCGTCGAAGAAAAAAAGCTCAGCGCAAAAGAACTAAAGGAGATCATCGATCTCATCGAAAGATCAGGTTCAAAATAACCACGCCATTAATATTGTATCCATGCCGCTGCTCATCTTCTTCCTGCTAAAATTATCCATCAGCCTCGCTATCGCCTGGCTGTTTTACCGGTTGGTCCTGCGCCGCCTCACCTTTTACGATCTCAACCGCTGGTACCTGCTGGGCGCCCTGGTCCTTTCCTTCGCCATCCCCTTTATTCATATCGCACCGGCGGCGGACAGTAAGGCCTTTACTGCCCCGCTCGCCGTTATCGGCGTGATCCCCACCCTCAGCGCCTACTCCCCGCCGGCAAAAATAGTCTTAGACCCGATCGCCGACACATCCTGGGACCGCTGGGATACCCTGCTGACGATCATCGGCGCGGTAACCGGGATCGGACTTGTCCGCCTCGGCATCCGCTGGTTTTCCCTGAATCGGATCCGAAAGGAGGCGACACTGATCAGCGAGAACAATATCCGCGTCTACCAGGTCGACCGCGACATCACCCCTTTTTCGTTCTTCGGCGATATTTATGTCGACAGACGAGCACTCACCGAGACGGAGTGGAAGGACATCATCCTCCACGAATGGGTCCATATCCGCCAGGTACATAGCATCGATATTCTCCTGGCCGAGTTACTCATCATCTTCAACTGGTATAATCCCTTCGCCTGGCTTATCCGCTACTCCATCCGCCAGAACCTCGAATTCATTGCGGACAGGGAAGTCCTCGACAGCGGCCTGGATAAAAAGGACTACCAGTACCACCTGCTGAGAACCACGGGTAATCCCGCTTTTCACCTCGCCAACAGCTTCAATTTCTCCTCCCTTAAGAAACGTATCATCATGATGAACCGGGTGCGGACCACCCGGCCCCACCTGCTAAAACTTCTTTTTCTGTTGCCGCTGATCTTTGTCCTGCTCGTCGCCCTCCGCGATCGCTATCCCGGAATAAAACATTATCACCCCTCCGGTGCCACCCATCTCACCATCGCCGGCATCATCGTCGACGCGACCACCCTGCAACCCCTGCCGGGCGTCAAAGTCTGGTTCGGAAGATCGAAACAGCAGGTCACAACGGATGCCAACGGCTTTTATAAGGTACAGGTGCCGGTGGCTTCCGACACTCCCCAATTGCAGATCGACTACGATAAAAATGGCTATAGGTCCACCGGGCGGCAAGACTTCATGGTGCTGTCCTCACCCGCCGAAGGACGCATCTACACCGACGCGCTGACCCCGCTGGGAGCCAACGAGGGCTCATATTTTTTTCAGGACCCCGAATTCGGCAGCCCTGCGGACCCCGGCTATGCCGACGCAAAGGCGGTCCTCGCAAAAGTGATAACGGACGGCGAAGTGACGAGCCGGTTCCAGGCCATGCAAAAAGCCCACCCGGAGATCAGCCTATTCTATGTCACTTCCGATCACCAGCGCCGCTTCGTCTTCTACCGGGATGGCCGCGTCGAAAGATATGGCGGCGTCGGTTACCCCTCCTTCGCCGACATGGATAAGAAATATGCACCCATGCCCTGGTTCATGGTACGCACCCGTTCTTATTATGGTCCCGGAACGCCTTACTGGCAACCCTGGTCCGACAGGTTGCAATCGGATTTTCATTCGACAGACTCTACCGTAAAGGCTATTGGCTTTCCCGGCGACGGCAGGATCGTGGTCATTACCGCCAATGGCGATGTGGAACAATACGACCTGTTCGATTCGAAAAACAATCCGCAACGCCGCTCGGTATTCGAAGCCCGCTACGGCAA
>Ga0206888_1078_pt1 | contig 28446 bp, 25 predicted proteins | sample Alteio_BWOrgHeat_90_FD_153258 | JGI IMG/M metagenome (GOLD analysis project Ga0206888, IMG submission 153258) | Enriched cells from forest soil in Barre Woods Harvard Forest LTER site, Petersham, Massachusetts, United States - Alteio_BWOrgHeat_Nextera4 ... | reverse complement strand
AGACGTACCTCTATCTTAGAAGAAATTCCAGGAATAGGTGCAAAACGCCGACGAGAATTATTACGATACTTTGGTGGTATTCAAGCCATAAATCGTGCTAGTCTTTTAGAGTTGGCAAAAGTACCCGGCATTAGTCAATCTCTCGCGAAACGAATTTATGCCGCGATCCACAATGAAGCTGAGTAGAGTTTAAATAAGATGAATAATCTACCAAACATCCTAACGCTTTTGCGTATTATTGTGATTCCTTTTTTTGTTCTTGTTTTTTATCTCCCCGTGCAATGGGCTCATACGGCTGCAGCAATCATTTTTACGCTTGCGGCCATTACCGATTGGCTGGATGGATATCTTGCACGCAGTTTACAACAAGCGACAAGATTGGGTGCTTTTTTGGATCCCGTCGCAGATAAATTAATGGTATCCATTGCCTTGGTTTTAATTGTCGGTGAACCACAGTTCCAATCGATTACGCTTGTTTCAAAAATTTATCCTTTGCCTATTGCAATGATGACAATTCCAGCAGCAATCATTGTAAGTCGAGAAATTGTCGTTTCTGCATTACGAGAATGGATGGCTGAATTGGGTAAAAGAACTAGTATTGCCGTATCCCATTTAGGAAAAGTGAAAACGACTGTTCAAATGATTGCGTTAATTATTTTGTTGTATTGCAATCCCAATACCAACGCGCTACTTGCGATTGTCGGCTATATTTTGCTTTATATTGCAGCTGCCCTCACAATTTGGTCTATGGTTCTATACTTAAAAGCTGCATGGCCTGAATTGAAATCTCGTTAAAAAGCCATCATGTTGAAATGAAAGTATAAATCAATGTATTTGCGGAATTTATTGCAAGATCAACTCCTGCAGTATGTAGAAGAGAAGTACCAGTACAAGCACCAATACTTCCATCACTTGAATTAATAGGGCATTTATTAATCACATTCGGAGTTGGATTACCAGTACCTCTCGTTATAACATACAACAAGGTTCCTGAATTATTTATTGCCATTCCTGCAGGATCTGTATTAAATCCAGGAACAGTATTTAATACTCCACCGGCATTTATTTGACAGAATATCACTGAATTTTCATTCGTGTTAGAAGCATAATAAAAGCTATTCAGTGGAGTAATAGCCGTTGGGAGTTTGGAAAATTTCCTTCAGGGATGCAGAGATTTTGTAATGTTCCATCATTATTAATCATGCATTTCCAGTGATGATGACTTGAAAAGTACAACTTGCACCAGGCGAGAGAGCATGTTTGATCACTTTTATATGGCAGCTGTTACAGTGAAAACAATGGCTTGATTCGTGAGATGGTCAATCTCTAACGTATTACTAGAAGTTTGGGTGGGTATCAACCCTAGCTCGCCTTTGCCCAAATTCATATATCGATAATCAAGTGCTAAAAGCCACTGTATATTATTTTTTTTGTCTTCGAAAAATAGACGTTGAATACCAATGCCGCCTTCATAAGCAAAAGATGTCTCAGTATTACTTTCAAAACCCACTGGAAGAGAAGCGGCACTATCCCTTGGATTTGTAGGAGTTTCATCGTAATCGTATAAATGGTTCCAGCTGACACCAATGCCTACAAAAATAAAAGGCTGCCACGTGTAGCGGGTAAAATAGAAATGCGATTCCAACATCGCAGCGAAACTTTGAGCACTGAATTGATATTGTAAAGTATCAAAATTACCAAGATTTACCATAGGAAATTCAGTACCATTAATATCGTTAAAATTCACATAATACCCACTTACATTAATACCGATATTCAACGGGTAATGAAATAAATTCTCCCATGTATATCCTACGCCTAATTCTGCTAATAAATTAGCTTGAAAGTTTTTATCGGTATCATATCGATTCGTGACAAAAGAACTAAGCACGATGGGTGAATCCTGATTTGATAAATCAGAAAACGCAGCACCCCCTCCAACGGATAAATCATAATGATTTGCAAAAGTTGAAGTAGAAAAAAGAAGAAGGGAATAAGGTAAGAAGCTTAACATCCATTTTTTATTCATCGGGTATCATCCATAATGCGAAATATAATAAAAAAGGTTAACAATTAAAATGAAGGAAAGAAAGCAATTTTTCTTAAAAGATTTGAAAGCTTCAAACAAATTTTGCTTATTCATTACTCCAAATAGCCTAAAAGAACGCCAATACTCTATGAATAATAAAAAAATATTATTTTTCTATTGACTCTTCGAGGCTCTCAGATAGAATACCGGCTTCGCTAAGTTGTTGCGGGAATAGCTCAGTTGGTAGAGCACAACCTTGCCAAGGTTGGGGTCGCGAGTTCGAGTCTCGTTTCCCGCTCCAAGATTTTCACAATGATGGCTGGGTGGCAGAGTGGTTATGCAGCGGCCTGCAAAGCCGTGGACGCCGGTTCGATTCCGACCCCAGCCTTTGCAGAGTAATTAGGATGCCCGGGTGGCGGAACAGGTAGACGCAAGGGACTTAAAATCCCTCGAGGGGTAACTCTCGTGCCGGTTCGATTCCGGCCTCGGGCACCAAGTATTTGTATTTGAGACGAAAAATTAACGTGACGATCTATGACATTTGTTGTGACCGAACAATGTATACGCTGCAAATACACGGACTGCGTTGAAGTCTGTCCAGTCGATTGTTTCTATGAAGGTCCTAATTTTCTTGTGATTCATCCTGACGAATGTATTGATTGCGCGCTTTGCGAGCCAGAATGTCCAGTCAATGCGATTTATTCCGAAGATGATCTACCCGAAAAATATCAAAATTATGTAAAGCTCAATCAAGAACTTGCGGAAGAATGGCCCAATATCACCCGAAGAAAAGATCCGCCACCTGATGCGGATGAATGGGCAAATGTGGATGATAAATTAAAATTGTTGGAAAAATAATTTGCCGTCTTTACAAGAGATTTTTGGAGCAAGCGGATTGCTTAGCAATGCAATCAATGGATTTACGCCACGTGAATCTCAACAACACATGGCGGAAGCGGTAGAACGCGCACTTGATCTCAATGCAGAATTAATTGTTGAAGCAGGAACAGGAACGGGTAAAACTTTCGGATATCTGGTTCCTATTTTTATTTCGCAGAAAAAAACCATCATTTCGACGGGAACGAAAAACTTACAAGATCAACTTTTCTTCAAAGATATTCCTCTCATCACGAAATTATTTCCGACTCCCCGAAAAATTGTTTTGCTAAAAGGACGCGCGAATTACCTTTGCCAATATCGACTTAAAAAAAACTTAGAAGAGGGCAGACTCGCATCAAGACAATTAGTCTCCCAACTCCACATCATTGAAGAGTGGTCAACTGCGACAGATAAAGGCGATATTGCTGAATTAAATGCGGTTCCCGAAGATTCGACTATTTGGCGAGAAGTCACAAGCACTCCAGATAATTGTTTAAACCAAGATTGTGAATTTTACAAGAGTTGTTTTGTCGTGAAAGCGAGAGCGGATGCGATGAACGCAGATATTTTGGTCGTCAACCATCATTTATTTTTCGCAGATATTGCATTGCAGGAAAGCGGCTTCGGAGAATTATTACCCGGCACAGAAGCGGTTATTTTTGATGAGGCACATCATATTCCAGAAATTGCTTCGCAATTTTTTAGTCAAATTCTATCTTCACGACAATTATTAGAATTAGCGCGAGATGCTGAAAGCGAATCGTTAAAAGATGCTAAAGACATGCAAGATATTCGTGATCATGCTGAAGAACTAGAAAAATCCGTGCATGATATGCGCGCGGCGTTTGGATTAGAATTACGACGTGCGCCTTGGCCTGATACACCGGATGCGCTAATTCAAAATAAAATTGATGACATCAAACTTATTTTAAAAGCACTAGAAACACAACTGAAAGAAGCAGCAAAACGTAGCAAAGCGCTCGAAAATTGTTGGAAACGATGCGTTGATCTCATCGCGAAATTTTATACGTTAACAGACAAAACACCAGAAAACATGGTGCATTGGTTTGAAACACATTTACAAAGTTTTACATTGCAGCATACACCAATGATTGTGGCTGATGTATTTAAAGCTCATTTGAAAAACCATAAACGTGCCTGGATTTTCACTTCAGCGACACTCACCGTAAAAAATAGTTTTGGATTATTTGTTGATGCATTAGGCTTAGATAGTGCATTGCAATGTCAAGTCAAAAGCCCGTTTGATTATCAAAAACAAGCTTTACTCTATGTGCCTCGGGCATTACCTGATGCTAAAGCCGCTCATTACACACAACAGTTAATAGAAGCCATGATTCCAGTGATTGACGCATCGTGTGGCAAAACTTTTCTATTATTTACGAGTTATAGAGCGATGGAGCTTGCTGCCGATATTTTAAAAACACGAATTTCTTATCCTATTTTATTACAGGGCACGATGCCAAAACGTGAATTGATCGAACAATTCAAGCAATTTGGCAATGCGGTTTTACTGGGAACCAGCAGCTTTTGGTATGGCGTCGATGTTAGGGGAGATGCATTGACTTGTGTCATTATTGATAAATTACCATTCGCATCCCCTGATGATCCTATTTTACAAGCAAGAATTCGGATGCTAAGAAAGCAGGGCATTGATCCTTTTCTGAATTACCAACTTCCGCATGCTGTTCTCACTTTAAAACAAGGCGCGGGAAGATTAATTCGAGATATGGAGGATCGCGGCGTCCTTGTCATTTGTGACCCTCGTATGGTCGGAGCGCGTTATGGCGAAACGTTTTTGCAAAGTTTGCCGAATATGAAGCGGACAAGGGATTTGAATAAAGTGATTGAGTTTTTTTTGAATAAATAATTGAGAAAGCCTGTCATGCCAGCCGAGCGTAGCGAGAGGTGGCATCAAAGCATGCTGGCATGACAAAATCATCTAAACCCCCAGCACCGCCTAGTACTCAATTCTTTTTTAAATTCATTTAACTTACTTATTCTTCTTTCTGCTAAAGCTTTGATAGTCTCGAAATCCTGATTAACAACATAAGATTGCGAATAAAATCTTTGCGGCCAGGTAACTCCAAACCCGCGGCAAAATGCAAAATCGATACCATGCCTATCAGAATACCAATGATCTTTTATATCTATTGGAATAAGATGATAGCCTTTATAATAACCATCATGCACAAGATTAACAGGTAAATTTAATTGTTCTTTTCCAATAAATTCGTGCAAAAACGTTTGAGCGCGACTCACCCATCCCTCTTCTCCCCATAGTTGTTTAACGTAAATTTCTAGCAATTTAAGATAAAATTTATAATTGAAATGTGATGATGGCTCAGATTCTACTTGCGCTTCACCTATGTAATACTTTATCCCGCGTTCAATTTCGAGCATTTGTGAACGCGCTTCTTCTTTATCAAGATACTTATATATCATCTCCCACATGAATTCATCTAAAGCCCATAATGCATATTGAAACGCAGTAATATTTTTAAAAGTTCTTCCTGAACAATCGGTCACTTCACCTTTTTTTAAAGCGAGCCGCGGATAATCACTCAGGATTTGTTCGGCATTATCTTTCAATCCACGAGCAATATATACCAATAATTTTTGAAGAATTATTTTATCTAGCATCGGTTTAAATAAATTATTTAAATTTTTTGAAGTCGCAGCGAGTGCGGCTGCTTCAGGCAATGAAAAATATTTCATTTGAACTGCGGCAAGATTCATCGCGATATCTTTTCGCGTTTCGCCAGAGGGTAAAATATTTTTTGGAATTTCAATGAGTTCTTTAGAAAGTATTTTGAGTCTTTTTCTATCCATCAACATGGTGTTATTTCCTTGTTATCTTTGTATTTTTTATTGACAATAATTGAAACTTAATTATACTGTTTTGTCTAAACCTTTCCCACCCCTATTAAAAAGGTGCCCCCATGCAAGACAGAGAGCTAGCCGCTTTTACAGAAATTGAACATAAAAACGAAAAAGATTTTCCCCTGCATAGATATCAACGTAAGCTTATCTATAAATACACCACAAGAAAAGTGGTCGTAAACAATGATATGCCAGAAATGGGTCCCTCAATTTCAACCGTCGAAGAAACTAAATTTTATAGAGTAACAGAAGACATTAAGATTATTGGTGACAAGACTTTTTACGAATTTAATGATGAGAAAAAAGGTTTTCAACACATAAAAAAACCCCGAGCAAAGCTATGCATCGATTTGGAATATAAACCCGAAGACTTTGCAAAAGGGTTAAGCGCAAATCACACCAAAATAAATAAAAAGACGTGGGATGCGAAATCAGGCGTTTCTAATAAAATTAATGAAATGCAGACACGTTACCAGAGAGAATTAGTTGCTCGTGACATTACATTTGGTGGCGTACACGCAATAGACGTTCCGGGAATAAAATATCAATACGCGAGATTATTAAATTTTTATAATCATAACCACCATTTTTATAATCATACGCATCGCATCATCGCAAAATGGATTTTTTGGTCAGCAATGAAAATAGAATATCAAAAAGCGCTAAATGATTTTAAACAAAATCATCGAAATTTTCCGATTAACTTTAACCTCCATCAAGAATGTTACAGAAAAGTGATGTCAGCAATGACAGAGCATTTGGGCCCAAAAATTGTCAAAGATATCACTGCCGGCGGTTCTTTCTTTGGTAAAAATGATACCGTTCGCGCCTTGCAAGATATGGGGGTTATGGGTGATGATAAATATACTTCGGGTATGGGATTGGCTTCTCAGCTTTTTACCGGCAGCCGATATTGTCTTTTTTCTGGAAAACCAACTATTTCCCCATCGAACAAAGAATTAATGTTACGATCGGGTGGAGATCCCGATGTGTGGGAAGCGGAAGGTAAACCTCCAGCAGGGTCTACCTTAATATCATCACCTAAAATAAGATAGTGAAATGCATGCATGTCATGCCAGCATGCTCTTAGCTGGCATGACAGACTATTGATAAGATAACACATGAAAATACTTGCGCTAGATACCTCATCACCTATATGTTCGATCGCATTGCTTTACGATCAAAAGATCGTGAGCCGGGATAGTGCGGTGACGCTAAAACAAGCGCAAGTTATCTTATCAGAAATCAATGCATTATTAACTTCCGAAAATATTCACTTAAATCAGTTAGATGCAATCGCCTTTGGATGTGGTCCTGGAAGTTTTACAGGGGCTCGCATCGCCGCGAGCATCACACAAGGACTCGCCTATGCTTTAAAAATTCCAGTCATTTCCATTTCTTCCTTAAAAGCAATCGCCTATGCGACATATCTCGATTTAGGATGGGATAAGTTATTGGTCGGGGTTGATGCCAGGATGGATGAAATCTACTGGGGACAATATATCATTCAACATGAAGTAATTTCTTTAATGCATGAGGAATGCATTGATAAACCTGAAAAAATCCAGTTTCCGGACAAAAATGACTGGTTTGGGGTCGGAAACGCATGGGAAGTGTACCTAGATCGCATTCCTTATCAGCCCTTTCAGATTGATCCCACGCGTCTGCCTCTTGCAAAAGCAATCGCGCATCTTGCTAAAATTGAACTAGAGGCGGGTAGGACGCTATTGCCTCATCAAGCGTTGCCCGTATATTTGAGGAATAATGTTGCAAAAAAATCAGGCAATAAACCTGTCATGCCAGCATGCTTTTAGCTGGCATCCATACAGCTTCGCTAGATGTCGCTTAGATGCCAGCTAAAAGCATGCTGGCATGACAGTTACAGTTAAGTAATAATTGTATTTAAACCCCGAAAAGCCTAAAATTTAACCTTAGATAAACAGACATACACCGGAGGCAACAATTTTATATGTCTTCACAAAATGATAATGGCCGACAAGCCCTCATTAGCAATTTATGCAATTATATAGAAAATAAAGTTCCCAAAGATCAAGTGGGTCTGGTCAAAAAATTCACAGAACGTTATTACGCTTTCGCTCCTTTAACCGATCTTTTTGAATATAGTATTGAAAATTTAGCCGGTGCATTATTATCTCATTGGAATTTTATTTACATAAGAAAACCTTTCGAATGTAAAGTCCAAGTATTTAATCCCACCATGGATGAAAATGGTTGGGAATCGAAACATACCATCATTGAAGTTTCTCATGATGATATGCCATTTTTAGTCGATTCGATGCGAATGGCAGTGAATCGAAAAGATATTCAAGTCCATTTAGCAATTCATTTTGGTGGTTTAAAAGTTATCCGAGACGAAAGTCATCGTATTATTGATATTTTGCCTCCCGGACAAAGTCATCCGAAAGCATCGACTGAAGCGCCGATTTATTTTGAAATTGATCGCCAAAATAATCCTAATATTCTACAAGAATTAAAAACGGAAATTGAACATGCGCTATCGGATGTCCGAGTTTCTGTATACGATTGGCGAAAAATGGTCGAAAGGGCAGAAGAAGCACTTTTAGAATTAGAAAAAAATCCACCTGCTTTGGATCCTGCTGAAATTACCGAATCTAAAGATTTTTTAAGATGGCTCATCGATAATCATTTTACATTTCTCGGATGTCGCGATTACAAACTTATCGGAAATGAAACGAATCGTGCATTACAAATTGTTCCTGGTTCAGGTCTAGGCGTACTACGCGAAGATACGACAACTCCCATTGCAAGGACTTATGCAGATTTACCACCACAAGCCCGAAAATTAGCGTTATCTAAAAATATTTTAATTATTGCGAAAACCAAAACGCGTGCCACCGTGCATCGAGAAACTTATACCGATTATATTGGTGTGAAACGTTTTAATGAAAAAGGTGAACTCATTGGTGAAAGACGTTTTATCGGCCTTTATACCTCAACGGCTTATCATTCAAGTCCGAGGCATATTCCATTTTTGCGTCATAAAGTCTCGAAAATCATGCAAGATCTACATTTTCCACCAGATAGTCACAATGGAAAAGAAGTGATTCACATTCTTGAAACATTACCGCGTGATGATTTGTTTCAAGCAACGCATGAAGAATTATTAAATTTAACGTTAGGCATTTTACAATTACAAGAACGTAAACGCATTCGTCTTTTTGTGCGAAAAGATGCGTATGGTCGTTATTTTTCTTGTTTGGTCTATGTACCACGCGAAATTTTTACGACTGAATTATCGAATACGATACAAGAAATTTTAATGTCCGCACTGCAGGGTTTTGAATCTTCTTTCACGACATATTTTTCAGAGTCAGTGTTAGCAAGAATACACTTTCATATTCGAGTGAACCCAAAAAAATCGATTGATTATAATCTTGATTCGTTAGAACAAAAAATCATTGCAGCTGCTCGTTCATGGAGTGATGAATTTAAAGCTGAGCTGATGGAGGCTTTTGGCGATATCAACGGATTAAAATATTTTACGAAATATCGCAAAGCTTTTCCTGCGAGTTATACAGAATATTATTCTCCAGAAACATCTATTCATGATATCAAAATTATCGAAAAACTTTCTGCCGAAAATCCACTCGGCATGAATTTTTACAAATCAGGAAAAACAGAATTACGTTTAAAACTCTATCACGTTTCTTATACCATCGCGTTATCCGATGTTTTACCTACTTTAGAAAATATGGGTTTAAGAATTGTAGGAGAAAGACCGCATGAAATTATTTTCAAAGATGGCAATACCATTTGGATTAATGATTTCAATATGGTTTATTTAAGAAATAAAGAAATTGACATTGAACCCATTGTTGAAAAATTTAAAGATGCTTTTGCGAATATTTGGTTTGAACATGCAGAAGATGATGGATTTAATCGTTTAGTATTAGGTGCAGAATTAACCTGGCGTGAAACCACTATTTTACGTGCATACACAAAATATCTTCGACAAATCGGTTTTACTTTCAGTCAAAATTATGTGGAATTAGCCTTAATTAATAATCCAACAATTGCGAAAGATCTCGTTTCATTATTTCTTTTAAGATTTTCTCCTGAATATCGTTCGGACACTTCAGAACTTGTTACAAAAATTAATGAATCTTTTGATGATGTGACGAGTCTTGACGAAGATCGTATATTAAGACGTTTACTTGAAATTATTTTAGCAACCACGCGCACGAATTATTTTCAAAAAACTGTGGAAGGTGTTTATAAATCACATATTTCTTTTAAATTTGATCCGTCACAAATTTCTGATTTGCCACTACCTAAACCCATGTTCGAAATTTTCGTTTATTCTCCACGCGTAGAAGGCGTACATTTACGTCGTGGTAAAGTCGCCCGCGGAGGAATCCGATGGTCAGATCGTCGCGAAGATTTTCGAACAGAAATTTTAGGTTTAATGAAAGCACAAAACGTAAAAAATTCTGTGATTGTCCCAGTCGGCGCTAAAGGTGGGTTTTTCCCAAAAACGCTGCCTGAAGGCGATCGCGATGCCATCATGACAGAAGTTATTTATTGTTATTCTTCTTTTATTAGTGGATTGTTAGATTTAACCGATAATATTGTTAATCAGAAAATAGTTCCGCCACCTGATGTCGTTCGATATGACGACGATGATCCTTATCTTGTCGTTGCAGCAGATAAAGGAACTGCTACATTTTCTGATTTAGCAAATGCGATTGCAAAAACCTATCATTTTTGGCTGGATGACGCATTTGCATCTGGCGGATCCGCGGGGTATGACCATAAAAAAATGGGTATTACTGCACGTGGCGCCTGGGAATCCGTGAGACGTCATTTCAGAGAATTAGAAATTAATCCTGAAACCGATGACTTTACCGTCGTAGGCATTGGTGACATGAGCGGAGACGTATTTGGCAATGGTATGCTGATGTCCTCGCATATTAAGCTTGTCGCTGCATTTGATCATCGTCATATTTTTATTGATCCGAATCCTGATCCTGAAAAAAGTTTTGAAGAACGCAAACGTTTATTTCAATTACCACGATCATCGTGGATGGATTACGATCAAAAACTTATTTCTGAAGGCGGTGGTATTTATAATCGCAGCGCAAAATCCATTAAAATTTCTCCTGAATTGAAGCAAATTATTAATGTTGAAAATGATTCCCTCCAACCCAATGAATTAATTCGTGCGTTGATGAAATCGCCCGTCGATTTAATATTTAACGGCGGTATCGGTACATTCGTAAAAGCATCTAATGAGTCACATTCTGATGTGGGCGATAGAACCAATGACGGTATTCGAGTTAATGGTAATGAATTAAGAGCAAAAGTCGTAGGGGAAGGTGGAAATCTTGGATTAACGCAATCTGCAAGAATAGAATATTCTTTAAATGGCGGCATTATCTATACGGATTTTATTGATAATTCTGCGGGTGTCGACTGTTCAGATCATGAAGTCAATATCAAAATTTTATTGAATAAAGTCATTAAAGACCAATTGATGACACTCGAAGAACGTAATCAATTATTGGAAGCTATGACCAATGAAGTTTCGCGTTTAGTGTTACTTGATAATTATGAACAAACGCAAATGTTAAGTTTAGAAGCATCCGTCGCAATACGCACAACCGATTTATTTCGTCGTTATATGGATGAGATGGAAAAACGCGGCCGTCTTGATCGAATTCTTGAATTTTTACCGGATGATCAAGCTATTCAAGAACGTAAAGCACATGAATCGGGTTTAACACGTCCTGAAATTGCGGTGATGATTGCTTATTGTAAACTATTTTTAAAGCAAGATATTTTAGATTCAGAAGTTCCTGAAGATCCTTATTTTATTCGATATTTAAAACTTGCTTTTCCAACTGAATTACACGAAAAATATTTACCTCAAATGAAAGAGCATAGCTTGCGTCGCGAAATTATTGCAACGCAACTTGCGAAAAGTATCACGGATCATATGGGTGTGAACTTTGTAGAGCGATTGCAACGCGAAACCGGTGCATCCACTGCTTTCATCATTCGTGCGTATGTCATTGCCGAAGAGATATTTCACATGACTGAACTTTGGCATCAAATTGAAGCGCTGGATTACCACATTAAAGTTGAAGTACAGCAAAAAATGATGCTGCAAATTTATTTTCTGATTCGCCGAGCCACGCGTTGGTTTTTACGAAATCGTAAAGAAAATATACCGATTGTGGAAACCATTGCTAATTTTGAAAAACCCATTAACGATCTCACTCAATCATTACCACGACTGTTAACTCAAAATGAAAAAGAATATTTGGATAGTGAAATTCAATCACTCGTAGAAGAAGGGGTGCCATTTGAGCTTGCGAGCAAGACATCTATTTGTGAAATTTTATTTACCTCTTTAGATATGGTAGAAGCTGCCATCAAAAATAATTTATCTTTAGAAAATATCGCACAAACCTATTACTTTTTAGATGGCACTCTGGAATTAAATTGGCTGCGTACTCAAATGAATTCATATGCAATTGAAAATCAGTGGGATGAATTAGCGCGTTCACGATTCCGTGATGATTTAGAACGTGCGCAAAGTAAATTAAGCGTTAATGTTTTAAAATTAAAATCCAAAAAAATTATTGAGAAACCGTTAACGGAGCGCATTGATGCATGGCTTTTACAAAATAAACATTTGATTGATCGTTGGCAAAATTTGTTAGCGGAAATCAAAGCAAGTAATACCGTGGATTTTGTCACATTTTCTGTTGTATTACGTGAACTATCTGATTTTGCAAAGACTTAAGTGTTAAAAAGGGAATCACCATGAACCATGAACGCGTTGCTTCCAATTTTCCATATGAATCCCATTATATCGCGGTGGACGATACGCAATTACACTATATTGAAGAGGGAAAAGGTGATCCTATTTTATTTATTCATGGGATCCCAACTTCTTCTTATGTATGGCGTAATGTGATTCCTCATTTAAAAGATTTGGGACGTTGTATCGCCCCAGATTTAATTGGATTTGGAAAATCAGGCAAACCTGATATTGATTATACGCTAAAAGATCATTGCCACTTTATCAAAGCTTTTATTGAAAAGTTAAATCTTAAAAATATTATTCTTATCGTTCATGGTTTTGGTTCTATCGTCGGACTCGATTTTGCAATGCAACATCCTGAACTTTTTAAAGGTATTGTTTTTTATGAATCTTACATTCGTCCAGAAAATAAAGAGGATTCTGCATTGCCTTATCAAGAACAAAAATATCAACTGCAAACGGAAGAGAATGTCTATCGAACATTTATGAATGGCGCAGAATTTATTGATCGCATTTTACCGCTCGGCATGATTCGACCACTTTCTGATGAAGAATTAAAATTTTATCGTGAACCATTTTTAAATAATAATACGCAAAAGCCTTTATTACAGTATTTAAATGAATTACCACAAGACGATAACAAAACTAATCAAGTGATAGCCGCATATTCTGAAAAATTACAGCACTCCTCGTTACCAAAATTAATGTTATATTCAGTTCCTGGTTTTATTACGACGATCGCAACTGTCATGTGGGCAAAAGAAAATTTGTGGAACTTACAAATTAATGAAGTAGGGGAGGCGCTGCATTACGGTCAAGAAAGCAACCCCGCACTTATTGGCGAAAGTATTAGCGTTTGGATACAAGGTCTTGAGGAATAAATATGAAAAAGAAAATTAATGTTGCGATCGTCGGTGCCACGGGAATGGTGGGTACGACTTTATTATCCATTTTAGAAGAAAGAAATTTTCCGATCGATCGATTATATTTATTAGCAAGTAAACGTTCAGAAGGTGAATATCGCGAATATTGTGGCAAACCGATACGTATCAATGATGTTGCCAATTTTGATTTTCGACAAACACAAATTGCATTCTTTTGTGCGAGCAATGAAATTGCCGCTGAATTTGCCCCCATTGCTGCCGAAGCTGGAAATATTGTCATTGATAAAAGTTCTCATTTTCGAAATGTAGATGGAATACCTTTGGTGATTCCAGAAGTGAATAAATCGATTATTCAATCGATGAAAAAAGGAATTATTGCCAGTCCAAATTGTAGTACCATTCCTATTGTCATGGCATTAAAACCCCTACACGATGCCGTTGGTATTACACGTTTTAATGTCGCAACTTATCAATCGGTTTCAGGTACTGGAAAAGACGCTTTAAATGAATTAGCCGATCAAACGGCACATTTATTGAATGCGCAAACAATTCATCCTAAAGTATATCCGCAACAAATTGCTTTTAACCTTTTACCGCATATCGATGAATTTCTTCCTAACGGTTATACGAAAGAAGAAATGAAAATTGTTTGGGAAACCCATAAAATTCTCAATGATAAATCCATTGCGATTAACCCAACCGCGGTCCGCGTTCCTGTTTTTTTTGGTCATTCTGCAGCTGTACATATCGAAACTAAACAAAAAATTAGTGCAGTGGATGCCACCGCATTATTATCAAAGGCACCTGGCATTAGAGTAAATGAAGGCGAATTTCCTTACGCGACACCTGTTAAAGATGCAGCAGGAAAAGATGAAGTTTTCGTTGGGAGGATACGCGAAGACATTTCATGTGAAAATGGTTTAGATCTTTGGATTGTTTCTGATAATGTTCGAAAGGGCGCTGCATTAAATGCAGTACAAATTGCAGAAGCGTGGATGGAATAGGAGATTTCCTATGTTCCTTCAAATTTTTAAAAAATGGTTATATCCAAAGACAGAACCTTCACACATTAAAAATAATGTTACCGTTATTACCAGTCGTGATATTAAAGCCATCGCAGGTGACAGCGTGATGGCAACGCAATTAGATTTAGCACGCGCTTATATTGAATTAGGCAAAAGAAATCTAGCGAAACAAATTTTAAATCATGTCATTCAACACGGCACATCGAGCGAAAAGGATACCGCGCTACAACTCATGGCTTATTTATGAGGATTGCTTTAGGAATTGAATACAATGGCCATGGTCTTTATGGTTGGCAATCTCAAGCACATTTGCCTACCGTTCAAAGTCATCTTGAAAACGCATTGTCGATTATTGCTGATCACCCCATTAAGCTTACTTGTGCGGGAAGAACCGATGCAAATGTTCATGCGACAAATCAAGTTGTGCATTTTGATACGGATGCAAAAAGAATTGAACGCGCCTGGATACAAGGCACTAATACACATCTACCAGAAAATATTTCGGTGTTATGGGCAAAAGAAGTCAATCACGAATTTCACGCAAGATATTCAGCGACTAGCCGACGTTACCGCTATATTATTTATAATATTTTAAGCCGTCCTGCATTACTTGCTCATCGCGTGACTTGGCAATACGATGATTTAAATATTGCAACCATGCAAACCGCTGCAAATTATTTATTAGGCGAAAAAGACTTTAGTTCTTTTCGTTCTGCAGAATGCGAATCCCGAACACCGATGAGAAATGTAAGTGAAATTACTATCTTTCGTCAACATCCCTTTATCATTGTCGAAATTGAAGCTAACGCATTTTTACATCATATGGTTCGAAATATTATGGGAGTATTGATCCGTATTGGACGTGGTTTTGAAGAACCAGAATGGATGCAAGAAGTATTAGATGCGCGCGATCGTCGAGAAGCCGCCGACACTGCACCTGCAAGTGGATTGTATTTAATAAAAGTAGGGTATCCGGAGCGTTTTGCACTGCCACAACAGCCTGCCCGTCATCAACTATGTCATGCTAGCATGCTTTAATGCCACCTTTAAGCATGCTGGCATGACAGTGAGTCATTCAAACCGAAACCGTAGCTTCAACTTGGTAGGGGAGCAATACTGTCACCGCGGTTCCTTTATTGACTCCTTCCGAAAAAATTTCAATTTTTCCACGCATTTCTTGTGCGGCAATGCTACTAGAATGTAATCCGAATCCATGCCCGTTGTTTTTTGTCGTAAATCCAGATTTGAATAATTTTTTCAAATCTTCTCCTGAAATCCCAATGCCGTTATCTTCGACTTCAATGGTAAACATCCCATTCAAAGGTGCCGTAATTTTAAGTGTTAATATTTTATTTTCATTTGTTGAATCGACTAATGCGTGCTTTGCATTAATAATAAGATTAATCATAATCTGTAATAATTTAATTTTGTTAACGACAATAGGTTTAAGTTCCGCATAATCACGTTTAATCGTAATGTGGTGGAAACTAAAATCATCACCACTAATTTTTAAGGCGTCTTCTAGTATCGATTTTACATCAATCGATTTTTCAAATTCTGGAATTGAAGTGAGGGATTGGTGTGTCATAATAATATCATTAATCACTTGCACGTTTTTGCGAAAGCCATTAATTTCGTTTAAAATCATTTCGAAATCAGTTTTTAGCGTTTCGATAAGTTCTGAAATGTATTGCGGTAAAATAGAACCTTTTGGATCTTTTGTTAAAAATGCAACGATATTATTTTTATTTTTTTCGAGCAGTTTCTGACATTCCTCTAAACTATTTAATTCTGATTCTTGAATTTTACCGGCCATAATGGATGCAGAGACATTCAAGCTATTTAAAATATTAGAAACATTATGAATCATTCCCATGGCAACTTCTGCCATACCAGTTAAATGCGCGGTTTTTAATAATTCTTTTTGTGATTTTTCTAATGCATCCGTTCTTTCAATGACTTTAAGTTCTAAAGTTTCGTTCAGATTATGTAAAACTTTTGTCTTTGCTTGTAATTCATCTAATAACTCGCGATTAGACTTTTCTAAGCGATAAAGTTTAATAGCATTATCAAGAATATGTTTAACTTCATTTTCATTCCAAGGCTTAGTGATATAAGAAAATATTTTTCCTGCATTGATCGCACTGATGATACATTCCACATCAGTGTAGGCTGTCATAATAATGCGGATAGGGTAAGGATATTTTTCTAATACTTTTAATAAAAATTCGATGCCTGTCATATTTGGCATTCTTTGATCAGTTACTATCACTTCGATTGGTTCTGATTCAAGAATTTTTAAGCCTAAATCAGCACTTAAGGCTGTAAAAATTTTATAATGATGACGAAAAGTTGCAGCAAACATCATTAAATTGGTTTGTTCATCATCAACATACAAAATACAAGGTTTTTCTTTATCCTGTTTCATATTATTGCTTCCATCCGACTATTAACCTTTAGATTTTTTACAATTTCTGCAATTTTATTAGCATTTTGTTGAATTTCATCAATGATTTGTTTAGTTTCCTTAAAATCATTGGTAATGTCTGCATTTTTTTCAAATTTCTCAATATTCATCATATCATTATTTTCTTTGATTTCTGAATATTTTTTAAGAATGGCCAATGATTCTTTTATGTAATTATTAAGAAGCAGAACCTTTGATAGAATAACCTCCGTAGGTTGGCCAATTTCTACAACAACATCATGCATTAGCATACCGATTGCAGATAATTTTTTTGTTTTTTCAATTTGATTTTCCATTTTCGTACGCTCAGTAATATCATCAATACGAATGGCCAAAATATTTTGTCCATGACGAATTAAAGGATAAATTGCAACATTTAAGTATTCAATTTTAGTTGTACTCATTCTTGAAATTTTATGAATAATTTCTACTTTTTTATCAAATAAGGCAGCGCGAAATTGATTCTCGTATTCTTGCAAATACGGAAAGATTTTAAATAATGGTTTTTGTAATGCTTGATTAAATTTAGTTTTACCTATTATTTTTTCAGCAAAAGAATTCATCGTTGTAATATGCAAAAGATCATCGACTAAAATAATAAGAGAAGGCATCGCATTAATGATATCCATTAACATAATTTTCATATCTTCAATGGACATTAGCATTTTATTAATTTCCGTCGAAATAAATGTCAATTCATCATTGCCATCTAAACGAATACGATTAGTAAAATCTTCTGTTTTGGTAACATGTAGAATCTCATTATTAATGATGCTTAGACGTTCGATGACTAATATTTTTATTAAGTAGAACAATACAATACTAAATAATAATCCACCGATAAAAAATGCATAGTTAAAATATTTAATTGCTTCATTTCCCAATGCATTAAGCTCTCGCGGCATAACAACTTGTGTCATTCCAATATTTTCACCGTTAATATCTTTGAGTAACTCAAATAGCCACAATGTTTGAGAATCAATGGGAATTATTTTTTTATCTTGCTGAATCAGATTCATATAATCATTTTTTAACTCCGCATCTTCATTAATGTTATTTATTGTATATAAATTTGCGTTCAATTTTATGGTATTTAACATATCAGTCCATACCGATTTTGTAAGATATCTTGCGAAAATTAAGGTACCATGCGACTCGCCCTCGCCACTAGATTTACGTACACTATGTGTAGTTAAAATAAGTAAACCTTTACTCGTCGGCAGTAATCCTTTGGCATCACTATTTTTCCCCGCAGGAGTTACAATATATCGTAATTTTCCTCCTTCGTTAAATAATGCCGTTAATTCTTCGGGAATTGGACCAAAAGTAGTATGGTTATTAATAATGGCGGATGAATAGTTGGGATTAAGTGTACCTTCTTTTGTATATAACATCACAAAATCAATATAATTAGGTGCATTTACTTCGAATTGTTCAGGCAGAAAGGATTCAAGAAATTTTGCATTTTTTTCCATTTTTGTATCATCATTATATTCGATTGCATAATCATACATTTCGTCCCAAAGCGCAGATCCCAATAAAAGTGAATTGGTAACATTAATGATCGAAGTCAATGCATTACCAATTTTATTTAGATTAATTTCTGCTTGCTCATCTTCAAGATATTGATAGCTATTTTTGAAAATAAAAATGGAGCCTAAATAAATAACCACCATCATGAAACACCATGAAAAAATGATAGCGAGCATGACTTTTGTCCATAATTTCATGTATGTTTCTCTGAATCTAAACTATCTTTGTCATCCCCGTGAAGACGGGGATCCATACGAATGGATTCCCACTTTCGTGGGAATGACACGTTATTTCGCGACAACTGGCTAAATATTTCAAATTTGCTTTTAATTCTGCCATCCATTTAATTATTATAAACTAATTTAAAGGTTATGATATGATAATAAAATAAGCATTTTATTAGGTACTTAGAATGAAATTAAGAACGAAAGTCATTCTTGCCATTATTTTTTGTTGGTCCATTATTCTCGGCAGTACTTACTTTGGTGCGATTAAGATTTTAGAAAAAAGTTATTCTGCGCTTGAAGATAAACGAATTCAAAATAATTTAAGTTTAGTGAATGAAGCGATCGAAAATCTCAAAGCAAAAAATGATGCAGTGATTGCTACATGGTTTAACTGGGATACACTCTATGAATATATGGCAACTCCTTCGTATGAATTGAGTAATGATCAAAATAAAAATTTTTTTAATGACCTCATTACGCCAGGTGCACTTAATAATTCTAACGTAGATCTTTATCTCGTCTTCGATACCAATGGCAATCTTATTTATGGAAAAGCATTAAATGAAAATAAAACGGTCGTCAATGAACCTTCGCCCGAAACGCTTCAGTTATTTACATCAAAAGGTGAATTTTGGAATATTATTATTCCATCACACGACAGTTCGGGTTTAATTTTAACTTCAAAAGGTATATTGGTATTATCCGCCCATCGAATATTACCTACGATCGGGGAAGGAGTATCGCGTGGAACCGGAATTATAGGCACTTATTTAACGGATGCCATTTGGAATAAAGTTAGCGCGGATTCAAAACTTGATTTGAAACTTTTTCCTTTATCTAATAAAAATCAATTGCATGATTTTAACCTCATTTTAGAAGAAGCATTACAACATCAATTTTATAAATTAAATAATGATGAAGATAATTTAAAAATATATACATTGCTAAAAGATATTAATGAAAAACCTATTGCAATTATTCAAGTCATCGCAAAGCACAATTTACTTCTCTTAGGATTGCAAACTATTCGATATTTTAATTTTGCATTTGTGTTATTTGGATTGTTTTTTGCATTCATTTTATTTTATCAATTCAGTTACCTTGTCATTAATCGATTAGATCGAATTAAAAATACTATTACTCAAATAATTAAAACTAAAAATTTTACATTAAAAATCCCAGAAAAAGGTAAGGATGAAATTTCATTATTAACCAAAGAAACAAACAATCTTCTGTCCACCGTTAAAGAAATTGAGTCTCATTTAAATGATATTATTAATTTTATGCCTTCCAGCATTCTTATTGTGAATAATGAATTTGTTGTCACAAATTTAAATGAATTAGCCTTGAAAGAATTGCATCTGCTTCGCGCAAAAGCGATCAATAAAAATTTATTTGATTTATATCCTTTCTTGATTGATTATAAAGAATCATTCGAAAAAAGTCTTAAGCTTAAAACACTGGAAAAAGTAAATAATATTGTTGATGTTCATAATAAAAAGCATTATCACGCGATCATTTATCCACTGAAACAAAGTAATGATGCAAGTTTAAGTGTTCGCTTAGACGATATCACTGAAAATATGCAGATTGAAACTTCCTTGATTGAACATGAACGTTTATCTGCCATCGGGGTTTTAACTGCCGGGTTTGCTCATGAAATCAATAATCCCGTTAATTTTATCACTTCATCAATTAATCCTTTAAAAAAAGATTTACAAATTTTGGAAGTTATCTGGAAAAAATATCAGGAATTAAAAAATAACGATAGCGATTCCATTTTACAAAACAAGATCGAAATAATCGAAAAATTTAAAAAAGAAGTCGATTATGATTATGTGATTGAAGAAATAATGCAACTCGTCGATGGTACGGTGGAAGGTATTCGACGGACAAATGAAATTACAAAAGACCTTAAATCTTATGCGAATGAAAATAAAAGCAGTTTTAAAAAAATGGATATTGAAAAAAATATTGATACGACTATTTCATTGTTAAAACCAAATTTCAAAAATAAAATTGTTATCACAACACAATATGGAAAAATACCTCAAATAGAAGGTATCAGTAGTAAGCTTAATCAAGTTTTTATGAATGTCATCGCTAATGCCATCGACGCTATTATTCCAAAGTTTGGAGAAATTATTATTAAAACAAAGAAAGAAGGTGATTATGTCAAAATTTTTATTAAAGATAATGGGGTGGGAATTAGCGATAGCAACATTACTAAAATTTTCGATCCCTTTTTTACGACGAAAAGCGTAGGAAAAGGCACAGGCCTTGGACTATCAATTACATTATCTATTGTTCAAGATCATAGTGGTAATATTGAAGTCATCAGTAAAGAAGGAAAGGGTGCTGAATTTATTATTACACTACCCATCACACATGCCAAACAGACGGTTTCAAAAACCACGGAAAATTTAAGTGTATGATATATTAGACCATTCAAAGCGAATGTTTTAATTTTTAGCACTATTCAAACACGAAAAATACAAATATAATAATGAAGATTTTTTCATAAGAAAGAGCAACAAGCATGAGTTGGTTTAAAAAATTATTACCCTCTCGCATCCGTACCGAAGCGATCAGCAAAAAAGGCGTTCCAGAAGGACTCTGGTCTAAATGCGATAAATGTGGCGCGGTTTTATATCGATCCGAGCTTGAGCGTAATTTAGAAGTATGCCCTAAATGTCAATATCACATGCGAATTTCTGCGCGTAAACGCTTAGAATATTTCTTAGATCCAGAAGCGCAGATTGAATTAGGCGCTGATATTTTACCGATAGACTATTTAAAGTTTAAAGATTTAAAAAAATATAAAGACCGCATAGCAGCGGCTCAAAAAGCCACCGGCGAAAAAGAAGCCTTAATTGTCATGCGGGGCCAGGTGCTAGGTCTACCGCTTGTTACCGCGGCTTTTGAATATGGCTTCATCGGCGGTTCTATGGGTACCGCAGTTGGTGAAAGGTTTATTCGAGGCGTTAATACGTCACTAGAATTCAATATCCCATTTGTATGTTTTTCAGCCAGTGGTGGCGCAAGAATGCAAGAAGCATTGTTGTCTTTAATGCAAATGGCCAAAGTTAGCGCGGCCCTTGCTCGACTTTCTGAAAATGGAATACCTTATATTTCCGTTTTAACAGATCCTACCATGGGCGGAGTCTCCGCGAGCCTTGCGATGCTCGGAGACGTTATTGTCGCAGAACCCAAAGCGCTTATCGGTTTTGCGGGCCCCCGTGTGATAGAACAAACCGTACGGGAAAAGTTACCAGAAGGGTTCCAAAGCAGCGAATTTTTGCTTCAACATGGTGCCATTGACATGATTGTCGCTAGAGGGGACATGCGCCGCATTCTCGCGAGAATACTGGCGAAACTGACACGTCAAAGAGCGATTGATCAAATAGCGTAACATTTAACATTTTTTTAACTTTTGAGGTACATTTATGGATAAAAAAAGGACACAAAGGATACTAGGTATTCTCGTCATTATTGCCCTGGTAATCATTCTTTTCCCATTACTTTCTGGAAAAAGTGAACAACCGACCGGCGATACCACCGCATTAAAAAATCCGCAATTTCCTGAACCACCGCCACCACCTTCGGCGATTGCTGCGGAAGATAACACTCAGGATAACGCACAAGATAGTACCCAAGACGTCACGCCTTCTGTACCTACAGATACCACAGCATCTGCAAATCCAGGCACAAACCCTGATGAAGAAAATACAGTAGCGCCGCAAGATCTCTCCCAAGCGACGCCTAACTCTCCTCTTCCAGAAGCACAAACGTCAGAAGATGTCGCGCCTGCCATTTCCATGGATATGAAAAATCGTCCTAATACCGAAATCAGCGCGTTACAACCTAGCACGAGTGCCAATGCTCCTGCAGCGGCTCCTCCCGTTAAAATAATGGATGCACCCGAAAAAGTCATCGAAAATGCGACTCCTCCTAAAGCGAAAGCCGTTGTTTCTCAAAAAAAACGTATTTCTGATCCCACTAAATCAGTGCATAAAACTGAAAAAGATTTAGCACAATTAACTGCAAAAGCTTGGGTTGTGCAAATGGGTAGCTTTAAAGATAAATCCAATGCAAAACATCTCGCTGATACTTTGCGTTCAGCAGGTTACAAAGCGTTTACCCATGATGTCAAATCCCGAAATGGTACGATGCGTACACGCGTTTACATTGGACCGGAATATAAACAAACCGCTGCCATGAATTTATCAACAAAAATCGAGCAAGAAATGATGTTGCATGGGATCATTGTGGCTTATCAGCCGTTGACGATGTAAAGACTGTGTCATCCTGAGCGTAGCGAAGGATCAGTTTACGACCCGCATTTAGGTGGTGAATTAAACCGATCCTTCACTTCGTTCAGGATGACCCCTGAATTATGCAGGAGCCAGCTTGACGCTCACCCAAGAAAGCTTTACCGTTTCCACTCCCGGCCGTGGTTTAATCGATATCACGTCCGTACTCAATGAAATCATTGCTAAAAAAAATATAACAGAAGGCCTCTGTAATATCTTTTTACATCACACGAGCGCTTCTCTTACGTTATGCGAAAATTTCGATCCAACAGTACAAAAAGATCTCGAATCTTTTATGCAAAAATTGATACCGGATGGTGATCCTTTATTTCAACATGTTGAAGAAGGCCCTGATGACATGCCGTCCCATGTACGAAGTGTACTAACTCAGAATTCAATTAGTATCCCAATTCAAGGGAAAAAATTAGCGCTAGGAAGATGGCAGGGGATTTATCTCTGGGAACATCGTTTTAAATCCTATGAACGACGTATGACCATTTCAATTATTGGTTAAAAATAAGCCGTCATTGCGACATCTATTTAATAGCATCAACAAGAGCTGAAAAATATAGCGGCGTTTCATATCGCGGGTACCAAGCGAGTGATAGGGTGTTTTCGTAAACTTTACCTTCGTTCAAAATAATTAATTGTTTTTCTTGAATATAAGGCTGACTAAATTCCTCCGTTAATACGCCATATCCATAACCTGCGATCAACATCATAGCGAGTGCATCGGTTCTATTGGCAAAATGACGCTCATGTTTTGCAAAATCAAACAAATCAAAATATCTTAAATAATGAAAAGTCATTTGATCAAAAAAATCGTAATCTATGATCCGTTCTTTTTGCAGAATATCTTGCAACGTTCGGTCTTTCCATTGTTCGCAACAAACCAAAACATATTTTTCAGGTTTTAAAATTTTCTGATCCATTTCTGCTGTCACATCTTCTTTTCGCACTACTGCTAATTGACTATCACCAGAAATGAGCGAGCGCACACGCGAATCCAAATCGTTAATATCAAATTGCATTAATAAATTAGGAAAAGAGTGAAGAACAGAAAAACATTGTGAAATAATACGTGAGCGCATGATACTACTTGGACCTGTAATACAGATACGAACTTCTGAATCATGTCCCGCACCTCTAATTTTTGCGAGCGCTTCACCTTCAAGTTCATGCACTGCCTGACAATAACGCAATAATGCTTCGCCTTCTTGCGTCAATAACATACCGCGTCGTCCGCGAATAAATAAAGTAGTTTGTAATTTTGCTTCTAAAGTCCGAATACGTTGTGTGACTGCAGTTTGTGTAATATGAATTGCTTTCGCCGCCGCATGGACGGTTTTAAGTTTCGCAACCGCAACAAAAGCTTGTAAAGACGGACTTAACAAACTCATAGGGGTATTTCCAAAAATTCATTTTTTCCATCAGAGTTTAAGATCAATGCATTTCCTTTATCGTGCCAAGCACCCAAAACCGTTCTGACATATTGTTTTCCATGAGATTCGAAATGATGAATGCGTGGTCGGTGCGTATGACCGTGAATAAGAGAAAAAACATTGTGTTTTTGCATCACTCGCAAAACTTCTGATTCCGTAACATCCATAATATATTCAGGCAAGGTACTGACATGCGCAAGACTTGCTTCACGATATCTTTTCGCCATTTCTTGCCGGACTTTTAATGGTTTTAACAAAAACAATTTTTGCATAAACCAATTACGTGCTTTTTTTCGAAACTTTATATATTTCACATCCTGCGTACAAAGGGTATCTCCATGCATCATTAAAGTGGGCGTGCCATAAACATCGGTGACAAATTCATCTGGCAGTAGTTGGCAACCGGTAGCTTTTAAAAAACGTTTGCCTATCAAAAAATCGCGATTGCCATGCATGAAATAAATGGGGAATCCTTTATTTGTCTCCGTTTTTAGCGCCCTAATAATACTTTGGTGAAAGGCAGAATCATCATCATCGCCAATCCAGGACTCGAAAAAATCCCCTAAAATATAAAGGGCTTCGGCATGCTTTGCATCCGTTTGCAGAAATTTTAGAAATAACTCATTGATTTCTGGTCGGTTTTCTTGCAAATGAAGGTCGGAAATAACAATTATGGACATATTATGGTCACCAAAATCGCACAAAATCTTAATTTTATTCTATACTTAAATAATGGAAATAGAAAATCGAGGAGGAGGCTATGGCCTTGTTACATCAATCCAACTCCGTTCAATTATGGCATGATCTTATCACAGATGCAGAAAAAATCTGCGATATTTCCTTAAAAGAAGAGGTTGAATCATACCTGGTTTTTTTATTAATACGTTATGTTGCGTCTCCTGATATTGCCAAAAGGATTATCGCCACAGAATTTTTGCAAGGCGTTCAATTAACACGCAATATGCGTGAAATAGCACTTCAGGGCGTTGGGGATAAATGTTTACTAATGTCAGGTTTATTCCCAACCATTGCGAAAAAAAGATTGGTTAAAATCAGCTATTTTGTCAAATTAGGGCAATCTTCCTATGCCACTATTTCTAAAACACAAAATGATATCTATAGCTTACTTGCTCATCAATTCGTCCCTTTGATGGACATTTTACAGTCAGTCAAAAACCACGATTTATTACCGCTCGATGCCTACGAACTCTGGAATGAGACAGGAAGCCAACGCGCCTTCACACTTTTGAAAAAATATAGCGTTCATAAATCCCCCAAACAATGAAGTGGGTATTGTTTATATTTCACTAGCCTTTGATGGCCCTTTTTTACTAAAATATACCCATCGCGCTTCAAGATGTGAGATTTTAACGCCGATGTTAAAAATTGCATCTTGAAGCGTGATGGGTATAGACTATATTTTTCAATTCTGGAGCATAACAATAAATGCGCGTCGTTTTACTCGGCTGCCCGGGTGTTGGTAAGGGCACACAAGCAAAATTAATCAGCAAACATTATGATATTCCACAAATTTCAACTGGCGATATTTTGCGAACTGCAGTTGCAGCTAAAACCGAACTGGGTCTCAAAGTAAAAAAAACCATGGATGAAGGTCATCTCGTATCAGATGACATTATGATTGAATTAGTAAAGGAACGCATAGCGGCACCTGATTGCAAAAAAGGTTTTTTATTAGATGGATTTCCGAGAACCATTCCGCAAGCCGAAAGCCTTCAAAAAAATCACATCGATATCGATTATGTGATAGAAATTAAAGTATCAGATGAAGAAATTATTAAACGTTTAACGGGTCGTTTAGTGCATCCCGCTTCCAATCGTATTTATCATATTCTTTATAACCCTCCAAAAATTGCAGGGAAAGATGACATCACTGGCGAAGATCTCATTCAACGCCCTGATGACGAAGAAAATACCGTACGTCGACGTTTAACTGTTTTTCATGAATTAACGCGCCCTTTAATTGAATATTATAAAAATTCTCACAAAACACACTTTATTTCCATTGATGGGATAGGAGAGGTGGATGAAGTCAAAAATCGAATTTTTGCAGCACTAGAAACACCGCGGGAGAAGACATCTTTATTTTAAAGGAGTAAAAACCATGGAACGAAAGCTACTGTTATCTCTGTTCTTCGGAGTATTTTGTATTTTAATCTCCATAGTGACACATGCAGCGGAAGTATCGATGCAATCACCCATTGGTTACTGGAAAACCGTTGATGAAGTCACTGGTAAACCAAAAAGCATCGTGCAAATATGGAGAACAAATGACAACAAATTGATGGGAAAAGTCATTAAAGTTTTTGCTAAAGATTCAAAAAAATCTTCGATTTGCACAAAATGCACTGGGGAAAATTTAAATCAGCCAATTGTAGGCATGGTAATTATTTCTGGATTACAAGCCAAAGAAAAGCAATGGATCAATGGAGAAATTCTTGATCCTGAAAACGGAAAAAAATATAGCTGCAATCTCCGCACTTTAGAAAACGGCAAACGATTACATGTTCGTGGATATGTTGGATTACCATTATTGGGTCGATCACAAACATGGGAACGCGTGGATTTGATGTCGGGTTAGAAACTTTGTCATGCCAGCATGCTTTCCGCTTCCATCCAGTTGGCATCTAGCGGAGCTCCTTAGATGCCCAACATGCTGGCATGACAGCCCAAACTATTCCCCTAAAGTGCTAACTATAATTTTTCCTAAAACTTTGTGAATAACCGCTGTTGGATGCATATCATCCCAAAAAAGATAATCATCTGGATTTGAACAAGGTTCTAAATTGTCATTTTGCGAATAAGCATTTTTAAATGTAGGATTTGCAAGAATCATTTCGCTCAAATTATTCAGTTCGATATTTTTACCTAAAATCGTTCCGATATGATTTTCGCTTAACGCTTTCATCACTTCTGATTTATCTCGTCCTAACATATCACCCATCCAACAAGACCCTGTTAAATTAGTAATGTGCGTACCATATTCTTGATTATAAACATCTGGGTTTTTTAAAATATCTAAGAAAATATTATAAACATCGACATAGATAAATTCTGCATTTGGATATTGCACTCGTAAGTTTTTAACAGCAGCATCAAGTTTTTGATTATGCAGTCGACTAAGTCTCCCTAAACGTTCTTCCATATTATTATTGTGCGCAAACGGAATTTGTGACAAATCAGGTAAATTGAGAATAAAAAAGCGTTTACCGCCACTGTTTAAAACGGTCGTCACCGCCCACATCATTTTTTGGACGACTTGATCCGTTAATAAATCGATATCTTCCATGCGCTCATATAAATAATCATTCGCGCCAATCCAAAGACCATACACGGTTTGACTTTTATCTTTATTTTTGGAATGTAATAAATAACTTTCAATTTCTTCACTCAAAAGAACGGGGGCAATAAAACTATCGGTTCTTAGATGATGTAAAATAGCAGTAGCACCACCGTAAGCATAATTGGAATAGGAAGCAAAAGATTTTTGATAATAATAATTTCCGATATATTCTGCCCACGTTGGTCCATTTGAAAATCTTCCAAGATAATAAGGTGGAGACTTAGGGAGAATTTTTAAATAGCGATATAAGTTACCATCATCACTTAAACTATCCCCAAAAAAAACCACTTCTTTTATTGGGCTTGCAAAAATATTGGTACAAAAGAAAATAAGAAATAAAAAGAGAAAAAACTTTTTCATAAAAAAAAAGACTCCATGTCAAAAAGAAGTCTTAATATACAGAAAATAGCAATGAAAGTCGCGATTTTTAATTTCGAAATATTCTATTCGGCTCCTAGAAATTGATTCGAACTCGCTGTTTGACTACAGCATTGTGACGCATAAAAAATTCCTTTTATTTTCAACTTACTTTCAATTTTATTTCATTAAAAAAAACCATCTAATAATAAACTGA
>Ga0206888_1076_pt1 | contig 28542 bp, 18 predicted proteins | sample Alteio_BWOrgHeat_90_FD_153258 | JGI IMG/M metagenome (GOLD analysis project Ga0206888, IMG submission 153258) | Enriched cells from forest soil in Barre Woods Harvard Forest LTER site, Petersham, Massachusetts, United States - Alteio_BWOrgHeat_Nextera4 ... | reverse complement strand
CGACACCAAAAAACCCCGGTTCCGGATGACCCGGCACCCGGGCGGGGAGATCAGCGCCATGATAACGATCCCCGGCACCGATAACAGCGCACCTATCGTCTTTGATCGCACCTACGACGTCGATATCGTGGACCATCCCTTTAGCCTTGCCATCTTCCCTTTCATCCGGGCAAAACCGGCACAGGGTCTGTCTTCCTGGTGGATCCACGCAGCAGAAGGGGAGCCCCATGAGCAGCCCACTTTCTCCACCGTCCTCCGGTTCTTCATCTTTGGTTCGACGAAGCCGCTGCCCGTCAAACCTCCAAAAGAGCTCTTCGACCCAAAATATCTCCCGGGTACCCCCGGGGTGCTCCCCAGCTATTCCATCGTTGAAAAAGAGTTTGACTACATCAGGGTGGAGATGCTATTCGAGAGCAACGCCGCGGGCACGATCCTGCCCAAATGGCCCGTTATCCCACCCAGCAAGAAAAAATTCAGCTTTGCCATCGACCACGGCGCCAACGCTACCCACATCGAATACATGATCGATGGCAACGGCTACTGCCAGCCCTTCAACATCACGCCGGATGACGTCCAGGTAGCCACCCTTTTTGCTCCATCGTTGTCGGCGGATGACCCGGGATCACCCGGCGCGCTTCCTTTTCGCCGCCTCATCGATGAGGACTTCATTCCCCTCCTGCTCGGCCCCGGTCTGGCAGCCCGGTTCCCTCAACGTACCCTGATAGCCGAAGATGCCGAAAATCAGCCGGACACGACGACCCAGGTCCTGGCAGACCTTCATATCCCTTTCGCCATCGATACGGTCCCCATCAGCGATACCATCACCAGGTATTTTAAATGGGGCGACAGGAACCCCGGCAGGGACAAACGGCTGAAGGCTTTCTTCGAGATCCTTATCCTGTTGATAAGGAACAAAGTGTTGTTCAATGGCGGCGACCCGTCCGCCACCCGGATCGTCTGTTCCTTTCCTTCGGATATGAAACCGGGCCGGAGATCAGACCTGCTGAAGCACTGGAAAGACCTCTGCGAAAAACACCTCGGCGCGAACATCGACATCCTTGCCATCCCTGCCGCGCTTGCCGTTTTTCATTATTACCACACAGCCAGGAAATTTCCGCTGACGCCCGCGAGGCCCGTCTTCGCCATCGACATCGGCGGATCGCATACCGATCTGGCGCTGATAGAGAACCATTCTCCCAAATACGTCAGCGCCGTCCAATTTGGGGTCGAAGCCCTCTTCGGCGACGGGCCGTCACCCGGCGGTATCCTTTCCAACGGCATCTTAAAGAAACATCTCCCCTATTTCGAACGGCTGTTCATGATCCATAAGCTGCCGCATCTCGAGGAAGTATTGCGGCGGCGCAACGACACAGGTAATTCCGAGGAGGTCAGCTCCTTCCTGTTCTCACTCGGAAAACAACCCGGACTCAACCAGGTCGGAAATTTCTCGTTTTCCGCGCAACTCACCGCCGATGACGACCTCAAAGTCGTCTTCCTGTATTTCTATGCCGCCATCATCTGGCATCTGGCCCGGCTGACAGAACAACAGAAAATGGATAACCCGGGCTTTCTGGTCTTCTCCGGCGCCGGCGCGGGGTTCCTATCCCTGCTTACATCCGACCTTGGCATCCTGTCCATGTATTCTTCGCTTTTCTTTCCCCCACACCATACCTATAAAGGCAACCCCCATTATATCCTGATGGAGCCCGGGTCCACAAAGGAGGTCACTGCAAAGGGCATGCTCCTGGCGAATAAAGGGGAGATCCCGGCGCTGGTCCATATCGACAGGATGTGGGTGTCCCGGACAACGATAAGTGCGGAGGAAATGGCCGGATTGGCCGATGGGCAATTGGCCCCGGTGAAGGACAACTTCGTAAAAAAGGTTGTCGCCTTCAACGACTTCTTCATCGCGCTCAACCAGCGGTATGACTATTCCGATCACTTCAACGTCACCCCCGCCTCCTGGGTGATCCTCAAACGCGAGATCAACGAAGGCATCGGCAACGCCCTGGAAGAATACGTGCAGTTCAATCTGGACAACACACCGATGGGCCGCGAGCTGACAGGGCTCGAGGACACCCTTTTCTTTTTCGCCGTCGCAAAGACCATCGTGCGGTTGCTGAACCTTATCGTGGGAGAACAATAATTCATTTTATACTTTGATTCAGCACTTCCAGGAAAAATTCTCTTACCCGACTTCTGCTAATGTTATACGGCTCAAAAACGAGCTCTTTACCCTCACACCAATCGGAAAAATTCCAATTCCTAATTCGATCATCTTGTTTAAGTCTTTGGTAAAGCGGAGTATTAAAATAGGGTACATATCCATATAAATTGAACCATATCTTTTCTTTCCACTTATTGATCCATTCTATTGTTCCGAAATAATCTTCTTCCTGATCATCCGGCAGACCAACTATTATATTGCCAGCAACACCAATATCATTTTTCAGGATCAAATGAATTCTGGACTCTAGCCATTCAGTCGAAGGTCTCTTTTTGTTAAGTCTCTTTACCGAAGTGACGCTACCAGATTCGATGCCCATTTCAATTACTTTAACATTTAATCGTTTTAATTCGTCCAGAAAGGGTTGGGAGATCAGAGAAGGGTTGGTTTGAATGATTAGTTTGTATTCTATTCGAAATTTCTGTTTTAGATTCACCAATATTTTCTCCAGGTATTCTATAGCATATTTGTTCACGCCAAAAGTAAGATCCCCAATATATAGAACATCCATTGCCGGGAAGGTCTTATGAAGTTCCTGCAACTCTTTCTCAACTATATTGAGTGGGACAATATCGACACCAGTTCTTCTGTCTGAGCAAAAAGAGCAGTTCAAGGGGCAGCCGAATTGAGTAAAAAGTCTCAGGTAAATAACTCTGTTCACATAGTGCTTCGCCCATTCGTAAGAAATATGTTTTTCAAATCGGGAAAATGAAAACTCAATGACAGGTGTACGAACCTGGTAGACATCTGATATAATGGATAGAAAAGATGGATAGTTTTGTTCGATCCGACCTGTAAATACATAGTCAAAACGCATTGGATCTACAAAAGAGGACATAACACCCCCAATCGCAACCTTTGTCCCTTTCTCTCTTAAAAAATCTGCTACTTTTTGTGTCAGATCATAGTTTTGTAGCAAAGGAGAAAAAATATACAGATCGGACAGTTCATCCCCGTTGAAATATTCTTGTGGATTGAAATCTTGAAATGGTTTTCTGCTCAGATCAATGACCCTGATATTAACACTGAGATCCAAGTCCTTGATACTTGTCTTTAAAAACGCCTGTAACCAAGTGATCCAGAGCGGGATCTCCCAGATTCCGTCCAAAGGTACGGTCATGGCTGGGCTGACATTTCTCCTATACCATGTTTCTAGTGAAGAAAAATACGTCTTGTCAGGAAAATAATCAAGGCTGGGAAAAGGCAATTGTACGATGGTGATTGTTCCATTCAATTTCACTAAACATTAGTTGGTGGGCTGGCCATATATCAACCTGGCGTCTTCAGCAAATAAGATCTTTTCATGGTTTAGAAAAGTGGTAACCTTTCTAGACAATTCAATCATAATTTTTTGATTTTCAACAGCTTCAGCATTTCTATAGTCACTTTGTCTTGAACTATTACAACAGCAAAGACATCTGCCATGTTCATCTTCAATAATCAGGAAATCATCATCTCTGTTCTTATCTACAAATGAAGTCTCAAGATAAAAAAGCGGTATCCTGAACGCTTCGTGAAATCTTATTACAGCCAAAGTTTCAGGCCTCATAAGTTCCGCCTTGCTCCAAAGTAAAATTCTACAATATTGCAGGCTTAACTCTTGGGGAGCAACCTTCTCTAATATAAAACTTTCTGATATATTATCAAACTCTGTATAAGATTCTTTCAAAAAAGCTTTTGCATTAGTGATCGCGTTGGCAACCGCACCCGCTATTCTCGCATCAATTTTAAGGTGAAATTGCCCAAACCCATTGACATTTCTGCGCAGATACTCACGCAATTGGGGGGCCAAGTAATGATAAATGGAAGGGCTGAGCCATCCTTTTGGCCCTACTACGTCGATGCCAAAAATGCTCTTTGCGATTCCATTTTGCAAATAACCCTGAATTGCCCTCATGACATTTTTTTCGTTATAATCAATGTCACTGGCTTTTCCCTGGAGGGAAAGAATTATTTCCTCAATTTTAAAATTCAGGTCCGGATGTAATTTGCTGGATATAGACTTTAATGATTGAATTATTCGCTCGTTAAGCCTTAGATCGGCTTCTCTCCTGATATCCTGGATCCATCTTTTGATATCTTCGGTATTGTTTTGTTTAAACACGGACGGTCGTTCGCTATTATTATATTTCAACTGGATATAAAGTACTCCTGACAGATCGACAGGCAATCTGGGTTCCCCTAGTCTTAATATTACACTCTTTTCTTTTCCGTGTATACCTGTGAATAATCCATATTCAAAAATTACATTATCCCGGGGTATTTTAATTTCCTCACCATTTTGTATTGAAAGAAGATCATCTTCAGAAAAAAGAAAAAGCCCAGCATCACATGATAAGAATACATCTATAAGGTTTTGTATGAGGGTCTGATTCTTCCTGAAAGCAGCATGTTCCCACCAATTGATAGGGCTGCAATCATAGTCACGAAGAATAAAACCGATCTCCTCTGCATATTCCTTCATATTCGAGGAGCTTCCTACAAATACTTTCATTATGTTAGTTTATCTTTTAAGAAAGGAAAATAAGTGTTAAATACGGTACAAACAACGTGAAAAACACCCTTTTTCAGTCACGATCACCACCGGGGGGCCCACTATTATCAGGATTGCCCACCCTTTCCCAACGTATCCAACCGGCCTTTTACACACGCTATCAACTCGCCGGGGGCATTCATTCCCAACCCCAGCAGAAGAGCATTATTATCCTCCCCAAAAGTGATCACTGACCCCGCGGCGGGCTCGCCAAAGCAGATGGAGTAGCCACAACTGGTCAGCAATGCGGCAAAGGTTTCCCATTTGATCACCGGGATCTCTTTTAACCAACCCCATCGCGGAAGCTCGATTTTCCTATAGGTAAAGGGCATCTTCGGCCTGGTCATGATAAACAGCTTGGACGCATATCCTTTCCGGATGATCTCTCCCAGTTCGTAATCGATATTCTCGGTAACCCCCGACTGCAAAAAGACGGCGACACATTTGTCCAGCTTGTGGCCGAAGTGAACCTTCCAGGTCTCATCGTTGACATACTCCCGCCTGGCTCCGGGGGCGTTCCTCCACATAAAACCGTCCAGCCAGTGATCGATAGGGCTGCCCAGAGCAACCAGCGGACCGATCAACTCCTTTGTTGCAGCAGCAAAATACTGATCAAAGGACCTGGACCTTACCTTGTTGGGTCTCCGCGGCACCGGGAGGGTTCCGAATGTATCGATTTCGACATTGAAACTTCTGATATAAAGTACGAAGGGATCCTTTCCGGGGTCAAAAAGCCGGTCGCGCATCCATTGCTTTGTCCGCCGCCTGACCCTCCATCTAACGAACCAGATGCCCGCGACAGCCGGCAGAAAAAAGCAAATACTGACAACCAATTGCTTACGAAAGGAATAATCATGTACAAAAAAAGTACAAACGGAAAAAAGGATGAAGATCGCGATCAGCAACAGGACGGGGGAATATCGGATGCCGGTGACGAAATAGAACATGATCTTGTCGGATCGCTCCTGCCCCGTGAAAGGAAGCCGGAAGACCCACGCCCGGCCTCGCCTTTCAGGCAGCCGCCGGAGGCCGGGGAGAACAAGGCCGACGGCTGCAATTGCCCCAAGGGCCCCGATGCAGCCCCCCAGGTGTCCGATACTGGTTATGGTCCCAAGCCTCAGTTTCGCGAGGCCGAAGGAGAGCAACAACAGGCTGCCAAACAACAGCGTCGTCACCAGAAGCATGATAAGAAACGCTTCAGGAGGAGAATAACCCCTGCGCCTTACCCGATAATAGCAGGCAAAGGGCGCCTGCAATAAGGTAAAAATGGCAACAACGACAAAGATGTCCGGGATGATCATCACATTGCTTTCCTAAAGATACCTTTTCCCCTTTGACGGATCAATATTTCGCACCTCGCTCCGTATCCTCTCCCGCCACCTCAAAAAGGCAAAAGCTATCTCGGTGGCGCTGTCAATTCGAGGTGTTAGGATTAGTAAGATTAAAGGTCACATTCAGGAACCCGGCAAAATTCGCGTGCTGCATATCGCGCTTGACGACCACATCGATCCAAGGTGATTTCACCGTCGGCCGCGCCTTAAACGTGATCCCGACAAAATAATTATCCCGCTTGTCCTTAGTATAGACTATGGATGTGGTATGATCATATTCCAGATTGAGATCCGCCTCGAAAATGGAGTTGGCGTTGGCGTCGCTGACAAAAACCTTCCCGATGCCCACCATCACCGCATACAGATTGTAATTGTTCGTTTTGTGCAACGTGTCCGTGCTGACAGAATCGCTGAGCAGCCCGCTTAGTTGCCAGGGTCGGTTGGCATGCTTACCAAAACCCCATAAGAAGGACACATAGGGGATATGCTGATTTTGGATGACGGTGGTATTATAGGAATAGAGATACCCGATAGTCAGCAAAGGTCGCAGTTTGATCCGGTTCAGCGTGGCCTGATATTCTTTTTCGATGTAAGTATACACTTCCACGAGATTCTTTCCATGCAGGGCCATTGCATGGGATTGAAACTTCTTGTTTGCAGCTGTTTTGAAATCGGCCAACATCCCCGGGTCGACATACATGCTGACAGGAGGTTCGGCGGAGTTTTGAAAGATATAGTAGTAATAGGCTGTCAACTCATTTAAAAGGGGAGTGATATAATAATCCCCCGCCACATCAACGGCAAGATTCCAGGTGCTTGAGGTGCTGTCCTGTGCTGTAATGAGGGGAACCTGTCGAGCAATATCAATGCTGATCTCAGCCTCTAATGACCGGCAGAAGATGATCAGATCCGTATCATTCCTTACCGCGGAATCCCGAAGTCGCACAGGAATGATTGCCTCGATGATCTTTTTCCGAAGATGGGCGGTGTCTTTCCGATTTATCGCTTCCGTAGCCAATTTATTCAAAATGTCGGCCCATTCCCTTTGCTTTGCGTTAGTCATATCATTGATGATAGCACCTTGTATCGACAGGATTTGATTATCCAACGCGGCCTCCTTCGAATTGTAGGTTTGTGTCCTCGTTACATCCCGATAGTTGAGCACATCGTAGGAGAGTCCGGCCGAAACCGAATTGAAGCTTCCGTTGGCATCCATCCCGCCACCCGCCTGCACCTGCATGTTACGCTGCCAGGTATGCTTCAGATAATAGTCGTCATTGTATTTTTTTATCGAGTCCCGCCAGTTCAACGCAAAGATACTCGCCTTTAATTGCGCACTCTTGGTATTGCTGGTCAGATTGCTGGCCGCAGCCTGTAAAAAATTCGTAAGACTCTGCTGCCTTGCCATCGTCTTGCTTCCGTCTGTGCTGTTAAGGGTACCTGAAGTGATCACAGGCCCGGGAAGCTGCGCGTACAAAGAGACAGCGTTAACGAAACAGATGCACAAAAGGATGATCTTGTTTTTCATTAGCGACAATTTACTTTACGTGGATATTGATGAAATGGGGTGGAATACGCCCGGCCGGAAAACTTATGGTGTGGGTTCCTGTGATATTGCCACTGATGTTAAGGGTAATATTACCACCCGCACCCGCCGGAGCCGCACCGGTTATCGAGAAAGGGTGATTCCCCATAGGAAGCGTGATAGATTTGTCACCCTTGGTAGTCTGATCAAATTGAAACACAGTAGCAGGTTCGGTTTCATTAGAGACAATATTTATATTTCCTGCCCCTCCTGAAAAAATGGTTGAAAAAATAATCTGGCCCATAATAAAGGTTTTATTGTGACGAAAGGTCTTTTGTATAAATAGTATTTTTCTCCTTATCCGTCACCAACAGCTTAAACACCGTTGCCCCCTGCTGGGCAACCGACACGATATAGTCAAAAGTGATAGTATCTGCTTTTGTCCCCGTCACGATAACGGCCTCGTCGTTGATCGTGATGACCAGCGGCTTTGCATCGAGGTGGCTCCCCTTCAGGGTAAAGCTGTTCTTTTGTGTCTTGTCCACCTTCGCCGGACTGAGATCCGTTATCTTCAGCGATCCGTCCAGCTTGTCAGGCAGTCCCTCGTCCTTCGGTTTGAAGACGGTCTCGAAGATCTCCTTTAGTTTTCGCGTCGCGATCTCCGTGAACATCCCGCTCAGCATGGCGAGGGTCATGATCCCATACAGGTTCAGGTTGCCGGCATCGTTGCTGTAGTTTAAAAAGCCGGCCCGAAAAGCAAAATACAGGGACGTCGACAAGGCCGCCGCGGTAAAAGGCTTTACAAAATACCAGAGGGTCCAGCTGCGCCGGAACTTTTTTGCGCCGACGAACGCGGTGAACGAACTGGCGATATGGATCATATTTCCGAGGAAGCCGCCCAGCGCGACCAGGATAAGCAGCAGGTCGTTCAGCGTGATAGTGGCAACGGAAGGTCCTTTTTTCCTGCCGGCCTCCTCATCGGTACGGAACACCGCGCAGGGATCTAAACAGGGGAGGTCCCTGTTGATAAGCGTGTCTTTCACCCTGATCGTAACCTTTACCGCAAGCGTATCCTTGTCCTTGACAGGGCTTTTTTCCGTTACCGTATCCCTTATCGTCGAATCCTTCCTGATGGTACAGGGGTCGATGAGCTTAACATGGAATAGCTGCTTTACATACGTCTGGCAATCGCTCTTCGGTCCTGGCATCCTGTCCGGCCAGTAACCGACCATAAGGGTCAGCGCAAATAAGGTGAGCCCGGTAAGAAGAGCTCCGGCAAGGGCCTTACCCCAGGAGGAGAGGTCCTTTTCAGCTTCGGCTGGAGTCGTTTCGTTTGACATTTGTAAAAGGTATTAGTGGTTAAGGGATGGGGGGGTATCAGTTGGGAACAAAGCCAAGATAGACCGCGTCCTCCATCAAAAAAACGGGAAAAAGACCCTGATTTTGTCAACCCCTTTCTTTTGCTATTAAATCCCGTGTTTTCACCCTTTTTCGTCCTCGTGAAACAAATTATCTTTCCAACCTTCGGAATTACGGGAAAAATCCCGGTATCCGGGTCCCATTCCCACCCTACATTTAGGTCATGAAAATCACCCTTGGAATCGTCGACGATCATCGGTTATTCGTCAAGTCGCTGGAAATGCTGATCAATTCCTTTCCCGGTTTTGAAGTGGTCGTAGCTGTCGATAACACGGAGAAACTGCTGGAAGAAATGCATCGGTTGACGGAACTACCCGACATTGTCCTGATCGATGTGCAAATGAAAGGCACCAACGGCATCGAAACAGCCAGGCAGATAGCCCTCCGTTATCCCGCCGTCTATTCTGTCGCCTTGTCGACAAAGGACGACGATGTCACTATCATCAACATGCTCCGTGCGGGCTGCTGCTCCTATCTGCAAAAGGATATAAAACCGGAGGACCTGCAAAAGGCGCTGGGCGAAGTAAAGGAAAGGGGCTATTACAACCCGGACAGCTCCGGCAGCCATTATCGGGATCTCGACCGGGAAGCGCACCAGAGTTCCGGTATCCTGCTGAGTGAAAAGGAAAGGCAGTTTCTCCAATTGGCCTGCAGCGAATTTACCTACAAGGAGATCGCCGCTAGAATGCACATGGCAGAGCGGACCATTGACGGCTATCGCGAAAGCCTGTTTGAAAAATTCAATGTTCAGAGCCGGGTGGGCATGGTCCTCGAAGCCATCCGGCGCAACTATTTTCAATTATAATCACCAAATACTACCAACCATGGCAAACAATTCCCTTCTCCCAGACCTCAAAAGCCTGCTGGCCGACTATTTCGTAGAGATCAAAGACGCCAGCGTCACGAATGTTACGCAAAACGCCAATGGCGACTATCAATTCTCGGTAGCGGTCACCGCCGCCGACAAGAAGCCTGTTGACTCCGCACCCCTCTCGCTTACCCGGGTAAAATCACCCCGGGATTGCAGCGGCCTGCCGGGCGACAAAAAGACCTGCGGCGGTCCTGTCCCGGCCACCATAGGGGACCCGGTCGACACGGGCGTGCTTGGCGATTTCCCCGGGTTGAGTGTCGATCATGCCTTTGCCCTCGGCGGCAAAATTGCCAAAGCCGCTCACCAAACGCTTACCGGATCCTGCCCTGGCGATGACCCCAAGAAAACCTGCGGGGGTGCGGTATCAGGCCTGATAGCCGATGAATTCGCCCAACCGCTGAGCAAAGCCGTCGCTGAAGCTACCCAGGGCGCTGACGGTTTGGATGAAAAAATGGCGACCCCCCTGATAAAGGACATCGCCCTGCTGCTGCTCGACAAAACAAACGGCGCTAAACTAACGAGTCCGGCGTAAGATCGAGAAAGAGATAGCCAATAAATTCATCCCAACAGGAATACCGGGTAAACTCTGAGCGAAAAGGCGTTTTCAACGCATAATAAAGCTCATAGAAACTCCGGTATTTCTCTATATTCCGCTGATAGGTGGGAAAGTAAAGGGAGAAGCCCGACTCCCGGTAACCGCCGCCGCCAAGCAATTTACCGACAAACTGCCTGTCGCCCACCATTTGCTGATGGTACACCAGGAATTCCTGCAGCGCATCCCAATATTTCTTGCTGCCGGCCATCAGACTGGCAGCCTTCTTGAACCACAGCAGGGCATCTACCAATTGAAACCCGCTGGCTTTATAATCTGCCCGGACAATATCGGTCAGGGTCCGGCGGCAACGCAGGAGTGCGTTCTTGTTTCCCTGGGCATACCTGATAAGTTCTTCCGTCATCCGGTTGATGCATTTGTCCAGGGCGTCATAGTAGGAAAGTTGATTGCCGAACAGCGCCGTATCGCTCCGGATCGATGCTTCCACCCGGCATTTCGTAAATCCAAGGATGGCCGCCGACGCCACTTCGGCGCTGGTGATCGTGTCCGCATTGGCTTCCAGTACATTCAGAAAAATATCATAATCATAGGCGGCAAAATACATCAGACTCTCACAGGCGACCAGGTAGTCGGTCACCTCCCGCAAGGCAAATCCGGTGTCGAACATTTGCATAAAACAATTCCGCATAAAGATTACCTCCACATGCCCAAAACTATCCTTTATGGCCTGGCGCAGGTGGTCCATCGTCAGTCCCCGCGGCGGCGACAACCACTGCAGGTTCTCGTCCAGCATGTCGACAAATTCCTTCAGATGCGCCTTTCCCCGCAATTTCCCGGCATGTTTTAGCAAAGCCTCCCTGTCGAAGAGCCGGTGCACCGGGGCGTGATGATCCGGGTGCATAACGACGGCCTTTTTGCCCGGGATGGGCTGACCATTCGGAGCCTTTTTTACCGGATCGGGAGTAGTGAAAATAGCATAACCCGAACCATGATCCCAGGTAGCCAGTACTACGTGCTCATAAACGTATTGTTTCTTGATAAAACGAAGGATCGCGCTGACATTGTCAGGGTTGAAAAAATCGGCTTCTTCCTGCGACTGCTGCCTTAATAATTCCAGCCGTGGGGAATGCGGGTCCAGTTGGTCGAGGTTCAGCCTGAGCGTCAGACTGTAAAGCGGACCGGCACCCGCTATCGGCTTATCGACGCTTTTTTTCAACGTTTCGGAGAGAACCGTCGTGCAAAGGCAGCCGGCGATGCCTACGGAAGACTTGCCTTTTATTTTCAGCAGTTCTGTCAAAACCTCGTTCATAAATTGTGTATCTTGATCCGTTTCGTGTACGTTCTGAACGAGAAATACAACCAGCCATTTAACTTGATGTGCCATAACTATATATTTTATTTGGTTTTTTTGTTTTTCGCCGTCGGCAGACCCACGCCCGGTTATGCTCAACTCCCCAATATCCCGGGCGACACCACACTGACCTATCATTTTCATAAGATTGCCCAAACAGAAGGATTGAGCAGCTACGGCGCAAAAAGGATCATCCAGGACGAATATGGTTATGTCTGGATAGGTACCCAGGATGGGCTGAACCGTTATGACGGTCAAAAGATCACGGTCTATAACAAATCAGTCGATCCTCCCCGTCAATTGGCCAGCAACGACATCTGGGATCTTGTTGACGACACGGCCCGTCACCTCCTTTGGGTCTTATCCTATTCCGGGCTCAACAGCATCGACCTCACCACTGGCCAGGTGTTATCCAATCCGCCGGCCCTCGCCCAACATTCCCGCCTGTTTCCCAATGGCTGGTTTAAATCCCTGCGCCTGGATCATCACCGGCTTTGGATCGGCGGTGACAATCCTACGGGCCTCGCCGTCTACAATACGGACCATCAGGCCTTTGACAGCATCGAGCCGCTACCTTTAAAAGAAGGCAGGCAAGCCGAGACCTACAAGGTCGCTAAACTCTGGCCCGATGAATATGGCCGGATCTGGGCCTTTGTATCCAACTACGGTATCGTCATCTATTCAGCCGCCTCAGGTCGCATCCTGCAGCGACACCCGTTGAAGGAATTGGGTTTGCCCACGGACAAAGACAACAACAGTTTCCTCAGCATCGCCCCTGTGACGCCCGGCCGTATCGCCTTAGGAGCCCATTCCGGACTGTTTGAGATCCGCTACGACCAAGGACATCTCCTGCTTGCACCCTTTCCCTTACACAGGGAAGCCTCGCTGCTGGGCCGGCAGGAGATTCTCTGTTGCGCCCGGGACAGCCATGGTCAATTATGGTTCAGCGCTGCCAATCGGCTCTACCGCCTGGACCTTACCACCGGCCGCATGACGGAGATCAAGGATACGGATTATTCCAATCCGGAAAACTGGTTCACGAGTATTCAGAGCATCTACTTCGATCGTTTCGAACACCTCTGGCTGGGTGGCCAGAAAGGCCTGGCTTATTCCACCATCCAGCCCTCTCCTTTTGCCTTTTGGTTCCAGTCCGCCGACCATACCCATAAGATCAATCACGCCAATTTCGTTTGCACCTGGCAGGATAGTCTGATTTGTGTTTGTGCCGAAGACGGTTTTTACACCGTAAATATGCGGAATAGAAACATCCGGCGATATTCAGAAGCCCGGTTTGTTTACGCCGCTGTACTCAAAGACCATCGCCTGCTCGTCAGCAGTGAGGATAGCCTTTACGTCCTTCAGCAGGAGAAGCTGGTGAAGGTGGATAAGGTCTACCCCGATCTGGCGACCCTCGTAACCGAAAACATCAATAGCCTGGTTTGGTGTGGCGATTCCCTGGCTATCATGGGCAGCGATAAAGAGAACGGCATCTTCTGCTGGCGGCCACAACAGCACCGCGTGGATAAGATCAACGACGAATCACATCCGCTCTCGCTTGAAAGCGGAGTGGTAAATATGGTCTATCATGACCATCGTGGCCGGGTCTGGGTGCTCTCCGATACTTACTTCGGCATTTTCGATCCGGCCCGCAATACGCTCGACACCTTCCACATCACCGATCCCCACACCCATCAACCGGCTAATTTCTATTTCGACGTTGCCGAAGCAGGTGGGCTATACTGGTTGGCTATCTATGGTACCGGATTGGTGGCCCTGGACAGTACTCTCCAGGTTCGAAAGATCATTTCCACCCCGGACGGGCTTGCCAATGCCGGGCTTTACAAAGTCATCCCCTGGCATGACAGCGTTCTCTTTGTCACCTCCAATAACGGTCTGGCCCGCATCCGGCTGCCGCAATGCTCCGTGGTCAATTTCTTCCGGCAAGACGGCCTCCATGGCAACGGGTTTGAAGAATCCTGTGCGTACTTCGAGGAACCCTATATCTATGCCGGCGGAGAAAACGGCGTAAGCCGCATCGACCCACGCGCTATTTGCACCGACCCTCTGCCGCCGTCGATCCGGGTCGCCAATATCCGGTTACAGACTTCCACCGCCGTACGCGACATCGGCGATATCTCTTCCTCTACCCTGACCATTCCTTCCGACGTGGTGCAGGCCAATCTCACCCTTTCCACCTTCAATTATACCGATGGCGCAAGAACCCTCTTATCCTATCGCATTCCGGAATTGAAGACGCAGTGGATTCCGCTGGGGACCGAACGGACCATCAATCTGCTCGGGCTTAGCCCCGGCGATTACACCTTGCTGGTGCAAGCCGTCAACGCCAATGGTCTGGTTGATCAGCGGGATCTTTCCCTGAACATCATCTGGCTTCCCAAGTGGTACCAGGCCCTTTGGTTCAAAGCCCTCGTCCTCGTGGTTCTCGTTCTCCTGTTCTATGTCTTTTATCGCTATCGGATCAGCCAGATCCGGCAACAACAACTCATCCGGCAAAACATTTCCAGCGATCTCCACGATGACATCGGCAGTATTCTTAACACGATCAAGATCTTTACCCATCTGGCCCGGAAAGAACCGGCTGCCGAGACCTGGCTTACCCGGATCGAAGACAGTCTGGCCCAGGCCGCCGTCGCCCTTCGGGACATCATCTGGGTCCTGGATGACTCGCTTGACACCGTTTACGAATTCGTAGCGCGTATCCGCCATTTCTCCACCCCCGTCACTACCGCCCGCGAGATCCGCCTGGAGATTGTTGCCGATCCCGAATTATATCATCAACCCTTGTCCAAAGCGGAGAAAAGAAATCTTCTTCTTATCGCGAAAGAATCCATCAACAACAGTATCAAATATGCGGCTTGTAGCATGATCACCGTCCGCATCGGCATCGAGAACAAGACATTCCTTATGCGGATAGAGGACAATGGGATGGGCTTTGACACCTCGCAAACCTCCGATGGCAACGGGCTAAGGAACATCGGCCATCGCGCCGCCCAGATCCACTATACAGCGACTATCGATTCCGCCCCCGGCGCCGGCACCCGGATCACCCTCGCCAAATGCTGATACTAAACTAACCGATCAGGAAGGAACCGGCAACGGGAAAAACACCCTAAAAAATGTAACGGTCGACCAGGGATTGTAAGAAAAGAAGCGCGGGATACGTACTCAGGAATGTCCAGACGAATGTATTCAGCCCCATGATCAGCGCAACGCCAAGATGGAAAAGCACCCCAAAGATCAAATAACCCATCAGTACCGCCCGCGGCAGGAAGGGGGTCAGGATAAAGCCCAGCTCCCATAGGATAACGATCCAGCCGGCCTTGCTGATCAGCGTTGCCGGGGCTTTGACAACGATTCGCCTTATCAGGGGATGACTATAGCTTTCCGTTTGCAGGAGATCTTTCAGCCAGACACCATTCCGCCAGCCCGGCTCCAGGATCTTCATCAGCCCATTACAGAAATAACAAATGATTGCCTGCAGGGCAATAAAACAAAGGGTCAGGCTGATAAATCCTTCGGAAGGGAAATAACTGCAAAGCATCAGGCAAAAAAGAACGATGGTATTCAGTTGATCCACCGCAGTGGTGGCAGGAAAGGTCCGCAAATAAAGCAGGCAATTGAGCAGGAATAACAGGGTTATCGGCACCGGCAGAAAAGGATGGGCGGCCAGGCACCAGACCACCATTCCAACGCGTGCGAGGTTCAGCAGGATAAAGCCTCGTCTGTCGAAGAGCCGGGAAAAAAAGGCATGCCGAAAGATGGTTGTTTTAAACGCCTCCCGCATAATGTCCCAGCGCATCAGCCCATTCTCCCCAAAGGCTTCATTATTGACAATGTTCTGCGCTGACGATAGGAGGATCGAAATAAAAAGCAGTACGCTTACCGCCAGCAGGCAGGAGGCCGGAGCAGTCAGGTCAAAATTCATGAACATTGGAGAAAAATAGGTTATTTTGACTGGCTGGTGTTTTCCAACTGATGCGAAACTGAATAAACCGGTGTTCGGCCACCGGGGCTTCTTTCCCCCGCCGTGCACGACCTGTTATATCCCGTAACAAAAGCCGGTAATAGACATTCCGCTCCGTCATCGATTGAGAAGCGTACTGACAGATCTCCTGCGTGGCCTTTACGATATTCCCATTGGGGTTGAAAAGAACGTGTAAAAAAACCTTTCTTCGGATATAACCCACCTCCTTCCAATCGGAAAAATCCCCCTTCTCCTGCGCAGAGGTTCGATAATAAAGCCCATAATCCCCATCCGTAGGCCGGGGAGAGAACAAATGCCACGCAGGCAAAAGACCGCATAAGTAGAAATGCAGGGGGTCGAGCCTTTTTCTCAACGGCTCTGAGAATTGAAAGATGATTACGGTCATCAACCATACGACGTAGAAAGCCAGTGCGATCTTCAATGGTAAAGTTGTTTTATTAAAGATAAAGAACCATGGACAAAATGAAACGGGAAAATTCCCATTTTTCAGCTCTCCCACTGCTTGTAGTTTTATCAAAAATACATTTCCATGCAAATCAAGTTACCACTCTCGGACAAGGAATTCTCCTCCTTCTACTACAGTTACGTTCCCATCGGGACGATCATCACTTCCTATCTCAACTGGACGGAATTCTGCCAGACCACCGGCGAATCCGCCTCACCGTGGAATCCCGGCAATTCGACCTGGTCGCCCGCCGACGGAAGGATCGTCAGCGGATCACAGTTGGCGATCATCACGAAACTGGAAAACGTTCCCGATTACCGGGGGGTGTTTATGAGATGTCAGAATCAGATAGACCCAAAACAAGCGTCTGTCGTTGCCCCCATCCAGGCAGACCCGGACAACAGCCGGGATCGTTCCGTCATTCAGGCAGACGCACTCAGGAGCCATTCCCATCCGGCTTCCGGCAGGATCACCGGAAATATTACGGGCAGCAATAACACCCATGACTGCAGCAGCGGTGGCGATAAATACAACAGTGATCCTACCTTCCCCGACAGGAATGTGGCCGTCACCGTCTATCCCAGCGGGGATGTGGAAACAAGGCCCAAGAACGCCTCCGTCTTTTTCTACATTAAGATCAATTGAATCAGAACAACAGGGCAAAGGATCTTCTTTGCCCTTTAATTTAGTTATCTTTAAACAACATATCCCCGCCGGTTCATGCCTTCAAAACCGCCTAACCTTACCATATGGTTCCTTTTCCTCCTCTTTGCCCTGAAGGCAAACTGCAGCGGCCAGGGCACTGCTTTTCCGGACAGCGTTTTCTCCTGCTTAAGCAAGCAGGATTATACAAGCTTCCTCGCCGGCACGCGCTTGTCGGCCATCCATTTTAGCAAAGCGGAAAATAACCGGATCAACTTGGGAAAAACCGCCGACCAATACGGCTATGTGGTTCTTAAGCTCAGCGGTCCCGCACTGCCTCCGGATGGCTACCTGCTTATCGACAATACCAGCCTGGATTCCATCGCGATCTTCCAACTATTTCCGGGTGGCAACACCCGGTTGCTTCACCTGGGAGGCACGCTTGTCGACAACGGCAATGAACCGAAATACGTCTGGCATACGGCCCCCGTAGCAGCCTCCGACGGGCCCGTTTACCTTTTTCTCGCCATGAAAGCGGTGGCAAAAAATATCAATATCAGCTATTACCTGCTCACCAGAAACGAACTTGACCAAAGGGTCAGGAATCTGGACCGGCTGGTCTTTTACTACATCGGAACAGTGTCGCTCATCGCCATCACGGCCCTCCTGATGGCGATCATCTTCCGCAATGCCTCCATGATGGCCTACGTCGGTTATATCCTGTTTTTTGCCTGCTGGATCCTATGTCATTATGGTTATCTGCATCCGCTGTTGTATCCCCATTTTCCCAGGTGGAACGAAGTAACCAAGCCCGTCTTCAGTCTTGGCGCCTGCCTTTGCCTTGCCATCGTTTTCCGGTTGTTGTTCAGGGAAGAGCTGAAAGCCCGTCGTTGGTTAGCTTATCTTCTCAAGGCAATTTCCTTCCTTCTCCCATTAGGTATCCTATCGATGCTGCTAATGCTGGCGCCCGGCATCGATCTACGAATAAGAACGTTCCTGGTGACGGTGTGGCATATAGACATCGTAGCGGCTCTCCCGATCCTCGTGATAACCCCGGTTTGCTTTTACAGGTCCGGTGTCCCGGCGAAGATCTTCTCGCTGGCGGCACTGGTCAGTTGTATCATGGTCGTGGTGCAGTTGTTCTCCAACTTCGGCTATATCAATAATTACTTTATCAACGAGCATGGCATGACGATGGCCAGCATCATCGAGATCCTGATTATGGCTTTTGGCCTGTTCTATAATCACTTATTGGAAAAACAGCAGAAAGAAGGCCAGGTCCTGGCGTTGGAACAAAAGAACTCGGAGACCCTGAAAAGACTCATCATGGTACAGGACAACGAAAGAAAGCGCATCGCCGGCGATCTCCATGACAATATCGGTCCGCTGCTGGCCGCTTTGAAGATAAATTTCCGGCAGATGTCAAATCCATCGGAAAAAAGCCGGTTGGCGGATTTGTCGGCCAAAACGGAATACATTATAGACGACTCCCTCGCCGAGATCCGAAACATTGCCCACAATCTGATGCCCAAAAGCCTCCTCTCAAAAGGGCTCATCAATACCCTCAGCGAATATTTTGACAGCGTCAGGTTATTGTACCACAAAGAGATCCGCTTTCAGCACGAAGTGCGCCTCCTTCTCGGTCCCGATCTCCAGATCAATCTCTATAGGATCATTTGTGAAGGGGTGCTCAATGCCGCCAAACATAGCGACGCCTCGGTTATCGGGGTAGACGTAAGAACCACGCACAATTGCATCCTGCTATGTATTGAGGATAACGGCCGGGGGTTGCCGGAGAATCCCACGAAAACAACGCCAGGTCTCGGCCTTCAAAATATGGAAGACCGCCTATCGTATCTGAAGGGGATATATTCCCTGCAGTCGACTCCCGGCAAGGGAACGCACATCTCGATGGAGATCCCCGTCACAATTTGACGAGTCCAAGGGCGACGGCTTTTAGGATCAGCCCGATGCGGTTCTTCACCTCAAACTTTTCAAACAGTCTCGCCCGGTAGGTATCCACGGTCGATTCGCTAAGAAAGACCTTTTGCGCAATCTCCATATAGCTCTTGTCCGTACAAAACAGGATCAGCAACTCCTTTTCCCGTCCATTCAATTCAGGAATATCCGCTGACGGCGCTTTACGCTGCAGTTGAGAATTGATATTCTGGGTAATAATGGGAGTATAGTAGTATCCAAATTTTACCACCTGCCGGAGGCCGGTCAGCAACTCCTCCGAGCCGATGCTCTTGAGAAAATAGCCCCTGATGCCAAATTGTAGCATCTGGATGACGCTCTCATCATCCTCTTCCATCGTCAACGCGATAACCTTTATATCGAGGCGGTGTTCAAAGATCCATTTAGCCACCGCGATGCCGTCTACGCCGGGCATATTTATGTCCAGCAGCAGGATCTCCGGCAACTCCTGCCCTTGTTCCAGGCGGCGAAGTGCCGCTGCGCCACCCTCTGCCGTCCAGAGAACAGTAAATTCCGGAAACCCATTGATCAGGGAAGCCAGGGAATCACAGAAGATCCGATGGTCGTCTACAAGGGCAATTTTTGTCATTGTTTAAAGATAAATATTTTGTCGCTGGGCTTTCCCATTAAAATCTTCATGGTTTTTCCTGATGGATCCTGGGGAGTTGCACGAGGGCAGCCGCCAAAGTCCGGCCTAGATTTGTACCACAACTAAACCTAAAAATATGAAATACACATCCCTTCTTCTCGCATTGACGGCCGGTTCCATCTTACTCTTCAGCGCCGGCACTCAAATCTTTGCTCAACCAGCGACACTAAATCCCTTGAAGAAAGGCCTTGACGACTTAACGAACAGGGCAAATATGTTGCTCGATCGGGCAGTCGTAGGAGGACAGACCCTGGAAGGAAACGCCGCCAACGAAGCCCTTAGTGCGATCGCGCAGGCAAAAGATGCCTACAAAGACGCACTGGCTGCCACGTCCCACCAGGTTACCTCCAAAGAGCAGCAAGTTCTCAGTGGCATTTCCGGTGCGTTAGATCAAATTCAAACAAATACAATTGATGGCGCCGAGAAAAAAATAACCGAGGTGATCCTGATGCTTCCATTTATAGATAAAGAACCCCAGGTGACAACATGGACCGGCAATGTTGTCGGGACTGGGGAAGACATTACCATTCTACGCGTCCGGGGCATCTTCAAAGATGCCGCCAGGGCCGGTTATGAACCAACCCTTCAGGTGAACAATACTCCAATTACGCCGTTCGAAAAGACCAACCAGGAGCTTTCCTTTAAAGTGCCCACCAGGGCCTTCCCTGCGCTTGCCCACAGTCTGAACCCGGTCGCCGTCGATTTAAAAATCCCTTATGATCCCGGGTTTTTACACCGGAAAGACATTCGGCAATTCACTATTGGGTTCCTCGCTCTTCCGTCGAGTTCAGGCACCTTTACCTTGTTTCAAAGCACATACATCCCGCAGACCTTTAAACAGTCAAGATCTTGTCAGTTGCGCTTCGCCGGCCACGAAGATGTGATCCGGGGATGTCCCATCGACGCGGGCTGGTCAGTCATCCCTGAGAATGCGCGAATCGAACTTGTCCATGAGGAAGGAGATGGTTTTGGCCATGATCATTGGGACCTTGGTTGGGCAATTACTCCCGGCACCGTCGGCAGACATATCCGATCCGACGGAGATAAATCCGTGTTGATCTACAACATTTATTTTACCGAGACAAAACAGGAGCCCATGCCCGTCGATCAAAAATTAGCAGACGAGCGGTTGAAATGGGGCGACTCCAAAACGTACACGATTACCGGGGACGGCGCAACATTCAAGGCGGTTTACATCGATCCCGCCGGACATCAGGTCGGCTTCGCCATGACTTCAGCGGCTAATCCCTATATCCATATAAAACAAATCGGGGCTCAGGTTGTCGTCTCCATGGCGCCTTTTCAATAATAAACGGGGTTTTCCCCCTTTTAATTCTATTTCCCGCACTATACCTTTCAAGAAAAATGGCAACCGCAAATGACACCAAAACTAACGCTACTCGCCATCGCCCTGGCCCTTTCCCTCGCGGCAGGGGCGCAATACAACTCGTCGGGCCCGGACTATGTCATTAAGATCGACTCCCTTACCCGGCAGACGGATAAACCGATCCCCTTCGATCAGCCGTTTACCATTATTCTTACCCCGCGGGACCCCGCGGGCGTTATCGGCGTGTTTGCTTACCCGGTGGTCCGGGACAAACCGGGATATACCCACATTGATGTAGGGACGGTTCCTTTTGCAAAACCAACCCCCACCATCCGCGGTCCGCAGGTAGTGATAGACTTCCCCGCCATCAAACCAAATTTCAACTTCGACTTTTGTCTCATCAGGCAATTGGATGGCGATACCCTCGACGAATTCATGGGTTATGCCAATTACGTCGCAAAAGCGCTGATCGTTCGGCCAGCGCCCACAGACGCTGAAAAACTCGCAAAGGACAACAAATACTATTATTTTGTAAATAAATTAAAACGTGCGCCCAACCGTTATGACGTTGTCGCAACCACCTGGCAATACGACTTTCTTTTCACGCAGAATTGTCCCGGCGGGCCCGGTTACAACTGTGCACAACGCGGGCTCGAACAGACAATAGCAGGCTCCGCGCTGCAGCACTATCTGGCCATCTACGCCGTGGCTCCCGCGCTCACCGAATATGCGGATCTTCACGATGACCTTGTCGCCGTCAGCAAAAAGATGAAAGCCAGAAAGATCAGCGATCAGACCATCGCGGCCCTTATCCGCATCTTTACACCTTCTGCCACCGGAACCATCCAGGAAAGCAATTTATACAGCGGCCTGGTGAGTATGGATTATACCTATCAGACCTCGCCCGTCTCACTCGACGATCTGAAGAAGCGATTGGCCAACCTGGACCTGAGCTATCAACGGCTCCTCGGGCTCCAGGACACGGTGGAAAGGATAAATAACGAATTACCCGCATTCGACCCCCAGATACAACATGCGACGGAAGCGTTGAAACGGATCGCGGCCGAGGTTTACCGGGTAAAAAAAGCGATCGCGGATGAATACACCCCGATAAAAAAATATTTCCAGGATTTGCCGGCAACGAACTATGCGGAATGGTATACGCATAATACCGACGGCGTAAAAGACCTGAAGACCAAATCGGGGAATATCTTTAGCCCCCAGATCGGCATTACCTTCCTGCGACTTCCCAAAAATACCGGTGGGTACCAGGTGATCCCAAAACTCGCCATCGGCGTAAACATCAACTTCCGGGACATCAACAAGAATTTGTACAGGAAGGATATCCCCCACAAGGACTGGCGGCATTATCTGTCGGGCTTTGTAGGGCTCACGTTTGGCAATTTCAGGGACTCGATCTATCAAAACCTGTTTGCGTCCAACTCCCTGTTTTTTGGTCTCAATTACCGGATAACCCGGAGTTTTTATTTTTCGCTTGGCGGCACGATCATCCGGCAGCAATACAAAGACCCGGTCATAAACGACTTTCACACGCAGTTCGCGCTCAACGCCTCGTTGATGCTCGATCTCGACCTGGCAAGCGCCGCGTCAAGTATTACATCCCTTATATACAAATAGTATGAATAACCTCATCTTCCGCATAGTCATCGCCTTTTTTCTTGTGACAGCCGGCTGTAAGAAGAAGGATGACACGCCAAAAAATGTCATTTTTTGCCTCACCGCCGATTCCTCCGCCGTCAGGGCGGATGGAACTACCACCATCCATATTACCTGCCTGTTGAACGGCGAAGCCACGGCAGACAGGCGCAATATCCTGTTCAAGCTCAACGGTGGAATGTTTGCGGCCAATCCGGTCGTTAGTGATACCACGCTGCTCCAGGCCGCAGGGTTTATCAACAATGCGCTGGTCGCTACCGCAGCCGTGATCGTCCCGCAAACCCCCGGATCGCTGATCGTTTCCGCACAACCGGCCCTGCCCGGATTGCCCAACACGACCTATATTATAAAGGATACCATAACGCTCTATCCTTCGGTGCCGGCATTCCTGAAACTGGCCGCGGGCAACTCCGGCATTAATTCCAACGCCGGCTCGGAGGTTACCTTTACGGGCACGTTATTCAATGCCGACACCGGAAAGGTCTCTTTGAACTACCAGGTGAAATTCGAGGATCTCCTCGATAATCAGGGGTCCGCCGGCGGAATGTTCAGGGCAACAGATTCGCTGTCAAATGCAAGCTCGCAGGTTTCCACTATTTATGCCGCCGGCGCGTACCCGGTGGGCACCAGGATCCATATTCGCTGCACTTTACTGGACAGCCTCGGGAATAAGACCCCGAAGACCGACTCCGCTTATATCTACATAAACAAATAAACAATGAGAAATTTAAAGACCGATGAAGAATTTCATCAACACTTACAAAACGCAGTAAAAGACTTTCACGGACAATTAAAAGACAAGGGCTTCAAGATGAAATTGACAAAACTGGTCTTCGCCCCACAAGCCAATGACCCGGTTTGCCCTTGTGGATTCGAGTTCATCATGGACCCCGTAACCGGGAAGATCACTGGCAAACAATGCAAACGCTGCCCGCCGTCTGGGAACTGACGAATGCCCTATTTCCCCGCCCCGGGCGGAATATCCACAATCTGATCAAACTTCAGATTCGACCAACCCTCACCCTTACCCGTCACCTTACTCCGACCCAGCCAGAGAAACGTCCGGCCGTTGAACCATCTCGCACGCTTGAAGCTGCGGGACACGATGACGCCGCTGCGGGGGATCTGCTCTTCGCTGATATAATACGGTGGGGGATTTTCAGTTAGAACCTGGCCAAGCGCCCCTTTGGCGCCGGGCATGGTGGCGCGTTGGAATTGAATTTCGGTAACGCTGCCAGCCATATGCACGGGGATAAAGGGGATCCAGTTGTCGGGAACGGTCGTGCCCAGCACATAGCGGATGGCCGCCGTACCCGCGGGAACAAAAGGTGCGGGGGTCGTGGAACGTAACGCCATCGCATCCCCGCTGACCCCGTTGCCGGCCTGCGACTCGACGGTATCCTCCACCGCCCAGACAAGACTGGCAACTTCGTCACGGAGGAAATTCACCTGCTCGAGCGGATCGTTATCGGGCATTTGTCCCGTCGCCGGCGCGAGGTAGAACAGCTTGTTGGCGGGCGCATCGGGATTCGTATCGGTCTGGTGGAACATCGCCCACCGCTGCCAGTTGCTGTCCGTCCCCGACCCTGCCGCGTCGATCAGGATATGTTCCCCAAAGACATCGGTGACGAGGAGCCCTTTTATCTCGCAAATATTGTTTACGTTCAACGGATAGGGCAGCATAAACCAGTCATTGCCATAGATGAGCCCGAACTCGGCCAGCAACAGATGGAGCAGCCCCGTCGGGCTGGTATCGATCTTTCCAAAATCGGTCTGGCTGTCCTCCAGCATCCAGAACCGCGGGTTGGGCATGCCTTTGAATGTGACGGGAGCGGGAATAAAAGACACCAAATTCTCCACGACGGTCGAAGGCGGCGGAGGCGACGGCGCAGCCGGCGCATTGCCAGACGCCGCCAATTGTCCGTTGGTGTTAATATCAAAACTATACCAATCCAACCCCAACCCATCAAACGCCTCGGCGACCAGCACCTTCTGCCCACCCCCCGCCACCGGCGGACAAGCCAGGTCAAACTGGTACTCCAGCTTCGCGGGCTCCCAGGCCTTACTCAGCGAAACCGCCGCAGAACCCGGCGCGGGCGCCGCTACCGGAACGGCCGCAGAACCCGAAGCCCCCGCCTGCGCATAGGTTCGGCTATACCAGGCCGCGAGCAACGCCCCGATGGCGCTGAAAAGATCGACATCGGCTGACGGAACGCCCTTGCCGACCAGGAAGGCGGAGAACACCGTACCCGCACCCTGCGGCGTACCGATATCCCGCAACAAGGCGCAACCGTCGAAGAGGCGGCCCTGCACCGAGTTATTTAAGATCGCCCCATCCGCATCGTTGGGGTCCAAATGATAATTCACCGGATAGCCCCCGATCAGCGTCGGGATATAGCTCAAGGCAAGTCCCTTCAACCCCATCAGCTTTACAAAATATCGGGCGATCTGCACCGCCAGGAAAAGATTGTCGCGCAACTGCTCCGCCTCGACGGCGGCCTCCAGCGGCAACGAATCGTCATACGGTTGCACGGGCGAAGCCCCAAGCTCGACGCGATCGACCGGGGTATGCTCCCCAAGGATCAGCGCACTCACCGGGCTGGCGGCGTCCTCGCCTTCAAATTCCCCCAACTGCCACTGCCGCGTCAGCATCCACAGCGCATCACGGATCTCCGCCTGCAGACTGCGGTCGAAATCGGAATTGCGCGGCGTAATTTCGAGCCGGTTATAGGCCGTGATCGTCGGGAGCCGGTACTGTGCCTGCATCACCTTGCTCAGCGTCGTCGTAGAGAGTGCCATAGAAATACATTTATTATTATACGCAGCCGCATAGTTGCGAGCCGCCGCACGTTAATTCTTTAACAATTGCCCCACCGCCACCGTCGGCAAATTCTTGGCGACATATTGGAGGTTCATCCGGTAATCGAGCGAAAGATCGAGATCAAACTGCGTAAAGTTTGACAACAGCGCCGGCAACAACACACTCGTCTCCACCTTGTTCACCGTCGCCAGCCCCTGCGGCTCCACCGCCCGGAGCTTGGCCCGCAGCAGGGTGTCGTTGAGGATATTCACCAGCCCGTCCCAGGTCCAGGCGCCCGTGATCTGCGCAGGCACGGTGAGCAGGATCGCCTGCGGCGGAAACGTATTGGGCCGGTCGTAGTTGAACGTGATCCCCGTATGCTGTTCCCGCGTGGGGATCTTCTCCGCCCAGTCATCCACCAGGATGCCGCAATGCGCCACCCCCGGCACAAAGGCCTGGTCGCCATGGATCACCACCGACACGGTATCGTCGCTGATCGAAAAAGGTTTTGTCGCATCGGTAGGGTCGGTGGTCGGGAACTCCACCGCCAGCCAACTGTCCTTTGTCTTATACGGCAGTTGCACGGGCTTCACCGCCAGCGGCGTGTTCATCGTCTCGGCCAGCATCCGGATGGAATCCCAGCGGGCCAAACGGGGCCGCACATGCGCGGAATTTTGCAGCCATTCATCGGCGGGGAAGAGCATCCCCAGCGTCCCGGAATAATTCAGTAGCTGCGCCCGGTCCCCATCGGACGCCAGGATATCGGCCTCGTTATGATAATTGAACAAGGGCAGGATGGTAAATTCACTGGTCAACAGGGCCTTACCGGCATTGACGAGGATGCCCGCCACCTTCGTGGCATCGGTAACCCCGGCGGTCGAGGTTAGCAACGTCGCGGCCTGCGCATCGGCGGCGATCAGGCTCCGGGCGATGCTCCGGCCCTGTTCCAGCAGGGTCGCCTTCACGGCATCGGTCCCCGTGCCGACCACCTGCGGAAAGGCATTCCCAAAGGAAGCATTGGCGATGGCCACCAACTGCGTTTGCAACAACACGGCATTCGGTGTCGTAAACGTATAGATACTATCCGTAAAATCCCCCTTCGCGGCATCCAGCGCGGTAAAAATATCGCCCAGTTTGTTGTAAAAGGTCGTGGTCCCGTCGGCATCGGTGAGTTGCGCATCGATGGCTATCGCCTGCAAGGGCGCGAGCAGCGCCGCCAGATCGGTCTTTGTCTGATTGACGCGAGCGGTCAGCTCCACCACATCAAAGGCCTTGGGATTATTCTTGTCGGCGGGGATGTATTGCGGCGGATCGAACACCTGCGCATCCAGGTACCGCGCATCGGCCAGCATCGTACGGAGGGTGGACAGCAGGGGCAGCAACTGGCCGAAAGGCGTCAACCCTGCCACTGCACCAGGAGCAAGAAAACTGATCCCCACCCGGACGCTGTCGTCGACACCCTGCGCCACCCGGTAGGCAAACGCGATCCGGGTCTCCAGCTCCGAAGCGCCGGTCTTGTTCTCTTTGCTGGCGACGGCCTCCCCGGTGTTGCCGGTCTTGCCGGCGATATACAAAAGGTCCACGGGTTGTAGACCGAGCTTGTCGATGGTCAGATTGATCGTCCCCGAAGCCACCCCCGCGGCATCCAGCGACGACACTTGTACGGCGAGCGCGGTCGGGTCGCCAAGGATCCCCCCCAGCCATTTGTTGATCCCCGTCTCCATCTTCGCCCGCGCGGTCATCGCGACGGCAGGCCAGGGATTGGTGGCCGCGACACCGGGGTCGCCATTGGCGAACTGGATCGTCACCCTATTGGTAAAGCTCAGTTGGCTGCCCTTTGGCGAATCGATGCTGTCTATCTCCGGCGGCGCCGTCCCGTCCTGTAGGGAATTGATGACGGCCCCGGCGCGATCGAAATTCCCGATCACCAACTGGTAGACGCTCTCCACCGTTAACAGGTCTTTGACGGCGTCTAGCGTATCGCCTAACTTTCCCCATTCGATCCGGATGGCGGCTTTTTCCGGATCGCTGGCCGACACCACATCGCCCGTCGCGCCATAGGGCGTGTCACCGGTAGCCTGCGACAACAACAGCCCGTTGACGACATCATTGGCGGGGATGGTCTCCTGCGCCGGCGCACCCTGTTGCTGCACGACATTGGTAGTGATGGGGTATTTGTCGCGGAAATCGTAGATATATTCGTTGAGTCGCAACAGCCCAAGGGTCGAACCTTGGTCGTGCAGCCCGCGTTCGAATTGGTAGCCGAGCAAGGCTTCTATCGGCTGCCCGTTGCGGATGCCTTCAAGCACGGCGACGGCCCGCCGCACCCGCTCAGAAGAGAGATTCACGGCCATCGCATCGGGAGCGCCAACACTCGCATGACTCAGGTAACCGCTTCGCAGGATGGCCGCGGCGGACGCATGGTTGATGCTCGGCGCATGTACATACCCGCCATTGTTAGTATATCGGTACACCGCGCCCTTATCGGCAGGCTGAAGTGGCACAGGAATGGATTGCGTCGGCACAACGTTCCGCGCGGCGGGTTTTAGCCGTTCCACCCACCCAAAACTCCCGAGATAGACGCCCTGCTTGCGGACAGGTGGCTGCCCAACGGCCCCCGGCGCCTGACCCGGCACCGCAACTATCGGCGGCGCCCCACTCGACGGCGGCCCGCTCAAATTCCTCAAATGCCGTAATCTCAAATTAAACATCCCCGTCTGCCACGCATCCAGCCGATAGGTCAACACATCCAAATGCTCCGCAAAACAGCGCTCCAGCCTCGCCGTTGGTTTCGACGCCAACTCAGCCAGGGCCGCGGTGATCCCCACCGGAACAGAAGCCGCCGGCTCCGCCCGACCCGGCCCCAGCAGGTAGTCGGCAATCGCGAGGTTGGCCTGGGGATGCGCCGCATCGGCAATCGACAAAGGCGCCTTCATCACCTCGTATTTGGTCAGCGTCCCACCGGGACGAATATTCAAAAAATTACTAACCCCCAGCGTGTCCGAAAAATCGACGGCCCTGGTGAGAAACCAGTTCACCGACCCCGCATGCAACGATTGCAGCAACGCCTTCCGCAACAACAAATACAGCAAGGCGGTCGGCGCGGGTACCCCGGCGCCAAAATTCTGCTGCTCGAGCCCCGCGACGGTCGCGGCGGCCGCCAGCCAGTCGAGATAATTCTTTTTGTTGACAACGTCGTAAAAATGCAC